>ENA-UEOJ01001404-UEOJ01001404.1-human-gut-metagenome-genome-assembly--contig:-NODE-1404-length-17090-cov-3.040851_pt1 | contig 17090 bp, 11 predicted proteins | sample MGYA00242885_ERZ507886 | MGnify/ENA primary metagenome ERZ507886 (study PRJEB26167, sample SAMN06115505) | human gut metagenome | host: Homo sapiens | place: China:Anhui | collected 2015-08-07... | reverse complement strand
GATTATGGCGGTTTACGCAAAAGTATCTATCTTTGCGGCAGAAACGGAAAGAGTTCTGTTTCAATTTTACATATTAGAAAAGCGTTTTAGCTGATTCTCAATCGAAATTCGCCAAATTTTTCATCTCAAGAATCAAGCAGTCAAAACGCTCATGCGTGCTTATATCCACCCCTGCACGAGGGGTCGACATATCGGCATGGCGTGAGGGGTGGACTGTCTATTTGGGATGGGCGTTTGGCGATGCCTCGATTGAGTAGTCAGTAAACATTGTCCTCACGCTTTTTTGTGCTTTGACCGAAGCATTTATCAATCCCTTAATTTAATATTGACCCGATTCGAGGGGGACACGCAAAGGGTTCTTAACCAATCTCATAATTATCATGTTGAGACCAATCAAACCACCCGTCAAACCTTTGCGCATCCCCCTGGCAGCCACCCTGCTGCTCTGCTGCGCGGCGCTCGGCGTCGTGGAGGCGAAGTCGGCCGACCGCCGAAGCGCACCACTCCCGGGCCTCGACCAAGGGATTACGGTACCCACCCACATCCGCGACGCCGTTCCGTCGGATTGTCCGAATCTCCTTTACTGCAAGTCGTGCGACGAAGAGCACTTCCTCGAAGGATGGACCGGCACCTATACCGTATATAAAAACACTAAAGGTGAGTTCCGTGGATTCGATATCGAGCAGGCGACATCGCCCGCACTGGATTTTTCGGGCGCCGTAAGACCGGTAATGTGTATCGAGAATATCAGCGGAACCTTCAGTATTTCCACCGACGGCAATAATTTCGTGAAATGCCTATCGAGAGGGAAATATATTGAAATTCCTCCGACTACAAAATATATCCGGATCACAAACGGGAGGCTCAACTCCTTATTATTTATAATCGACGCAGCCAAAGAGGGGCCGGAATATCCCACGGATTTGGGTAAAAATTATATCACTGCCTACTATCTTGATGGTGAAATACATGACTATTCATATCAGTATACGCATCCGGAATGTCAGAAAGTATACTTCTATGCTATTAATTCGGAAGTTTTCAGCAATGGGACCGCACGCATCAGTTATAGCGGCAATGATATTTCTGTAATAGCCAAGACGGAGAATGAATTCATACGCGTACCGGCGACTACATACTGTAGTGACTACAAGCGCAACTACCATTTCATCCCTGTCGGGACTAAAGCCGTGTATGCCTTTGCAAACGACCCGACACAAGACTGCTATATAGTCTACAATTTTTTAACTGACGACGCCAAAGCCTTCCACACAGCAACCCTGGAAACGCCGACAAGTCCGCTTAAGAAGGCTGCGTGGTACGACATCAACGGCGACGGCATCCTCGATTTCGTAGGCAACGGCGTATACATCTGGACCGGTAACGGCTACAACGGTTTCAAGTTCGGAGAAAAGACCATCTACGGAAACCTCGTGAACGTTGGCGGTGACAACGGAATTTTATGGTACAGCAACTATGTGCGCCATATCGATACCGCCAATTTCTCGGCTCCCATTCTGGACGGCGACGAAGCCGACACAAAACATGTTTATTATCCCGCCGACGTGAACAACGACGGCCGCTACGACCTTATGCGCCTCAGCGGCGGTGACGAGGTGGCTGACCCGAAGCGGTTTGTATCGCTGAGCCCCGACGGTAAGAGCCTGACGGTGAAATACGACGTGATGCCGGTTTCGGAATATCTCAATATGCCCATTCAGGGCTCCACGGGAGATATCCAGAGCGCACTGGCCTCCATGTCGGGCATGGGCATCTATAGTCCGCCCGTCTACGAAAAATCCAAGGGCGTGAAATTCGAGTCGCACGACATCAACAACGACGGTATGCCCGACATTGTGGACTACGTTCACGGCAAAATCTACTACAATATCGGTGAAAACCGATATGCAACGACCGATTTCGGCGGTCAGATGATAGTGCGCGACCTCAACGGTGACGGCATCGAGGACTTCATCATCGCCGACGATGCCTCGGAAACCATTACCTCTCACATCCAGATTCCCGAAGGCGGTATTACCGAGAAGACTCTCCTTTCCGGCTACTACATCGCAGGCGACATCTATAGCGCCGATTTCAATGCCGACGGCCTGGTGGATGTCCTTATCCCGATAAAAACCGAAAGCTATAATGACTATTGCACATTCGTGCTTATTCTTGAGAACAAAGGCAACGGATCTTTCAAGCGTCATGAATGTCCGCTGACCGAAAAATGCAACGTGTTCGATATGCGCGACCTCGACAACGACGGTGTCTACGAGCTGTGGCTCACCCCTCAATCATCCAAATCTACGGTTCAGCAATTCCCGATCAGTAACTTCAAGCTTGCGGCCACTCCGACTTCTTACGAAAGCAGTAATGGGATTAGTGTCGAAACATCAGGAACAGTGCCGGCCATCTACCCCGATGTAACCGACCCCTCTCGTAATATGCTCTATTTCGAATACCGCGGAATCGTTTTCGAGCCGGCGGCCAATACGGTGCCCAAAGCGCCGGCGCGCCCAGACATCTTCTACGAGCCTTCCACGGGGATGATAAAAGTGTCCTGGCAGCCTACCACCGACAAGGAGACTCCGGCGGCCGATCTGACTTATTCGCTCCGCATCGGCACAGCTCCCGACCTCGACGATATCGTGACCGCCGACGCTCTGCCCGATGGACGCCGGCGCAATATCACGGGCGGCAACATGAGCTACAGTCTGCAACGCAAGTTCGACACCCGCTCGTGGCCCGACGGCAAAATCTATATCTCCGTCCAGGCTGTCGACGGTGCAAACGGCGGCTCGCCGTTTAGCGAGTACGCCGTTCTCGAAAAGCGTGAGCCCACCTCAGGCTTCCTCCTCTCCTACGAGAAACCGTTTGCCGTGAACGACGTCTGCACCGCCACGCTTTCCATAATGCCCAAAGAGGGTTATACATATCAGTGGGACTTTGACGGTGCACGCATCATCAGCGCTGACGAGAGCTCCCAGACATATGAAATCGCTTACGATACCGGCGGCGAAAAGACCATTTCGCTTACTGTAACCGCCAACGGCTACACATCTCCTACCGTCTCGCAGACGCTCGACGTCCATCCCGGCAATGTAAAGCAGCATGAGCTAATATCTGATGGCTACAGTGCAACTCCAGATTGGGCCGCTGACATTGACGAGGATGGCGAATACGAACTGTATCGATCTAATTTCCTGGAATCTTCAAAGCCGGGAGAGTATACTTCGATTCAGCGGCTGTTTAACAACCACTCCTCTATCAGGACTTTCTCTAATGGTGTCCACGCCGACATAAACGGCGACGGACATGTAGATATCTACAATCCCGGAGGCACTGGAGCAATCAACATGGAGGACAAGGACATGGAGATTGTAACTGATCTGTTCAAACTCCCTTCGTATGACTATGAGTACTTCATGGACCTGGACAATGACGGGAAACTCGATTTTGTGAATCGGCTGCACCCCTCCGAGATGTATTTCAATGCCGACTACAAGGGCTTCGAGAAATATTCACCTTTTACCGGCAACGAGTACAATTGGGCTGCTTACTGGTTGGATTTCAACGGCGACGGACTGATTGATTTCGCCACGACATCCTACGATGCCAACAATAAGCTGTCGCTAAATATTTATGAAAACCAGGGCGACTACACATTCGAGAAAAGGACTCTGGAAACAAACTGTTCCGATTTTAGGCTTATCGCCATCCGCGACTTCGACAACAACGGAACGCTCGACCTGCTCGGGTCACGAACCATAGCCCGCGACAGATATACCCTCTCTATAATCTGGGACAATGGGAAAGGTGACGAGACTCCCTTTACCGGAAAGATGGGCGACATCGATTCGTTTACAGTAGTCATGGACTATGAACTTGATAACGGCCGTTTATGCTATACGCATGATTTTGACAACAACGGCTATATCGACTTCTATGCCATTGCACCCAAAGATGTTCAGACTGAGCGCGGAATCTGGGGCTACATGATTTATCAGTTACCGGGTCATAAGTTCGAAATAAAGAAGTACGACCACGATGCGAACGATTATGGATTCGGGCTTGAGCAGGCAGTAGGTGCCAATTCCGAACTGTTTCTCGCAAACGACGGCCACAGGCATCTTACAGATATCGAGGTAACTATCGATACTCCCAACTCGCGCCCGGATGCACCGAAGAATCTGCGCCACTCGCAGAATACGAGGGCCGTGGTGCTCGAATGGGATCCCTCTGTCGACAAGGAGACGCCTGCGGCCGCCATGCGCTACAACGTGAGCATCAAGCGAAAGGGCGTTGAAGGCGAAGGTGCATATCTCTTCTCGCCATGCAACGGCGGAAAGAACGGAGTGCCCGTGCCGACCCACAAGCCTCTGCTCGGCTCCTCCCGTCTTACGATACCGATATTCAACATTCCCGCAGGAACGTATGAGGTGCAGGTGCAGGGTGTTGACCTGATGCACGAGGCATCGGATTTCTCCGAAGTATATGAGATGACCGTCGACGAAGAGTGCAACCTCGATATCCCCGCAAGTGGTGTTGTCGGCTATCCTGTGAAAGTCGGCATATATGCTTCGATTGCAACCGACCCCGACTGGGACGGCGGCGAGGCTAAATCGTCCGGCTCCGGACGCTACAACGTCGTTTGGCACACACCGGGCAGAAAGTGCGTCACCATCGGCGACAAGACTGTCTACATCCAGATTAACCCCGCTCCCGACCCCACATTCACCCTTCCTGAGGTATGCCACCGCGGCGACCGCGTGAAAATCTCGGCTCCCGACACCGGCAAAGGCAAGTGGGAAATCCATCTGGCCAACAAGCCTTACGACTGGGAACCGCTCTCCGACACCGACGACTCGCGTTTCGCTACGCTTGAAATCATCGACGACGACAACGCCGTTCTGACCTTCCGGGTTACTAACCGCTACGACATCCGCCACACGCTTTCGGAGGGGATCGCCACGGAAGAGCATACGGAGACCGTAGAGGTAGTATGGAACAACACTCCGACAATCTCGCTTGTCGACATCCACGAAACCACCGGGAAGCACCGCATCCGCTGGCAGGCTCCGTCGGCCACCGACACGGACATCACCGGTCTGAACCTCTACAAGGAGACATCGGTGGCAGGGAAATACGTCCTGCTGGAGCAGCTTGCGCCGAACGTGACATCCTACACCGACCTCACCTCGACGCCCGACGCGAAGGCTTCGCGCTACATGATGACATATGAGCTCACCTACGGCGAATCCGACCGCAGCGCCGCCCACACGCCTATCCACGTGATGATCAACCGTGGTATCGGTGATTCCTGGAATCTAATCTGGACGCGCTACGAGGGTGTCACAGTTGACTCCTACCGGATTTTGCGCGGCAACTCCCCCGAATCGCTCGCGATGATCGATGAGGTTTCGGGCAACATGACTTCGTTCTGCGACGTTAATCCTCCCGCCGGACCGCTTTTCTACGCTGTGGAAATCATAAATCCGGCAAGTGCCGCCGCTCCGCAGAAGGCCGCTTCGCGCGCCACAGCGACGGGCACCTACTCCCGAAGCAACGTAGTGGTGGCCACAGGCGATGCATCGGTCAACATGGTGGAACGCATCGAGGTATTCTCCGTCAACGGCGAGAACACCATCGACTACTCGCAGACTCCGACGCTTGATCTCCAGGCACGCATCTATCCGTACAATGCTACCTTGACGTCGCCCAACTGGATTATAGTCTCCGGCGATGACATAGCTACCGTCGACGCCCGCGGCCGCGTTACGGCCACCGGACGTGGCAATGGCCAGGTTACCGTCCGCGCATGTGCCATCGACGGCTCAGGCGCTTCGGGTGAATTCATCGTCACCGTAAAAGGCGTGGTTTCGGGCATCGAATCCGTGGATGCCGCTTCGGCCGGACGTCTCACTGTGAATCCGCCGGTTGCCCAGACCGAAATCCATGTAGCCGGGCTCCCCGGCGGCGAACAGGGCCGCACGCAGCTATATATCTTCGGAGTAAACGGCGTGATTGCGCATGAAGCGACCCTCTCGGGCCGTGAAGCCACAATAAACGTCAGCACGCTCACCGACGGCGTCTACATCATCAAGGCCGTAGGCGAAAACAGCACAGCCGATGCCCGCTTCATCAAGCACTGATGTACACCTGCTATCTTAATCCAATATCCTCCTTCGCCATCGGGCGAAGGAGGATATTATTGTTTTTTAGGGATTATTGGAAGGAATTGGAGAGCGGTAAGCGGGCGGATGTGAGTTTTTATTCGTACTTTCGCAAAGTTAAAAATGAGATAAGACATTTAGGCTACAAAAATGTAGGGAGGGTGTTGTAAAACTTCCGCAGACAATGTAGGGACGCACGGTTCGTGCGTCCGAGTATACAAATATAATTTCAGCTAATTATACGGACGTACCAACTGCGCGTCCCTACGATTTAATAACCAACCATTTAGACAAATCTATACCGAATGAAGAATGCAATAAAAAGGTTTAAGGGCTGGGGGCTGCTCCCCCGTATTATCATCGCTATCGCGACAGGCGTGGGCGTGGGACTCGTCGCACCCGAATGGCTGGCGCGCACGGCGGCAACGTTCAACGCCATTTTCGGCGAGTTTCTCGGATTCTGCATCCCGCTGATTATCCTGGGTTTCGTGGCTCCGGCCATCGCCGACATCGGCGTGCGCGCCGGCAAGATGCTCGTGGCCACAATCGCCCTGGCCTACGGATTCACGCTCATGGCGGGGTTCGGCGCCTACTTCACGGGCGTCTGGCTCTTCCCCTCGATGATCGAGCCGGCGAGCTACGTGGCTCAGGAGGCCCAGGCGGTGCGGATTCAGCCCTACTTCGCCATCGCCATGCCTGCGGCGCTCACCGTAATGTCGGCCCTGCTGCTTGCCTTCATCACCGGACTGGGCACCGCCTTTCTCCCTACCGACGGTCTGAAACGGCTGCTGGGCGAGTTCCGCTCGATAATCGACATGCTGATACGCAAGGCGATAGTGCCGCTCCTCCCCTACTATATATTCTGCATCTTCCTCAACATGGCCGTGACCGGCGAGGTTGCCACCGTGGCGTCGACGTTCATCAAGATTATCGCAGTGATATTCGTGCTCCATGTGGCGGTACTCCTGTTCCAGTACTCCGTGGCCGCGCCCTTCTCCACCACCACTCGCAACCCGCTGCGGCTGCTGTGGTCGATGATGCCCGCGTACTTCACGGCATTGGGTACCCAGTCGTCGGCCGCCACCATCCCGGTGACACTCGAACGCACAATCGCTATGGGCGTGGACCGCGACGTGGCGGGATTCACCGTGCCGCTCTGCGCCACAATCCACATGTCGGGGTCGGCGCTGAAGCTCACCGCATGCGCCCTCGCCCTGATGATAGCCCACGGCATGCCATACACCACCGGGATGTTCGCCGGATTCATAGCGATGCTCGGAGTGACCATCGTGGCCGCACCGGGCGTACCCGGAGGCGCCGTGATGGCGGCCCTCGGGTTGTTTACTTCACTATTGGGATTCACGCAGGCCGACTGCGCGCTGATGATAGCGCTCTACATAGCCATGGACTCGTTCGGTACGGCCTGCAACGTGACCGGCGACGGCGCCATCTCGATAATAATCAACCGTTGGTTCGGCCGTCGGCCTCAGCCGAACCGGAATCAGACGGCTGAAACATAGCGAGGAACTGCTGCTCGTCAATGATGGGGATACCGAGCGAAGCCGCCTTCTCGCGCTTGGCCGGACCCATATTATCGCCTGCGAGAACATAGTCGGTCTTCTTGGAAATCGAGCCGACGTTCTTGCCGCCGTTAAGCTCAATCATTGCCTTGTATTCATCGCGGCTGTGGAGGGCAAACACGCCCGAAATGACGAACGACTTACCCTGCAGCAGGTCGGTGCGCCCTTCGCTGGCCTCCTCCGACTGCCGCATCTGCAGCCCGGCGGCACGCAGACGCTCCACAATCGACCGGTTGATGGGATTCCCGAAATAATCGACGATGCTTTCAGCGATGCGCGGCCCGATATCCTTCGTGGCAGCCAGTTCGGCGGCCGAAGCCGCCATGAGCGTGTCGATGTCGGGGAACGCCCGCGCCACCTTCTTGGCCACGGTATCGCCCACGTAAGGAATCGAGAGAGCATAAATCACGCGGTCGTAGGGCACGGACGTAGTAGCCCGAATGCTTTCTACCGCACGCTCGGCCGAGCGACGGCCGAACCCTTCGAGGCGTTCCAGCTGCGAGGGCTGAAGGTCGTAGAGGTCAGCGATATTGCGCACCAGTCCGGCGTCGTAGAGCTGCTGGGCGGTCTCCTCGCCTATCCCCTCGATATTCATCATCTTGCGGCCCACGAAATGCTCCACACGTCCGGCAATCTGCGGCGGACAGTTGAACTTGTCGGGGCACTGCCATGCGGCCTCCCCCTCAATACGTACAAGCGGCGCACCGCACGCCGGGCAGTGGCTGACGAACTCAATAGGCCGCGCACCAGGCTGACGCTGCGAGGCGTCGACACCCGTAATCTTAGGGATAATCTCACCACCCTTCTCAACGTAGAGCATATCCCCTTCGTGGATGCCGAGACCCTTGATAATATCTTCATTATGGAGCGACGCGCGTTTTACAATCGTGCCGGAAAGGAGCACCGGCTCAAGATTGGCCACCGGTGTGACGATGCCCATGCGACCCACCTCGAACGAAACGAAGCGCAGACGCGTCAACGCCCTTTCGGCGGCGAACTTATAGGCCATGGCCCAGCGCGGCGACTTGGCCGTATAGCCCAGGTTGAGCTGCTGGCGCAGCGAGTCGACCTTGAACACCAGACCGTCGGTAGCCACGGGGAGCGAACGCCGCGCCTCGTCCCAATGGGTTATAAAATCGTCGACCTCCTTGAGCGAATGGAGGCGCGTCATGATGTCCGACACCTTGAAGCCCCAGCTCCGGGCAGCCATCATATTGTCGAAATGATTGTCGAACGGCAGCTCCGGACCGAGCAGATAATAGAAATAGGCGTCGAGGCCGCGACGCGACACCTCGCGCGAATTCTGCGTCTTGAGCGTACCCGACGCCGCATTGCGCGGGTTGGCGAAGAGCGGTTCCTCGTTGAACTCGCGCTCGCGGTTAAGCCGCTCAAAAGCGCTCCAGGGCATGAGAATCTCGCCGCGGATTTCGAAAAAGTCGGGCCACCCCTCGCCTTGCAGCTGCAATGGAATGCTTCGGATGGTCTTCACATTTTCAGTGACGATGTCGCCGCGCTCGCCGTCGCCGCGCGTCACGGCGCGCACCAGACGCCCGTGCTCATAGATAAGCGAAATCGACGTGCCGTCGAACTTCATCTCGCCCACCACGGTGAACTCCTCGCCGCCGAGACCGGAGCGCACGCGGTCGAACCAGTCGTCGACATCGGAGATGCTGTAGGTATTGCCCAGCGAAAGCATCGGAAAGATATGCTCCGTCTGCTCGAACGCCCCCGAGAGGTCGCTCCCCACGCGCTGAGTGGGCGACAGCGGGTCGGCCATATCGGGGTTCTCAGCCTCGAGGCGCTCAAGCTCCTTGAGGAGCATGTCGAACTCGCGGTCGGAAATCTCCGGCGCGTTGAGCACATAGTAGGCGTGGTTATGGTGGTTGAGCTCGTCGCGGAGCTGCAGGATGCGTTGCTGGTCGGCGGTCATTGTATGTTCATTTTAAGATAATTGAGAGCGCGGAGCACATTGCAGAGCGGAGCGCTCCAGTAGTTGTGGAAATCGTCGGCCATGATGGCCAGAGCGCCGTTGACCTTCTCGTCGGTGGCCTCGCGGATGGAATTGATGAAATCGTAGAGCACCTGGAAAATGTCGGCCAGCCCCTCGGAGATGCTTGCCGCCACGGGAGTGTCGGAATACTTCATATCCTCCTCGAAAACCTCGAGATATACATCGTATTCGCCGAAAAGGCCTTCCATGCTTCGGCGCACCGACTCGTAATAATCCTCTTCGAGCACACGCCCGATGTAGGTATCGTCGAACGAGAGCGGCACCGTCTTCAGGTCGGTGGCAGCGATATATATACGCGGAAGCAGATGCAGCATCGTGTCGAGAAACTCGTCGCGCTGACTCTCGCGTGCGTTTTCCACGGCAATGCAGAATTCATTGCACAGACCGATAAAGGCTATCGAGTTGGAATTTAAAGTAGTATTCATTGTTTGCTGGTATTCTGGTTGCAGGCTCCGGGGCGGCCGCCGTAGAGGCCATGAGCCACGATATAATTCTCTACGCCCGGAGGGAGGAGATTGTTCAGCGGCGCCCCTTCGGCGATAAGGCGGCGCAATTCGGTGCTGGAGACATCGAACGTATCCATCTCCACACACCCCTCGCGCGGGAAGCCAGGACGCGGATATACGATTGGGCTGAAATGCTCCCATATATATTCGTGCTGCCGCCAGCGGTCGAAAATCGCCAGATTGTCGGCACCGATAATAAGGCGGAAACGATGCTGAGGATAGCGGAATGCGAGCAGACGGAGCGTATCGACAGTATACGAGGGCCGCGGCATCGACAGCTCCACATCGCAGGCGTGCAGACGGGGATTCCCCTCGCAGGCGATGCGCAGCATGGCCATGCGGTCGGCGTCGGAGGCCATCGCGCTGCCGAGATGCTTAAGAGGATTCTGCGGCGAAAGCACCATCCACACCTCGTCGACAAGTCCGCGCTTCACCATGGCATCGGCCAGACCGATGTGGCCGCAGTGAACGGGGTTGAACGAGCCGCCGAAAATGCCTATCTCCATCGCGGGTATATAATTCTTGCGGACAACGGAACTGTTCAGGCTTCGATGAAATCCTTCATCAGTTTCTCAACCTCGGCTATGGCCTCGGGAAGAGTGTCGTTGACCACAACATGGTCGTAGTCGCCGCGATACTGCATCTCAAAGTCGGCGCGGCCCACGCGCTCGGCTATTTCGGCCGGACCCTCACTGCCACGGCCTTCGAGACGGCGGCGCAGCTCCTCAAGACTCGGGGGTGCGATGAAGATGCTCATGGCATCGTCGCCGAACTGCTTCTTGACGTTCACACCACCCTTAACGTCGATGTCAAGAATCACGTTGTGGCCGGCATCGACCCGATTCTGGATTTCGCTGCGGAGCGTGCCGTAGTAGCGGCCGGGATACACCTGCTCATACTCCACGAACGCGCCCTCGGCGATAAGGTCGCGGAACTGCTGGTCGGTGAGGAAATGGTAGTTCACGCCGTCGACCTCCCCCTCGCGCGGATGGCGGTTGGTGGCCGAAACGGAAAACTGAAGGTCGAGCTCTCCGCGGTCCATGATGTCGCCGATAATCGTCGACTTGCCGCACCCAGACGGAGCGGAGATTATTATTAACTTTCCCTTTTTCATAGGTCGGAAGTATCTTAGAGACTTTCTAAAAATTCTCTTAATTGGAATGTTTGCTGCAAAGGCTGAGATTTACATGGCGTTGAGCACCTGCTCCTTGATCTGCTCGAGTTCATCCTTCATCTTCACCACGAGAATCTGCATTTCGGCATGATTGCTCTTCGAGCCCATGGTGTTGATTTCACGGCCCATCTCCTGAGCGATGAAACCGAGTTTCTTGCCCTGGCCCTGCGGTCCGGCGAGCGTTTCGAGGAAGTAGTCGAGGTGCTGCCGCAGCCGCTGTTTCTCCTCGTTGATGTCGAGTTTCTCGATGTAGAAAATCATTTCCTGCTCGAGGCGCCCCTTGTCGTAGTCTACCTTGGGAATGGAAGCGAGGCCATCGGTGATGCGCGTACGGATCTTTACAAGACGCTCCGTCTCGTAGCGCGGCACCTCGGCGAGCAAGTCGGCGATACGGGCGATGCGCACGCCGAAGAACTCCTCGAGCTTTTTCCCCTCCACAGCGCGATAGGCGCAGATAGAGTCGAGCGCCGCATCAAGCGCCTGCATTACGGCATCGCGCTCCTCGCCGCTGATTTCCTCCACGGTATCGCTCTTCACGGCATCGGGGAAACGCAGCAGCGTGGCATACCAGTCGTCGGGCTGCGGCAGCCCGAGTTCGGCCGCCATTGCCTCGATCTGCTTCTTATACCCGCGCAGAGCCGGCAGATTGAGCTGCACGGCTCCCGATTCGTCGGTGGTCTCCACATGCATCGTCAGTTCGACCTTGCCACGCTCCAGACGCCGGGCGGCGACGTTGCGCACGTCGGCCTCAAGCTGACGATAGCCCGAGGGGATGCGGACGGTAAGATCCATCTGCTTGCTGTTGAGCGATTTTATTTCAAAAGTAAACTTTTTGGACCCGTAAGTACCCACGGCACTACCGAATCCGGTCATCGATAATAGCATAGTGCTGAATATCCTTCGTTTTGATTGGTTTTCTCGCGGCGAACCCCGGCGGGACGGCGCCGGAGCTGAATTTGCCTTTTTCTTTATCGCAAAATTAACGAAAATCGGCCGAAACACGCTAACTTTGCATAGAAAAAATTTCCCGACATGCCAACAATACTGAATATAGAGACATCGACCGAGGTATGCTCGGTAGCACTGACGGCCGAAGGCGCCGTGCTCGAGCACTTCGAGGAATTTCAGGGGCGCAACCACGCCACAGTGCTCAGCGGATTCATAAGAGGGTGCCTCGACCATCTGCGGCGCCACGAAATGAAACTCGACGCCATAGCCGTATCCATAGGCCCCGGCAGCTACACAGGCCTGCGCATCGGCCTGAGCGAGGCCAAAGGACTTGCGTATGCCCTCGACGTGCCGCTGATAGGCGTCGACACTCTGAAAATCATGGCCGTCAACGTGATGTTCGCCAACGACGTGGAGCCCGACACGCTTTTCGCCCCGATGATCGATGCCCGCCGCATGGAGGTCTACACCGCCGTCTACGACCTTGCGCTGAATACTCTCGCCGCTCCCACCCCGCTCATCCTCCAACCCGATTCATATTCAAAATGGCTCGCCGAACGGAAAGTGCTCTTCTTCGGCAACGGAAGCGACAAAGCGCGCCCGCTTTTCGAATCCAACCCCAACGCCACATTCATCGCCGACGTCTCTCCCCTGGCGGTCGACATGATGCCGCTGGCCACGCAGGCCTATCTGCGCGGCGACTTCCTCGATCTGGCCTACAGCGTGCCGGCCTACCTGAAAGAATTCCAGGCGACCAAGCCCCAGCAGCTCGTATAACATCCACACCGTGTGTGCAATTATTTGCCCGCGGGAGATAGGGCTTTTCGCGAAATTTTGCGTAAATTTGCACATCTGATAAAAACAACTGATACTCAAAAATATGGCAACAAAACCGTTTCACTACCAGGAAATGTTTCCGCTCGGTCCGGACACCACGGAATACTATCATCTGACCTCCGAATACGTCCATACCGAAAACTGGGGCGGCCATGAATTCCTTGTCGTAGACCCGGAAGCTCTGACCGTACTCACTCGTCAGGCCACCCACGACAACGCATTCATGCTGCGCCGCGAACATAACAAGATGCTCGCCAAGATTCTTGCCGATCCCGAGGCATCCTCCAACGACAAATTCGTGGCCCTCACCATGCTCCGCAACGCCGAAGTAGCCGCCAAAGGGCAGCTCCCTTTCTGCCAGGATACCGGTACAGCCATCGTTCACGCAGAGAAGGGCCAGAACGTATTCACCGGCTGCAATGATGAGGAACGCATCTCCAAGGGCGTCTACGACACCTATACCACCGACAATCTGCGCTACTCGCAGAACGCACCGCTCACCATGTACGACGAGGTGAACACCGGATGCAACCTTCCCGCTCAGATTGATATCCATGCCACCGAAGGCAATGAATACCATTTCGTATTCGTGGCCAAGGGCGGAGGTTCGGCCAACAAGACTTACCTCTATCAGGAAACGAAGGCCATCATCAACCCCAAGACCCTCGTTCCCTTCCTTGTAGAGAAGATGAAAACCCTCGGCACAGCCGCCTGCCCACCCTACCACATCGCTTTCGTAATCGGAGGCACCTCGGCCGAGAAGAACCTCGAGACCGTGAAAAAAGCCTCGATCAAATACTACGACAACCTCCCCACCAAGGGCAACGAATACGGCCACGCGTTCCGCGACATCGAACTGGAGAACGAACTCAAGAAGGCCTCCGAACAGATCGGCCTCGGCGCACAGTTCGGCGGAAAATATTTCGCCCACGACATCCGCGTGATCCGTCTGCCGCGCCACGGCGCCTCCTGCCCCATCGGCATGGGCGTAAGCTGCTCGGCCGACCGCAACGTAAAAGCAAAAATCAACAAGGATGGTCTCTGGATCGAACGCCTCGACGCCAATCCAGGCGAACTCATCCCCGAAGAGCTCCGCAACGCAGGGGAAGGCGACGTAGTGAAAATCGACCTCAACCGCCCGATGCCAGAAGTGCTCGCCGAACTCGACAAATTCCCCGTTGCCACCCGTCTGAGTCTCAACGGCACCATCATCGTAGGCCGCGACATCGCCCACGCCAAAATCAAGGAGCGCCTCGACGCCGGCGAGCCTATGCCTGAATATCTCAAAAACCACCCGATTTACTATGCCGGTCCGGCCAAGACCCCGAAGGGGATGGCATCCGGCTCGTTCGGTCCGACAACCGCCGGCCGCATGGACCCGTACGTCGACCAGTTCCAGAAAGCCGGAGGCTCGATGATCATGATCGCCAAGGGTAACCGCAGCCAGCAAGTGACCGACGCCTGCAAGGCCAACGGCGGCTTCTATCTCGGCTCAATCGGCGGCCCCGCCGCCATCCTCGCCCAGAACTCCATCAAGAAAGTCGAGCTCCTCGAATACCCCGAACTCGGCATGGAAGCCATCTGGAAAATCGAGGTGGAGAACTTCCCCGCCTTCATTCTCGTGGACAACAAAGGCAACGACTTCTTCAAGCAGCTTCCGCAGCAGTGCGGCTCCTGCCCGCTCAACAAGTAACAACACAATAATATCCATCCACACATAAATGGCACATAAAGCATTACTTATGATTCTCGACGGATGGGGAATCGGCGACCGCTCGAAGAGCGACGCCATCTACACCGCCCATCCCGCCTACTGGAATCAGCTTCTCAAAAAATATCCCCACTCCGAACTTCAGACCTCCGGCGAAAACGTCGGCCTCCCCGACGGCCAGATGGGTAACTCGGAGGTAGGCCACCTCAACATCGGCGCAGGGCGCGTGGTATATCAGGACCTCGTGAAAATCAACAAAGCCATTGCCGACGGCTCGATTCTCAACAACCCCGAAATCAAAAACGCTTTCGGGTACGCCAAAGAGCACGGCGTTGGCATCCACTTCATGGGTCTGACCTCGACCGGCGGCGTGCACTCCTCGTTCGACCATATTTTCGCCCTCTGCGATATCGCCAAGGAGTACGGTCTTGAGAAAGTGTTCCTGCACTGCTTCATGGACGGCCGCGACACCGACCCGCGCTCCGGCAAAGGCTTCATCGAGCAACTGACGGAGCACTGCAAGCATAGCGCCGGCACCATAGCCTCGATTATCGGCCGCTACTACGCCATGGACCGCGACAAACGCTGGGACCGCGTGAAAGTGGCCTACGATCTCCTCGTGGAGGGCAAAGGCAAGCAGGCCACTGACATGGTTGAGGCCATGCAGGAGAGCTACGACGCCGACGTGACCGACGAATTCGTGCTCCCCATCAACAACTCGACCGTCGACGGCACCATCAAGCCCGGCGACGTGGTAATCTTCTTCAACTACCGCAACGACCGCGCCAAGGAACTCACCATAGTGCTCACCCAGCACGACATGCCCGAAGAGGGGATGCACACGCTGCCCGGACTGCAGTACTACTGCATGACCCCCTACGACGCTTCGTTTACCGGCGTGCACATCCTCTTCCCCAAGGAGAATGTGGAGAACACCCTCGGCGAATACCTTGCCAACAACGGCAAAAAGCAGCTCCACATAGCCGAAACCGAGAAATACGCCCACGTGACCTTCTTCTTCAACGGCGGCCGCGAAGCCCCCTACGAAGGCGAGGAGCGTATCCTGGTTCCGTCGCCCAAGGTTGCCACCTACGACCTCAAGCCCGAAATGAGCGCCTATGAGGTTGCCGACAAACTGGGCGCCGCCATCCGCGAAGACAAATACGACTTCGTGGTCGTAAACTTCGCCAACGGCGACATGGTAGGCCATACCGGCGTATACGACGCCATCGAGAAAGCCGTAGCAGCAGTCGACAACTGCGTGAAGACCGTAGTTGAAGCCGCCAAAGCCACCGGCTACGAAACTATCATCATCGCCGACCACGGCAATGCGGACAACGCCGTAAACCCCGACGGAACGCCCAACACAGCCCACTCGCTCAACCCTGTGCCCTGCGTATACGTCTCCGACAACGCCAACGCCACCGTTGAGAACGGCCGTCTGGCCGACGTGGCACCCACCGTCCTCCATATCCTGGGGATGCCACAGCCCGCCGAAATGACCGGCCACAACCTCGTGAAGCCCTGAACCTGCATCAGATTCAAATAAACGAAGCGGCGCCCGACGGCGCCGCTTCGTTTATTTGTAAACCTCTATCTGCCACTTCATGTAGAATTGGTTTTCAATGACTTTAGTCGCTGAAAATCAATTAAATAATAAAATAACGGTACAACTATCCGTTAAGGGAAAGAGGGTGTGAAAAAGTTGATTTCAGGGAGTGAAAGGATTAGAAAAGTCGTGGGTTTTGAACGAAAGATTTAACCATATTTTAACAGTTGATAGATATTTTTATAATTTAGAATTAAAAGCAAAGAGGCACGAAATTTCAAGGGAATACGCCGTATGTCAGCGAAAATGTGTAACTTTGCGTATTGGCATATACGCCATATCTGAAACAATGTCTAAAATTATCGTTCAAAATACACCGATTACTATTCTCAATCTTGAAGAACAGAATTATATCTCTCTTACCAACATGGACTCGTAAATCCACCTTTGTCACAAGACATTTTTAATAACCACGACCAAACAGTCTTTCAGAGTCCGAGAAACGTAAAATAATGCAAAAAATTAATGAATAGATGGGGGATTTTCATGTGAGTATCTACACAAATATAATAGATATCAATATAAATCAAGTAATTAA
>ENA-UEOJ01001361-UEOJ01001361.1-human-gut-metagenome-genome-assembly--contig:-NODE-1361-length-17437-cov-3.347811_pt1 | contig 17437 bp, 10 predicted proteins | sample MGYA00242885_ERZ507886 | MGnify/ENA primary metagenome ERZ507886 (study PRJEB26167, sample SAMN06115505) | human gut metagenome | host: Homo sapiens | place: China:Anhui | collected 2015-08-07... | reverse complement strand
GGAATACGATTTCGTCAATGATATCCTCCGGTGTAGAGGCATTCGAGCGATAGGTAGCGTAACGGAACTTCTGCATGAAAGATTTGCAGAGATCAAGTCCACCGAAAGGATTGGTATGAGCCGTCGCTTCGGCTTCGATGAAATACATCTCTTCAACACGCATCAAGGGAATACCCACAACGGCTGCGACCTTGTAGTCGTCGAAGTTTCCTTTACCGGGACGGAATTTAAGCGAAGCATAGGTAGGAAGATCTTCACGCTGCTCCTCGTTAATGAGGCTCTCACGTCCGGAGAGCGGAGAGGATGTAGGAGCGATGAACATGAGCTTGCGCCAGTCGCGGTCATTGATACGACGATAAACATTTGCACCGATCATGACCATCGGGCCTGCGGAAGCATAGCCGAAAGAGGTCTCGTTCGACATCCAGGAAACCCAGTTGATAATACCGGTCTTGACGGCATCATCTTCGTCGGTGAGCTGCATACCCCACATCCAGGAGGAAACACTGAGGTCGTTGAAGCCACTCTGAGTGTTGAGAGCCTCTTCCTGAGTCATAGGAGTAGCGTTGGAAGTAGAGATGGCGAGACGGGCATACTGAGCAGCCTCAGCATAGAGCTGCGATGCAGTACCTTCACCAGCATAAGGGAGACCTTCTTCATGATAGGTGGCGTCCCAGAGACAGAGGCGTGCCATCAGGCCATAGGCAACGGCGAGGTTAGGAACCGTCTTCGAGGTACGGGCAGAGCCTTTCTTCAGAAGGGCAATTGCCTCTTCCAGGTCGGTGCGGATGAATTTTACCATTTCGTCGTGCTTCGCACGCGGGTTGTTGCGGGCCTGGTCCTCGGTGGTCTTATCCGTAACAATAGGCACAGTATATCCGGTCACATCGTTACCGAAAGTGTTGGTAGCAGGTACGTAGTTGTTGGGAAGGAACTCATACATACGAGCCATATCGAGGTAAGTCGATGCACGGAAGGCAAGACCCTGGCCAAGGTAGGCCATGAGATCGGGGTCGGTGGTGGCTGGGTCAACAGCACCCACAACCTTGTTTGCGGTAAGAACCTGCTCGGTCTGGAAATTCCATATAAACTGACAGATGAGGTAACCGTCGTCAAGGCCTATATTTGCAGAACACCAGGTGTTGAAGTGGTTGTAGCTCGAATAAGCTATAGCCATGTCTGCCGTCATACAATCGAGACCATGCATGATTGCGCCCTTACCCCAGTCCCAGTGCTGCTCGTTGGGAACGGTAAATACCTGGTTCATGTGGGCAGGCATAGCCCATACAAGGGCCTCGGTGGCTTTGGAGTTGCCGTTAAGCTGCTCCTGTGTCGCACCGTTGGTGGGGAAAACCTCCTCGATACAGCCGGTGGTAAGCAGCGCGGGAACCACGAGCGCAGCAGCCACAAATGCTTTATATATTTTTTTCATTTTTTCAGTGCGTTATGATTAGAATTCAACTGTCAGACCGCCCGAGATAGTGCGGATGGGGGCATAGTAAGTGTTGTTGTTGCCGCCGGTGAACGACTGACGGGGATCCAGACCCTGACGCTTCGACCAAACCCATACGTTGTCGCATGCGAGGTAAACGCGCACCTTCGAGAGGTAGGCCTTGCGCACGAGCTTGGTGGGAAGGGTGTAACCGAAGTTGATATTCTCGAGCGAGAGATAGGAAGCGTCGGTTATGAAACGGTCGCTGGTAGCATTTGTATACTGCTGACCGAACATGTTGCGGGGAATATCGGAGTCGGGATTGGAGGGACTCCAGGCGTTGAGCATATCCGAATGGATGTTGCCACCCTTGCTGCTGTCGTAGGGAGTGCCCATGAGCTGAGCGTAACCGCTGTCATAAACCTTACCGCCAATCTGATAATTGAAGGCCAGCGAGAGGTCGAAGTCGCGGTAGGCGAACGAGGTGCTGAAGCCGCCGTAGACTGGAGCAAGAGCTGTACCTATGATATAGCGCGAAGCCTTGGTATAGTCGTCGGTGGTCTCGGTACCGATTACATCGCCATCTTTGTTGTAAACATTCTTGTAATAGAGCGGTTTACCATTCTCCTTGTTGACGCCGGCATACTTGTAGGTGTAGAAGCTGTACATCGACTCGCCCTCTCCGTAGAAGTAATTGCCGGATGAATAACCATAGGCAGGTTCCGACTTGAAGTCATCCTTGAAAATGTAGCCTTTCTGACCCTTGCGGTCCTCGGGGAGTTTGGAAATGCGGTTTTTGTACCAGGTCATGTTGAAGTTGACATCCCACTTGAAATTCTTGGTCTTGATGGGAGTGCCGCCAAGTTCGATTTCAACACCGGTGTTCTTCATGTCGCCGATATTGTCGTAGTAACCGGTATAACCGAACGACGAGGGAAGGGGGAAGAACATCAGCATGTCGGAAGTCTTGCGATAGAAGGCCTCGATGTTGCCGGTGAAGCGGCCGTTGAACATCGAGAACTCAACGCCTGCGTTGAAGTTACCGTTCTTTTCCCAGGTGATGTCCTCATTACCCATCGACGCGGGAGTTGCACCAGGCATGTTGTTGGAGTTGACGATGTTGTAGGTGTTGGTATAGCGGAAGTTACCGATGTTGTCGTTGCCCTGCTCACCATAGGAAAGCTTTACTTTCAGCATATCGAGCCAAGTTACATCCTGAAGGAACGACTCCTTGGAGATGATCCATGCTCCACCGAGGCTCCAGAAGTTACCCCAGCGGTGGTCAGGATGGAAACGCGAGGAGGCGTCGCGACGGAACGAACCAGAGAAGAAATACTTACCGTCGTAGTCGTACTGACCGCGGAAAATCCAGCCCTCATTCTTGTACTCGGTAGCACAGGAGCTGGCGTTGCCTTCGATACTAGCACCGGCGAGTTCTTCGTTGCCGCGGTCGAACATGCTGCTCTTAGAAGCGTAGAGATAATAGTAGGTAGTCTTGAACCATTCATGACCGAGAAGAGCGTCGACGTTGTGCTTGCCGAAGCGGTGGTTCCAGGTGAGGAGCTGCTGATAAGTGTAGTCAACCGAACGGGTGTGATATTTGCCTACGACACCATTCTGGGTTGCGTACTGACCATAGTAGGGGTTAGTGACCGTGGTCTGTCGCATTTCCTGCAGGTTCACGTTGTTGTTAGATGTGAACTTGAAGTCTTTGAGGAAACGAACTTCTACGAAAGCGGCTCCATTGAAGTTGTTGCCTTCAACCTTGTTGGTGTCGAGAATCATGGCGTCGACAGCATTGGAGTCGCCGAAGATTGGACGTTTCAGGCCAGCGTTGTCACCCGAGCCGTAGTCGTAGCGGGTGTTACCGAATTTGTCAACCATGATATTACCGGCAGCGTCACGGATATAAAGAGGATAGATGGGAGCGATACCGGTAGCAGCAGCGAAGATATTACCGGTAGAGGCGGAGTTTCCTTCCTCGCTGTCCATAGCATTCATCACGATGTGGCTGTAGCTACCACGTGCACCGACTTTAAGCCAGGGTTTAGCCTGAACGTCAGCATTCAAACGTGCGGTAAAGCGCTGGAAATCACTCTTTGCAACGATGATACCGTCGTTTTTCAGGTAGCCGACTGAAGCGAAGAAGTTGCTCTTGTCGTTACCCTGAGTAACGCTTACATTGTATTCCTGACGTAGGCTGTGCTTATAGGTTTCGTCGAGCCAGTTGTCAGGCGTAACAAAATAGTTGGCACCCTTGTTGTTAACAATACGTCCGAGAGTAGCGTTGGGATTGAGCTTGCCGTTCTTACCGATAAGATACTGGCCGGCAGGCATAGTATATACATTGTAGCCAAGACCGTAGGCGTTGTCGGCGGTAAGGTTATTGTTTGCCCAGATATAAGCGCGTGCGGCATCATATCCGAGACCACCGATGTTTTCATCATCGCCCGTCTGAGGATTGGTGACAATTTCGGGAGCCGTGGTGGCAAACGTATACAGCGAGTTGTAGTACGTTTCGTAGTACTGGGCTGGATCCTTGATATAGTCATAGTCCTGGGTGGCGCGCATATTTACGCCCCACTTGGCATCGACCGTAACCTTGGCTTCGCCGAGTTTGGCGCGCTTGGTGGTGATGAGGATGACACCGTTGGCACCGCGGGCGCCGTAAAGAGCATTCGATGCAGCGTCCTTAAGGACGGTCATCGACTCGATATCATTGGTATTAAGAGTATTGATATCGTTTGAATAGGGGGTACCATCGACAATAACCAGAGGCGAGTTGCCGGCGTTCATCGAGGAGAAACCGCGGATGCGGATTGTGGGGCTGGAAGCACCGGGAGCACCGGAGGAATTGGAGAGCTGCAGACCGGCAACCTTACCGGAGAGAGCGTCGAGCACGTTGGTGACCTGGGTCTTCTCGATAGCGTCGTTGCTGATCACGGTTGCCGAACCGGTGAAGGCCGATTTCTTGGCGGTACCGTAAGCCACGACCATCACCTCGTCGAGACTATTCTCGGAGGATTCGAGCTTGATGGTCATCTTACCGGACGAAACAGCCACCTTGCGGGTGTTGAAGCCCACGTAAGATACGTTGAGTTCATTTACTTTGTCGGGGACGGTCAACGAGAAGTTACCGTCGATGTCGGTCGATGTTCCCTGACCGCCTCCGATGGGCATCACCGTGGCACCTGCCAGGGGCTCGTCGTCAGCTGCCGAAACAACCGTACCGCTGACCACCTTCGACTGCGCCATGGCGCAAGCTGCGGTAATCAGGACTGCCGTCAGTAATAGAAACAGCTTTTTCATACACAATAATTAATTAGACATAATGAGTTAAAAATTCTACGATCGGTTTGATTTTAACGAGCACTTTTTGCGCACATGGGTCGAGCCGGGGCTATTCTTGCTTACGGGTTCGGGATGATTCAACCTTTTTCTTTTCGGCCTCCCTGCGGAAGCTTTGGGCGAAATCGATTCGTAAAACCCCGAGGGCTTAAAAGCGTGGCCGCGCGTGAGAATCATCGCTGCCCGGTTTTTACATCTTTTTTAACCTTAGTCGCACCGAAATTCACGGCTTTCACCATATACACTTAGCAAAGTTAATACAAAATGTCAAGAAAATAAACACTTCGAGAGCATTTTTGCTGCTCTTTAACATAATTCTTTGTCATGTTGACAAGTGGCTGTTTTGGTACAAATTACACATGTCATTAATTTACAGCCATTTACAATATGAATAACCGACATAAATATTCACATTGCATAAAACCTCAAAAAGTGTTAAAAAATTCAGCTTAATTAATTGTTAAAGACCACCGGGGAAAAATGGAGCAAACGGACAGAAAAATGGTAACTTCCGACAACCGCCCACTCCGCCAATCTCCCATATATAATAAGGCGTATAGGATTCGCAAACGCTATTGCCGGATTACCATAAAATTCGCTATCTTTGCATCAATATGGCGCATACCGAAATCCTGGAAGACCGACCGGAGGGAACACGCCCTCTGAAGACGCCCCGAAGCCGCACACTGCGTGCGGTATGGCTCGCCATGCTCCTGGCCGTAATCCTCGGGGCGGCTGCTCCGCAGGAGGCACGCGCCTTCAGCCTCGACCTCGACTCGATTGCGGCGTGGGGCAAATTTCCAAATTTCTGCATCAAGACCTACCGCTGGGGCGATAAATTCTTCAATTCCTACGACTCGCTCTATGTGGTCGGTTCGGGCAAACGATTCAACGTCAAAGCGAAAGTCGACTCATGGAGCGACGTCTACAACTTCCGCATCGACGACGGCTACTCGATGCAGATGCTTAGCGACCCCTCGTCGACTCTGGGTTTCTACCTCACCTACATGGCCGTGTCGGTGGGCTACGACATGAACATCGGCAAATACTTCAACGGCGGCCAGCGTGCGCGCAAGCGTTTCAACCTGCAGTTCAACTGCTCGCTCTTCGCATTCGAATACTACAACATAAGCAACGACATCGGAACGACCATACGCCGGATGGGGCCGGTGGGAGAAAGCCACCGCGTCGACATCCCGTTCAAGGGAATAAACACAAGCCAGTGGGGGATAGACCTCTATTACTTCTTCAACCACAAACGATACTCGCAGGCGGCGGCATTCTACTACAGCAAGCTGCAGGTTCGCAGCCAAGGGACGTTTTTCGCCGGCCTATCGTTCAACGGCTCGCAGTACAACTTCGACTTCTGGGACCTCGAGCCGGCCGACCGCCCTACCCTCCCCGCCTCGTGGGCGAATTTCTATATGGTGAAGAACAAAAATTACGCCCTGAAACTCGGCTACGGCTATAACTGGGTGTTCCACAAGGGATGGGTGCTGGGAGTGTCGGAGGCTCCTCTCATCGGCCTGCGCGTGGGCTACATCAACGACCCGTCGCAGCAGAAAACGTCGTTCGGCATGAGCAACCAGATGCGCCTGTCGCTGATCTACAACTACAAGACGAAATGGTTTTTCGGGGCTGTAGGCCGCTGGGACATGGCCCTGATCTACGACCGCGAACACACGCTGATGGCCAACAATCTCTCGCTGGAAGCTTCGGCAGGCTTCCGTTTCAACCTATGGTAAAAGAAGTCATTTAAACTTTTTCCTTCAAATGGCTTCACAAGATATATTCTTCAAGAATGACACACAAAGAGTTCCGCGGATTCATAGGGCTGGGTGCCCTCCTCGTAATCCTACTTGCAATCATTCTGGCAAAACAATGCGCCAACACGAAAACCGAAGAGCGCCTGCAGGAAGCAGTCGAAATAGCTCAGGAAGCCGATTCGATAGCCGACATATCGAAAGCCCGAGCAGACTCCGCCTCGGTGGAAGCCCTGGAATCGGAAGCTCCTGATGGGGCTCCTGACAATCTGACCGGTCAGGCCAGTCAGGCCAATCGGTCGGGCCGAACAGGCCAGGACAAGAAAAAGCCGGCGAGGCGCAAAACCCTGCCGGCCGATATGAGCAGTCCGCACGACCGCCCGGTGGAAATCGGACGGTAATCAGAGCTGATACAAGTTTAATATTTAAGTCTGACCATCAAAGACTTAAGCTCGAGAATCAGCGACGCTTCGAGGCGCGTTTCACGGTCTTTTTCGCACCGCGCTTCCCTTCGGCAGGAGCCGATTTCGACGATTTTGCTTTTTCCTTTGCGGAGGCACGGGCGGCCGCCTTTGCTTTCTCATGGCGCGACATCTTCCGGGCCTGCTCGGCGGCGAGTGCTTCGCTCCGCGCGGCCTTACGCTCGGCTTTCGCGGCGCTCCGGCTTCCGGGAGCAGCTTTCTTCGCCGATTTTCCAGCCTTAGACTTTTTGCCGGCAAGTGCCTGGGCCACACTGACCTTGACGCCCATATCGTCATGGTCCGCAACAACCATGCGCGGGTCGACGATTACGAAATCAAGCTGACGCTTGTCAAGGTCGGCGCGGGCTACGCGGATACGAACCTTGTCGCCGAGGCGGAACACGATGCCGCGGCGCCGGCCGCGCAGACAGTAGTTCTTCTCGTCGAAATCGTAGAAATCGTCGGCAAGCTCGCGCATCGGCACGAGACCCTCGCATTTATTGTCGTCGAGCTCCACATAGAGGCCCCACTCGGTCACACCGGAAATCATGCCTTCGTATTCCTCGCCGAGATGGTCGCCCATATACTCCACCTGCTTGTATTTTATCGACGAGCGCTCGGCATTCGCGGCGAGCTGCTCCATAGCGGAGGAGTGTTTGCACTGGTCCTCAAGTTTTTCGACGTTGACGCTGCGGCCTCCGGCCAGATAGCGCTCGAGCAGACGGTGAACCATCATGTCGGGATAGCGGCGGATGGGCGAGGTAAAGTGGGTATAATAGTCGAATCCGAGGCCGTAGTGGCCTATATTCTCGGTTGTGTAGATGGCTTTGGCCATGGAGCGTATGGCGAGCACGGAGAGGAAATTTTCCTCACCCTTACCCTTTACATCCCGCAGCATTTTGTTGAGCGAGCGGTTGATTTCGCCGGCCGAGCCGTGGGTCTTCAACCGGTAGCCGAAAGCGCGGGCGATATTGGCCAGGTCGGTGAGCTTTGTCGCATCGGGCTGATCGTGCACGCGATATACGAAAGCCTTCTCCTTGCGGCGCTTCTCGGGCTTGCCGATGGCGGCGGCCACCGTGCGGTTGGCCAGGAGCATGAACTCCTCGATGAGCTTATTGGCATCTTTCGACACCTTGAAATATACGCCCGTGGGATGGCCTTTCTCGTCGATGTCGAAACGCACCTCCTCGCGGTCGAAGTCCACAGAGCCGTTTTCGAATCGCTGCGCGCGGAGCTGCTTGGCCAGACGGTCGAGCGTGGTTATCTCCTCCACAAGGTCGCCCTTCCCGGTTTCGATCACCTCCTGGGCTTCCTCGTAGGCGAAACGGCGGTCCGAGCGGATCACGGTGCGCACGATGCGGCTGTTGAGCACCTTTGCGTTGTCGTCAAGCTCGAAAACAGTGGAGAAAGCCAGCTTCTCCTCGTCGGGACGCAGCGAGCAGATGCCGTTGCAGAGGCGCTCGGGGAGCATCGGCACCACGCGGTCCACAAGGTATACCGATGTTGCGCGCGTCATGGCCTCGCGATCGATTATGGAGTTGGGCTTCACATAGTGAGTTACGTCGGCGATATGCACCCCCACCTCCCAGTGGTCGTTGGGCAGACGTCGTATCGAGAGCGCGTCGTCGAAATCCTTGGCATCCTTGGGGTCGATTGTGAAGGTTGTCACGCCGCGGAAATCCTCGCGGCGGCTGATCTCCTCGGGAGTTATACCCGCGTCGATTTTGTCGGCAGCCTTTTCGACGGCGGCGGGATATTTATATGGTAGGCCGTATTCGGCCAGAATGGCGTGGATTTCGGCATTGTTCTCGCCGGTTCGGCCGAGGATATCGACCACCTCGCCGCGCGGATTCTTCACCTCCTCGGGCCATTCGGTGATTTTAACGATGGCCTTGTCGCCATCTTTGCCACCCTTGAGTTTGGTCTTCGGGATAAAGATGTCGCAGGCGAGAAATTTGGAATCGGTCTTCAGGAAAGCGAGATGGCCTTCGATCTGAAGTGTTCCGATAAACACCTGCTCCTTGGGCTCGACGATTTCCACCACCTGCGCCTCAGGCTCCTGGCCGCGGCGATGGGCCGCGATGGCAACTCTCACACGGTCGCCGTTGAGAGCGTGCATCGAATTGCGCTCGGCCACAAAGATTGCCTCCTGGTCGTCGTCGGTCACCACACTGTTCTTGCCGTTGGAGCGGCGCACGAACGTGCCCATGGTAAAGTTGGAGCGCGCCGGAGCCTTGTATTTGCCCGGTGCGGTCTCCACCAGCTCGCCGTCGAAAGCCAGTTCGGCGAGCATCATGGCTACGCTCCGCTGCGCGGGGGCCGATTTCGCGCCGATTGCGGCGGATACCTGCTTATAGTTGAAAGAATTGTTTTGTTGGCGCGAGATAAAATCCTGAATCTGCGCCCGCAGCTTCGTATCGGCTGCTTTTGTCGTTGCGTTGGGCATGGTTGAATACGTGTGTTTGAACATCCCTTCCACCCCGAGGGGTGAGCATTATGCAACCGGAGGCAACACGTCCTGCCGATCACTTGAAAAACAAACGAAAACGCCATGTGGTTCTGACGGCCCGAAAGCGACCGGCAATCCTCCCCACACGGCGTGTTCCCTTATTATCAGGCCGAACGGACAGGCCGTTCAGGCGTCGATATTCGCATAGTTGGCGTTAGCCTCGATAAACTCACGGCGCGGACCTACGTCCTCTCCCATAAGCATGGAGAAAATGCGGTCGGCAGCAGCGGCGTCGCTGATCTGCACCTGCTTGAGCAGGCGGTTTTCAGGCGACATGGTCGTATCCTTGAGCTCCTTGTCGCTCATCTCGCCGAGACCTTTGTAGCGCTGCACTTTGGTCTTCTCACCATGCTCGGCGATGAAGGCCTGAAGCTGGGCATCGGTCCAGCAATACTCCTCGACCTTACCCTTGGTACATTTATACAGCGGCGGAGTGGCCAGATAGAGGTAGCCTTCCTCGATGATGGGTCGCATGCGGCGGAAAAAGAGCGTCATCAGCAGCGTGGCGATGTGGGCTCCGTCGACGTCGGCATCGGTCATGATTATCACCTTATGGTAGGCCAGTTTCGAGAGATTCACCTTCTTGGGATCGTCTTCGGTACCGATGGTTACGCGCAGGGCGCGGAAAATATTGGTAATCTGCTCGGAGTCGAACACCTTGTGGTCCATTGCCTTCTCCACGTTGAGCACTTTGCCTCGGAGCGGAAGGATGGCCTGGGTGCGGCGGTCGCGGCCGCTCTTTGCCGTACCGCCTGCCGAGTCACCCTCGACGAGGAAAATCTCGCATTCCTGAGGATCGCGGCTGGAGCAGTCGGCGAGCTTGCCGGGAAGTCCGCCACCGCAGAGTGGCGATTTGCGCTGTATCTTAACGCGGGCATTGTAGGCGGCATGGCGCGCCTGGGCCGCGAGGACGACCTTTTCAACGATGGTCTTGGCTTCCTTGGGATGCTCCTCGAGATAGGTGCGCAGAGCGTCGCTTACAGCCGTCTGCACGGCGCCGATCACCTCGTTGTTGCCGAGCTTGGTCTTCGTCTGACCCTCGAACTGGGGTTCCATCACTTTCACGGAAATTACAGCCGTCAGGCCCTCGCGGAAGTCGTCGCTGGCAATCTCGACCTTGCTCTTTTCGAGAAGCTTGTTGTCGTCGGCATATTTCTTGAGTGTCGACGTGAGGCCGCGGCGGAAACCGGTGAGGTGGGTGCCACCCTCAATGGTGTTGATGTTGTTGACGAAAGAATAGATATTTTCGTTGAACGACGTGTTGTAAGTCAGGGCCACCTCTACGGGGATTCCCTGGCGCTCGGTATTGAGATGGATAACGTCGTTGATCAGGCTTTCCTTGTTGGAGTCGATATATTCCACGAACTGACTGAGGCCGTTCTCGGAAAAGAAGACTTCCCTGATGGGGTTCCCTTCCTGGTCGAGCGTACGCTTGTCGGTAAGCGTCAGCGTGATGCCCGCGTTGAGGAATGCGAGGTCGCGGAGGCGGTTTGCAAGCGTCTCGTAGTCGTAGACGTTTACAGTGAAAATCGTATCGTCGGGATGGAAGGTAATCGACGTACCGGTGGTATCGCTCTCGCCTATTACCGTAAGGTTGCTTGTAGGCTTGCCCTGGGAATATTCCTGCATGTAGATTTTCCCTCCGCGTCTAACCTCGGCGCGCAGATAGTCGGACAGGGCGTTGACGCAGCTCACACCGACGCCATGCAGGCCGCCAGACACCTTATAGGAACCTTTGTCGAACTTACCGCCGGCATGGAGCACTGTGAGAACCACCTCAAGGGCACTCTTATGCTCCTTCTCGTGCATGTCCACGGGGATACCGCGGCCGTTGTCCACAACGGTGATGGAGTTATCCTCGTTGATTGTTACTTCAATATGAGTGCAGAATCCGGCGAGAGCCTCGTCGATTGAATTATCAACTACTTCATATACAAGATGATGCAGGCCTTTTACGCTTATGTCGCCGATATACATGGCAGGACGCTTGCGCACGGCCTCCAGCCCCTCGAGCACCTGGATGTTGCTGGCGCTGTATTCCTGAGGCTGCGGAGCATCAATTTCGAATTTTTCTTCCGACATAAATTGTTCTATAAGTCTATATTATTCAAAGTGTTATCCCTTCCACCGATATATCACGGCGAGGTCTCGGCCAATCGCCTTATACGTTACAAAGGTAGCAAATTTATTGCTAAAAAACAATATTTCCCACGCCGGTTTCACATCCGGAAATTCGCTAAAATTTACAAAAAACAGCCTGGCGGCGCATCATAAAAAAAATACAACTCGGCGATGTATCGGAACGGATAGTCCCGATACACCGCCGTCGAAAAGATTTATACAGATATTAAACCTCCCTTTACTCCGTCTCCTTGTTTTCGGATTCGACGCGCAGCGTTGCGGCAGCATTCATCACCGACGCGGGAAGGAAAGTGCTGAACAGCGCAAACAGCTCCTCGTTCGACACACCATCCTTAAGGGCAACAAATACCGTATCGGCCCCGGGGATAGTGCCCAGCACAAGGCGTGATTCAAGCATATCGATATCGTAGGCAAGACCGGAGGCATATCCGTTGCGGGTCTTGATTACGGCAAGATTGCCGGTGCGGGCCACGGAAAGAACCGACGAATGGCTCGTAACCATAGCCGTTCCGCGGCGCGAGCGACGTCCGTAGCTCTGCCCGTCGGCCACCACATAGCGGTAGCCTCCGCGGTCGTCGGAAACCTTGTTGGCCTTAAGCATTTTCAAGTCGCGCGACAGAGTGGCCTGAGTGACGATGAAGCCGCGTACGGCAAGCTGTTTTGAAAGTTCTTCCTGCGAGGAGACTGACTTATGCGTAAGGATGTCGATAATCTCCGGAAGACGCATTTTACGACTGTTCATAATAGTTTTTGGATGTAAATTGGCGCCTTGACGCCGTTGTTCATGTCTGTTTATTACTTCATTTTGATTCTATATCGCTTTGCATCCGCTTGTCGCCGAAAAGATCATTGTAAATCAAATCGGTGGCGCCCAGATGGTCGCGTATATATTTTCCGGCGGCATCGCCGGCAAGCTTCAGATCGGCCGGACTCCCATAGAGAATATCGATGATATGGCAGAACTCCTCGCGCGAAGCCACAGAAAATCCGCCCCCACACTCCACAAGATCGGCCGCCTCCTTGAACTTCACGTTGTTTGGTCCGAAAATCACCGGCATTCCGTAGACGGCCGCTTCATTGAGATTATGGATTCCGGCGCCGAATCCGCCTCCGATATAGGCGACGTCGGCAAAACGATAGAGCGACGACAGCTTGCCGAACGAATCGATGATCATGCCGCGCACACGCTTCAGATACTCGGGAATCTCTCCCGAGGGAAGTCCGGCACGCTTTATCTCGCGCGTCCACTCCGACAGCAGAATCACATCGCCGTGGAAGCGGTTGCGGAGCTGTTCGAGCCGGGTCTCGTTGAATTCATGAGGAGCGATGATAAACGACACCTCTGGGTGGGCGTTGAGCCACGGCACGTAGACGTCCTCATCGGCCTCCCACGAGCTGCCGGCTATAAACCGCAGTTTGGCTTCCTTGCCGAAGCCCGGAAAACCCGGAATCTCCACGGTGGAACGCATCACGTCCGTCACCCGGTCGAAGCGCGTATCGCCCGCAACGGTTACATTCTCTACGCCCACCAGCTTCAGAAGCCGACGCGAACGCTCGTCCTGCACATAGAGGCGGTCGAAACACCGGAGCATCCGCCGGAACATTCCTCCAACCGACCGGAAGAACCTCTGGCCGGGGCGAAAAATACTCGATATGATGTAAGTAGGAATCCCCCGCCGACGCAACTCCTTGAGATAGTTGCCCCAGAATTCGTATTTTATGAAAATCGCCATCGACGGCCTTGCAGCGTCAAGAAATTTTTTCACCCGGCTCGGAGTGTCGAAAGGCAGATATACTACGGCATCGACAAAAGGATAGTTCTTCCTCACCTCGAAACCCGAAGGAGAAAAGAAACTGAGCAGAATCGGTTTCTCCGGATGCTCGCGCCGCAGGCGTTCTATCATGGGGCGCCCCTGCTCGAACTCCCCGAGCGACGAGGCGTGAAACCATATGCATCCGGGGCGGCTGCCCAGACGGCGCCGCAGAGTATCGAGTGTGCGCTTCTGCCCCTGGATCATTTTTCTGACCTTAGGGCTTCGCAGCGCCGCCACCCGGGCGGCAAGACCATAGAGGCGGATGCCTGTGTTATATAGCGGATTCAAGGCTAAAACGGTAAGATAATCTACTATTCCATCGGAGCGATGCGGTCAATTGCCAGACGCAGACGCGCCACGGTCTCGTCCTTTCCGAGAAGCTCGGTGATGTCGAACATATGCGGACCCTTGCACTCGCCCACCACAGCCAGGCGGAAGGCGTTCATCACGTTGCCGAGATGGTATTCCTTCGAGGCGATCCAGCCGAGGATAACCTCTTCGGCCGGTTTCGACGAAAAGTCGTCAAGGGCCTCCAGCTGGGCGATAAGCTCCTGCATCTGGCGAGGCGTATCCTCTTTCCAGCGCTTCTTTATATCCTTTTCGGCATATTCCGTGGGAGCGACGAAGAAGAAGCGGCCCTGGTCCCAGAGATCGTTTACGAAATTGGCGCGCCCTTTCACCATATCTATGGCCTTGACGATATATTCATCCGAGAAATCGGCCGGATTCACTCCATGAGCCTCAAGCACGGGCTTGAACAGGCGCAGAAGCTCCTCGCCGGGCATAGCCATAAGGTATTCGTGGTTGAACCACTTCCCTTTCTCGAATGCGAAGCGTGCTCCTGCCTTCGAGCAGTGGTCGAGCGAGAATTTGGCAATCAACTGCTCCATGCTCATGATTTCCGTGTCATCGCCGGGGTTCCACCCGAGCAGAGCGAGGAAATTCACAACGGCCTGCGGCAGATAGCCCTTCTCGCGGTAACCCGACGATATCTCGCCGCTCTTGGGGTCGTGCCATTCAAGCGGGAATACGGGGAACCCGAGGCGGTCGCCGTCTCGTTTGGAAAGCTTTCCTTTGCCGTCGGGCTTGAGCAGAAGGGGAAGATGCACGAATTTCGGCATTGTGTCGGCCCAGCCGAAAGCCTCATACAGCAATACGTGGAGCGGGGCGGAAGGGAGCCATTCCTCTCCGCGGATCACGTGGGAAACCTCCATCAGATGGTCGTCGACGATATTGGCGAGATGATAAGTAGGCAGGTCGTCGGCACTCTTATAAAGCACCTTGTCGTCGAGAATGCTCGAATTGATGGTCACCTTGCCGCGGATCAGGTCGTCGACCTCAACGTTGCGGCCCGGCTCGATTCGGAAACGCACCACGTAGGGCGTTCCCTGGGATAGCAGGCGTTCAACCTCCTCTTTCGTCAGCGACAGAGAGTTGCGCATACGCATGCGAGTCGAGGCATCGTACTGAAAATTGGGGCTCGCGGCACGCGCGGCCTCGAGCTCCTCGGGCGTATCGAAGGCGATATAGGCCATGCCGCGGTCAAGCAGCTTACCCACGTGCTCGCGGTAGATGTCGCGGCGTTCGCTCTGCTTGTAGGGGCCGTAAGCGCCCCCTTCGCGCACGCCTTCGTCGATTCCGATACCGAGCCATGCAAGCGCCTCATTGATATAATCCTCGGCTCCCGGCACAAAACGGTGGGAGTCCGTATCCTCGATACGGAGAATCATGTCGCCGCCGTTCTGGCGGGCAAACAGATAATTGTATAAAGCTGTGCGCACGCCTCCGATATGCAGAGGCCCCGTGGGCGACGGAGCGAAACGCACTCTGACTTTTCTTTCTTGACTCATAACGTTTTTCTACTATCTTGTGGAAAAATACGGAAGCATACATTGCCACGTATACATTCACGGGATTGACTTCCCCGTGAGCGAACCGAAACGGAATGTCGATGTCCGGCGTGCAAAATTAGTGATTTTCCACGGATATTTATTCAATATGACTCCTTTTCTACGCCTGTGGGCGCACATTTCGGGGTATTTTCCATTCCTGCTACGGGCCAACTGAATATTTCACCGCATCAATCTTCGGCCGGCTCGCCGAATTCATGGCGCAACGCATCGAAACGCGTCAGTGCCTCCGGACCGAATTTCGCCACGGAAGCACGCACACGCTCCATCGGTTTTCGACGCATGTCGCCGCTCTTCGAATAGAATTTATCGGCATAGCATATCAGCCGTTCAAGCTGCGAGTGCGGCATATAGTCGACTCCGGGCGGAATCTGCGGAATTCCGAGACGTTCGACATCAGCAGAAGTCAGCCCCGTACCGGTGTGGCATTCGGCCACCCTGGCCAAAGCCTCCGGCACACCCTCGCGTCGCAGAAGCTGCGCGCCCAGACGGCCGTGGGCCAGATATGGCGCATCGCCATGACAATGGATGCCTGGGGCGTCGGTCATGACGATGCCGATATCATGGAGCATCCCCGCGGCCACGACCTCTTCCTCTGCCAGGGGAAACGCCCCACGACGGGCCAGAAACAGAGCCAGATTCGCAACAGACGCGCAATGGCGCATATATATATCACGTAGCTTTGTCTGCTCCGATTCGGCATCTCCGCAGGGATAATAGCGGTCGATTACAGCCTGATAGTCCATACCAGTATACGCAGCGACGTCAATTCTGCTTATAAATCCAGAATCATGTTCCAGCCGTGGACATCCTCCATCTCTCCGAGACGGATGGCCGAAAGCGTATCGTAAAGACGCCGGGTCACGGGGCCGGGCTGTCCGTCTTTCGCAATCACGTATTTGCGCCCGGTATCGAGGTCGTCGATTTCACCTACGGGCGAGCATACGGCGGCCGTGCCGCAGGCGGCGGCTTCCGAAAAATCCGGAATCTCATCGACCGTAATATGCCGGCATTCCACCTCCATACCGAAATCGCGCGCAAGTTGCATCAGCGACTGGTTGGTAATCGACGGCAGAATCGAATCGGAAGCGGGCGTGATATATTTGCCATCCTTTATGGCGTAGAAGTTGGCAGGGCCGCATTCATCAAGATACTTTTTCTCCTGCGGATCGAGATAGAGCACTGCCGAATAGCCCATATCGTGAGCTTTCTCGCCGGCCACAAGACTTGCAGCATAATTGCCGCCGACTTTAAAGCGGCCGGTTCCCTTCGGGGCGACGCGGTCGTACTCACGCATAAGGCAGATATTCGTCGGCTTGAATCCGCTCTTGAAGTAAGGGCCTACCGGCGTTACGAGCATAATGAAACAATACTCCTCGGCAGGCTTGACACCCACACGAGCCGTCATGCCGATTTCCAGCGGACGAATATACAAGGATGCCCCCGATCCATAGGGAGGAATGAAACGCTCATTGAGCTTGATGACGAGTTCCATCATTTCCACGAATTTTTCGGTGGGGAGCGGCTCCATCAGGATGCCGCGCGCGGAATCCTGAATACGGCGCGCATTCTCCAGCGGACGGAACACACGCACCTTGCCGTCCTTGCCCCTGAAAGCTTTCAGCCCCTCGAAGCATTCCTGCCCGTAATGAAGTGCCGTGGCGGCAATATGCATCTCGATGGTCTCCGACGAGCTGATTTCAATCTCGCCCCACTTGCCATCCCGAAAATAACAACGCACATTATAGTCGGTGGGAACATATCCGAATCCCAGCGTCGACCAGTCTATGTCGGCATGTTTCATATCTGTAATAGTTGATGTTTTTAATACGGTTTCAAATCAGGTCGCCTGAGCGGAGCCTTTTATATCAAACAGCCTCACCAACGCCATGGTTCCCCAAAATTTAAGGGCGCCGGCGGCTGTAACGCATTTTCCCAATCTCCGGAACAGCATTTCATAAGGAATTTAACCATTGCTTTCATTCTGATTACAAATCGAAAGCACACCCTTGAAATGTAAGCTCAATATCAGGATTTCGTTTCTGCAAATATACACAA
>ENA-UEOJ01001347-UEOJ01001347.1-human-gut-metagenome-genome-assembly--contig:-NODE-1347-length-17596-cov-3.059535_pt1 | contig 17596 bp, 19 predicted proteins | sample MGYA00242885_ERZ507886 | MGnify/ENA primary metagenome ERZ507886 (study PRJEB26167, sample SAMN06115505) | human gut metagenome | host: Homo sapiens | place: China:Anhui | collected 2015-08-07... | reverse complement strand
TTTCCCTTTCCCGTATTTTACTCAGTCCGTGTCGTATTCAACGGAGTCGGCGGGGGCTTCCCCGCTGCCGTCGGCGGTATCGGTGTTATCGGAGGCTGCGGGCTGCTCCGGGGTGGCCGGGACATTCTCCACGCTGGGGTCCGCGGCAATATACACCACGACGACACTCCCGGCCTCCACGCTGGTACCCGCTTCGGCGCTGCAGGAAACGACGCATCCCGACGCATAGGAGCCGTCGTTGACCACCATGAAGCAGCTGGGCACCAGGCCCCTGCTCTCCAGCTCTTTCACGGCTCCCTCCTGGGTAAAGCCGATGACGTTGGGCATCTCGATCATCTCGGGGCCTTTGCTTACCACCAGGCTGATGGTGCCGCCCTCTTCCAGCAGCTCCCCTGCCGCGGGCTCCTGCCGGATGATCTTGCCCTCGGCCACGGTGTCGCTGTATTCCAGCGTGACGTAGAAGAGATACTCGTCGATATAGCTGCGGTTGTTGCGCACCTCGGCGTCATAGTCGCGGCCCACGAAATTCGGCGTCAGGGTGACGTTTTCGTTCACCGGCTCACTCGCCGCCTCGCTGACGGACTCCGGAGCGATCACTTCCGGCGGCTTCTCGCTCTGACGGCTCAGCAGGCCCCAGAGGATCAGCAGGATGAGGACGCTGAGCAGAATGACGATGCCCGCCAGCAGATTTCGGACGCTCAGCAGCTCGGTCTTCGCGGGCGCTTTCGGCTCCTGCGGCGCGGGGGCGGGCGGGTCCAGCGCTTCCATGCTACGGGCCAATTCCTCCGCATACTCCCGCTCCGAGAGGGCGCGGAAAAGCTGCTGCACCGTCTGGATGCGCTCCACCGGCTTGAGCCGGAGTCCCAGATACAGCGTCTCGGAGACGTAAGCCGGCACCGACGGCGTCACCGTGCGGGCCTTGGGGTTGGAGTCGGAGACGAGGCGCTGTGCCGCCGGGACGGGGCTCAGCCCGCAGACCATCCGGTAGAACACCGCCGCAAGGCTGTATTCGTCGGTGTAGCGGCCCTCGAACTCCGCCGTGGAATACTGCTCCGGGGCCGAGTAGCCCTCGTACAGCTGCTCGTGGAGGCCGCTGCCCGCCGTCCGCAGGCCCACCGTCGCATAGCCCGTCAGCCGGGCGCGGCCATTGTCCAGAATGCGGATGTTGGCCGGGCAGATGCCCCGGTGCACAAGCCCCACCTGATGCATGGCCTCCACCCCCCGGAACACCGGCTCCAGCATCGCGCAGGCCTGCTGCGGCGTCACAGTGCCGTGCTCTTCGAGCCACTTCTGAAGCGGACAGCCGCCGGGGTTCTCCATGACGGCGTAGACCGTGTTGTTCTCTTCAAAGACGTCCAGCACGGCCTCCAGGCCGTTGGCCGGGGTGATGCGCTGGATGAAGCGGTAGAGGTCGGCAAAATCCATCCGGGTGGTCTTGAACAGCACTTCGCTGCCCGGCTTCGGGCGGAGGATGCAGTCCCTCCCCCGCTCTGCCGCCAGCGTCAGGGGCATATACTCCTTGATGGTCACCCGGAAAGGGCCGTTGTTCTCCACGCCCCGGTAGAGGATGCCCTCGCCGTCCACGCTCTTGATGTCCCCCACCGTATACCGGCCCGCCAGCACCGTGCCCGCGGGGAGACTGCCCGCCGGGTTGCGCCCTGCAAGCTCCCGGCCGCAGTGGGGGCACTGTGCCCTCCCCTCTTCCAGCTCCTGCATACAGTATGGACAAATGCGCTTTCGCTCCATGTCGGCCCCTCCCCATCCTCTTGTTTCCTTTTTATTATAGCATAGCCTGCGCAAAAATGGTATCGCCCTTTCTTAACCGCCCCAAAAAGCCCCCTCTTCTTTCCGCAAACGCAAAAAGGCCCCCGGCCCGTGCAGAGAGCACGAAGCCGTGGGCCTTTTCATTCGGTTGGGTCTTTCCCATCCCTCAGAGCCGTTTCGGGCCGGAGATAAACGCCCCCTCCTGCCCGGAATGCTGCTCAGGAGTCCGTTTTAGATAGACAGGATGACGACAGTGGTGGGGTAAGGCAGGCTGAAGATGACGCGGCCATTCACAACGCGAGCGGTAGTGACCACCCAGTTGCCGTTGCTGTCCAGATACATGATGACTGCAACATTGCCGATCCCATTGACGCTGACCGAGACTTCGCCTTCCACCAGCACATCACCGATGGCACGGACGGACAGGTCATTTGCAGACTTGACGCCTGCTGCTGCGGCAGCATCAGCCGTAGCCTTGCCGCCTGCAAGGGCAGTCAGCTGATCGGCAACGCTGCCCTCGGTAGAAGCGAGGGTATTATAAGCAGCATTGGCCGTTGCGCTGGCCTCAGCGTTAGACTGAGGAACAAAAATTTCGCTGGCAGGGCCGGTGGCGTCGCCGGTGATGCTGGGCACCTTCACGTCGTCGGCTGCGAAAGCAGAAACACTCATGACAGCGGCCATCACCACAGCGGCGACTGCTACTACGAATTTCTTTTTCATAACGATTACCTCCATATTTATTTCTGGACAGGCTGCGATTTCTCGCTGCCGTATCCCTTATAATAGTAGCCGGACTTGTAGTAGCGTTTATAATACAGGCTCGACTTACTATTCATTTCTGCGCGGTCCAGCACGACACCCAGAAGCTTGAGCTGCTGGACCGAATCGCCCACGACCTTGCGGGGCGTCTCACCGCCGCGCACCACCAGAACGGTGCCGTCGCAGTGGGTGGCGATGTTCATGGCGTCGGCCACGCTGCCGAGGGGCGGCGTGTCGATGAGCACGACACCGAAACGCTGGCGGCAATGCTCGATCATCTGCGCAAAGCGCTCGCTTTCCAGCAGGATAGCGGGGTTGGTCACGGTCTTTGCCACCGGGATGATATACCCGTTGGGGACGTTGGTCTCATAGATGACGTCATCCAGCTCGGCCTTGCCCGCCAGATAATGGACGCCGCCGATGAGGACGGCAGGCGTGCCCAGCTCGGCGATCATCCGCCACAGCTGCATGGTCACGAAGCTCTTGCCCTCGTTGGGCGTGCTGCTGGTGATCATGATGGTCTTGACATCGCTGCCGCAGAAGCTCAGATTGATGCGCAGCTGGTTGATGGCCTCGCTCACCTCGAAGGGGAGCTGCGGCATCTTGCCGATTTGAAGCTTATTCATGGTCGTTCTCCCCCTCTTATCTGCTCATCACGTCGTTCCAGCGGAAGGCGCTCTTCTTCTTGGTGTCATTGTGGTTGAAGCTGCCCAGATCGACCTCCGGAATGGTAGCCAGCGGCTGGACGCCCAGATACTTGGCCACATCGTCCGGCGTATCGAAGCTGTCCTTCATCAGGTACTGCACCAGCAGCACGCCGCAGCAGAGCACAGCACCCAGCAACGCGCCCAGCACCGTGTTCTTGGCGTAGCTGGGGCTGGACTTCTGGGTGGGCACCACAGCGTCCTCCACCACGTTGGGCGTCTCCGTCTCCATGATCTCGGGCAGGTAGATGCGGGCCTGCTTGATCAGCTCGTTGGCGATGTCTGCCGCCCGCTCGGGGTCGCTGTCGGTGACGGTCACTTTGAGGATGCGGGTGTCATTGGTGTTGGTGATGCTGACCTGCCCTGCAAGGCTGCGGTAGTTGGTGTCGAGGTCCAGATTTTTGATGACATCCTGCAGCAGCGGACGGCTGAGCATCAGCTCCTGATAGTCCGCCGTCAGCTGAGAGCCGATCTGCAGGTCGGTCAGGTTGACGATGGAGTTGTTGGAGGCAGACACGATGTAGATGCTGGCCGAGGCCTGATACATCGGCGTCACGAAGAAATACGTAAAGCCGAACGCCAGCAGTGCGCCCGCCAGAAAGCAGGCGATGATCTGCAGGATGTGCCCCCACAGCAGGTAGAATACCTCTACGAGATCGATCTCTTCTTCTGTCTCTGCGCCGTTGATGGCCGCCGGATTGAGTGCCTGTTGTTCCTTGCCCACTGATTGATCCTACCTTTCCAGTTTCCTATTCCCTTATCGTACTTTTTCATAAAACAGCTGTAAGACGGTCGCCTCCCGGCTGGACTCGTCCAGATGGTAGGCCCAGTAGCCGTTCTCGATGACGTTCTCGCCGTCGATGGTCAGGGTGTCGAGCTGTTTGTACTGCTTGAGCTTTTCGCCGATCTTTGCAGCCGTGCCGCTGGCGATGTCCGTCACCATGTAGTCCTCCAGCGCCGTATAGGCTTCGGCTGCGAACTGGCTGTCCTGCTGCCGGAGCTTTTCTTCCAGCGCGGCGAGGAACTGCCGCTGACGGGCCATGCGGGCGATGTTGGTCTGGTCGTCGATGTGGTGGCGGCTGCGCACATAGGTCAGCGCCTTCTCGCCGTCCAGCGTCACCTCTTCGCCCTGCACCAGCGTGGGGTCGATCTCGGAGAAATCCGAGGTGACGGTCAGGGTCACGCCCCCCACAAGGTCGGTGACGATGCCCACGGCGTCCATGTTCAATGCAAAATATCCGTCGATGGGCTGGTCGTCCAGCAGCATCGAGACGGCAAGCGCGGTGTTCTCGCAGCTGTTCTCCCGGCCATTGCCGTAATAATGGGCCAGCGCGATCTGCTCGTCGGCATACGCCGCCACCCCGCCCAGAACATCCAATACCGGCACCTTCGTGATGGTGTCGCGGTTGATCTGCAGCACCTGCCACGTCTTGTTGGCGTCGTCCACCACCAGCACCATCTGGACGTCGGCCTGTCCGCCGCCCTCGTAGCTGTCCACGGCCACGGCCTTGCCCTTGACGTCGATGCCCATGATCAGGTACGTCTCAAGGCCGGAGCGCTGACGATAGGTGCTGCCGTCGTAGGTGATCTCCTTCTGCTCCTCCGGGGCCGCGATGACGGCGCTGCCCACCTCGTCGGAGCCGGTCGCATAGCGGTCATTCTCCCAGAAATGGAGGGCCGCTGCGCCGCCGGCCAGCAGTGCCAGCGCCACTGCCGCCGCCACGCCCGCCTTGAGGGCGTCCTTCCGGCGGAGTCGTTTTTCCTCTCGGAACCTCACACTTGCGTCGGTGCCGTCAGCCGACGGGCGTTCTCATCCATCTGTGCAAGGAACGCTTCGCCCAGCTTGCGCCGCACCATCTCTCTTCCCCCTTTCAGATTTGGCGGTCTTTTGGTCATGTCGTGGCAGTCGCTGCCCAGCAGCGGCGTCGCCGTCAGCTCCAGAAGCTCAAGCCCCTGCCGGCGGGTCCCCCAGCGGAGCAGGGTATCCGCGTTCACCTGAAGGGCCAGCGGCAGCTTGGCCAGCTCTTCCAGCCGACGGCGGTTGCTCGAGCTGAAGCAGAACCGCTCGGGATGGACGAGCACGACATTGAAATGTAGATCCAGCGACAGCACCGCCACCGTCTCCACCTGCTGGTCGGTCCACTCCGAAAAGGGCATCTCCAGCATCAGGGTGCGGGTGTTCTCGATGCAGAGCCGCTCCGGGTGATGTTCTTCCATCCCCCGGAAATAGGCTGCTTCCGCCGCCGGAAGGATGTGGGGCAGGCTGCTCCCTGCCGGGATAGCGCTGTGCAGCGCGTTCAGGGCCGCCGCCCGCCGCGCCAGATACATGGTGATGCTGTTCTCCCGGGCGTAGTAGTGGGAGGTCGCACAGACTGTCCCGACCCCCATCTCAGCCAGCGCCTGAAGCATCGCCAGCGACATCTCCACGCTCTCGCTTCCGTCGTCCATCTGCGGAAGGATATGGGCGTGCAGTTCGATCAACGCTCCCGACTCCATACCGCATCACCGCCTTTCCGCATTTTTATGGATTTCTCTACCTCACTTTCTCACATTCTAGCATAGAAAAATCTAGGATGCAACAGGCAATTCCGCGGAAATGCTTCTCTACGGCATTTTTTATCGCAATTTTCAAAAATAGTGCCTATCAAAATAGCATATTTGCGATATGCAGTTTGCGGATGTTGCTTGTGCATTAAAAACGCAAACTGCTATAATCTATCATAGGCAAATGAATTGCAAATATCTCTGCCTAAGTTTACCCTCTCCGGCCCTGTTTGTCAACGGCGACAGCAAAGAGAAGTGGTCTTGGCCCAATGCCATTATCACAAGTCAAGAAATTAGTGCAACAGCCCCTTTTGATGAAGCCTATTTTTCTTTAGCCGCTTGACTTAACGGCATTGGCTGGAAAGCGGCCCCGTTTTTGCATGATACCGCGGCCTCCCGCATATGCTGTACGGACAAATCTGAATGGGTGGGAGGCAAGGGTATGTTTGTGGTCACACTGAGTAAGGCGAGCGTCAAGAAGCTGGGCGTGGGGGCGATGTGCTGTGCGCTGGTGGTGTTCAGCGCCATGCTGGGGAGGTACATCAGCACCCGCTCGGTGGCTGTCGCGGCGGCAGGTAATAAAATCGAGAGTGCGCAGGACATCCAGACCTGGTTCACGGGCTACGGGCTGGACGTGGACGGCGCGTCCATCACCGCCGACAAGGTGAAGATCCCCCGCAAGTGGGACGACAGCTTTTCGGCCTTTAACGGGGTGGTGCAGCAGAGCGGCATGGACCTGACCCGCTACAAGGGCAAGACGGTGGAGAAGTGGACAGCGCTCATCCCGGCGGCCAGCCGGGGCGATGTGAGCAGCTACGGCGTGCTGCTGGTCTACAAGAAAAAGGCCGTGGGTGCGTATCTGTTGGAAAAGCCCTCCGGCACCGTCACCGGGCTGAAAGACGCCCAGACCGCGATGGCCCTGCAGGAGGCCGAACAGGTGTCCGGCGAGGACTTCAGCGGGGACTGGGGCGAACGGCACGAGGATGAACTGACCGACGGGCAGGCCCAGCAGACCTCGGGCGAAGATTTCAGCGGCGACTGGGGAGAGCGCCACGACGGCGAGCTGGGCGCAGAGGGTCAGGCCCAGCAGACTTCCGGCGAGCCGGACGCTGCACAGGAGCAGCCCGTGCAGTATACCGATCTGCCGCTGGACGCCGAGGGCTACCCCGTCGAATAACCGTCATTCTGCACGAAAAAGTGCGGTGAAACAGAATAATTGTGCAGTAGTGGTATTTTTGCAGAAAGATTCTGTTAAATGTTACTAAAATTTTTGATAAAAAATCGGCAATATGAAAGGGTGAAAAAAGAACGACTAAGGTTTATAATAAAAGCAGACATCCAGCAGCCAGAAAGTTCGAGTGCTGCGTCCCGAGGGGCAGGGTGAGCTGCCCAAGAGGACCGGATGAAGTAAGGAGAAAATGATCATGAAGGAATTCCAGTATACCGTTAAGGATGCCTGCGGCATCCACGCCCGTCCCGCCGGTCTGCTCGTCAAGGTGGCCAAGGGCTTTGCCAGCACCGCCACCCTCGAGAAGGGCGGCAAGACCTGCGACCTGCGCAAGCTGATGGCCCTGATGGGCATGGGCGTCAAGCAGGGCGACACTGTCACCATCAAGGTGGAGGGCGACGACGAAGCCGCCTGCGCCGAAGCTATCCAGAAATTCCTGAGCGAGAACGTCTGATCGCCCAGTGTGATGAGAAGCCCTTGCGGGGAATGTCCTGCGGGGGCTTTTTGTTACGGAACACAAAACAGCAAGAATAAGGAGAAATTGCAATGCAGGTAGGTACCGGTAAAAGCATCCTGAATGGCATTGCCATCGGAAAGCTGAAGATCTATAAGAAAAAAGATACCGTCATCTCTGCCGCCGAAGTGGCCGACACCGCCGCTGAAGTGGCCCGTTTTGAGGACGCCCGCGCCAAGGCCATCGACCAGCAGACCGCTCTGTACGAGAAGGCTCTGGCCGAGGCCGGCGAGGACATCGCCGAGGTGTTCAACATCCACGCCATGATGCTGGATGACGACGACTTTGTGGACGCCATCAAGGAGATCATCAACGGCCAGCACAAGTGCGCTGAGTACGCCGTCAAGACCGCCGGCGACAATCAGGCTGCCGTTTTTGCCGCTATGGATGACCCCTATTTGCAGGCCCGCAGCGCCGACGTCATCGACATTGCACAGGCCATCCTCGACATCCTGCAGGGCGTGGACAATGCTACTTTGCAGGGGACTGAGCCCAGCATCCTCGTGGCTGAAGACCTGGCCCCGTCCGAGACGGTCCGCATGGACAAGAGCCTGCTGCTGGGCTTCATCACCCGGGAGGGCAGCTCCAACAGCCACACCGCCATCCTCGCCCGCAGCATGAACATCCCCGCCCTCATCCAGTGCAAGGACATTCAGGATGACTGGGACGGCAAGATGGCGGTCGTGGACGGCTACAATGCCTGTGTCTACGTTGACCCCACCCCCGACCTGCTCAAGAGCCTGAAAAAGCGCCAGCAGGAGGACCAGAAAAAGCAGGCCCTCTTACAGGAGCTGAAGGGCAAGCCCAACACCACCCTCGACGGCAAGACCATCAACGTCTTTGCCCACATCGGCGGCATGGGCGACGTGGGCGCTGGGCAGCAGAATGACGCCGGCGGCGTCGGCCTCTTCCGCACCGAGTTCGTCTACCTCAACTGCAAGGACTTCCCGACGGAGGACTACCAGTTCGAGGCATACAAGCAGGTGCTCGAGAGCCTTGCACCCCGCAAGGTGGTCGTTCGCACCTGCGACATCGGCGCAGACAAGACCGTGGACTACATGAAGCTCGACCACGAGGAAAACCCCGCGCTGGGCTACCGCGCCATCCGCATCTGCCTGACCCGGAAGGACTTCTTCAAGACCCAGCTGCGTGCGCTGCTGCGGGCTTCGGCCTACGGCAACATGAGCATCATGTTCCCCATGATCACCAGCCTGCGGGAGCTGCAGGACGCCAAGGCCGTGCTGGACGAGTGCCGCGCGGAACTGCGGGCTGAGGGCAAGAAGTTTGACGAGAAGATGGAAGTGGGCACCATGATCGAGACGCCAGCCGCTGTCCTCATCGCCGACGAGCTGGCCGAGGAGTGCGACTTCTTCTCCATCGGCACCAACGATTTGACCCAGTACACCTGCGCTCTGGACCGCCAGAACGCAAAGCTGGAGCCCTTCTTCAACCCGCACCACCCCGCTGTGCTCCGGGCCATCAAGATGACCATCGACGCGGGCCACCGCCACGGCATCTGGGTGGGCATCTGCGGTGAGCTGGGTGCCGACACCGCCCTGACCGAGACCTTCCTGCGCATGGGCGTGGACGAGCTGTCCATGAACGCCAAGAGCATCCTGCCGGTGCGCAAGATCATCCGCAGTGTAGACCTGAGCAAGCCCTCTGAGAAGGCTTGAACCGCGGAAAAAATATTATTATAATTTGTGGCTCAGAAACGCCTGCGGGCGTTTCTGAGTCACTTTTTTCACAGAAGGGGTAACTCCCGGACAGGCAAACTTTGCCGCCACACAAAAAAGCTCCCCCTTTCGGGGGAGCTGGCACGCCGTAAGGCGTGAGAGGGTTCGCGCGGAGCGCATTCCCAATCATTTCCGCTGTTCCAGCATGGTCTGGATGCGAGTCTTGGCGCGGTAATAGGTCACCCGCGCCCATGCAGCATTGTGGCCAAAAATAGCCCCGATGCGCTCAAAGGGCAGCTCGCCAAACACCCGCAGGCTGAAAACCTCCTTGTAGGGTTCTTCCAGCGCGTGCAGACACTGGTGCACCGTAAAGGCGGCATCCTTGTCCACCAGCAGCTGCGCGATATCCGGGCTTTCGGCGGCTTTTGTTTCGGCATCTTCCAGCGGGGCGGCGTGCTTTGCGCGGCGGCAGTGGTCGTAGTAGGCGTTGCGCGCTACGGTGAACAGCCACGCCCGCACATCCTGCTTGCCGTCATAGTCTTTCAGGCCGTCCAGCGCCCGGAAAAAGGTCTCCTGCGTCAGTTCCTCGGCCAGCGTCTCGCTGCGGGTAAGCCCCTGCAAAAACAGGCAGACGTCCCGGAAGTAGAGCCGGTAGATGGTTTCAATGTCCATAATCAGCCCTTCTCAAACACGCCTTGTTCCTGTGTGACCACATCCTCAGATTCGTAAACATAGGTCTGCGTTCCATCCTCTTTTTTCAGGATGAACCGCTCCACCTGCTGACCGTCCCTGTAATAGCGGGTCTCGTCGGCGCATTGCACCGTCAGCAGCTGCGTACCGGAGACTGTAATGCTGGTATCGGAAGCCGATGTGCCCAGCAGCCCTTCCAGTGCGGCATGGATGTGCGGGAAAGTATAGCGCACCGCCCGGACGGTAACGGATGGTTTGCCCCAGTTAAAGGATCCTTCCAGTTCCAGCCAGACGTTTTCGCCCTGCACTTCCAGCACACAGAGGTTGGCCTCATTTTCTTTTTTGTTGTAAGTCCAAATCTTTGCCTGTTCTGCCGTCACCGGCGTTTTTGCGCCGCTCATCCAGAACACCAGCCCAAAAGCGCACAGCACAGCCAGTACCGCTGCCGCCGCTATGCGGATGCTCTTTTTCTGCAAGGTCTTTCGGATGCTCCGCAGCGGTGCATCCGGCTGGGGCTCCGGCTGCACCGGCACCGGCTTTTCCATCTGTTCCAGCTCCGCACGGCAGGCGGGGCACGCTGCAAGGTGCTGTTCCACCAGCGCGCTGCTGGCGGGGCTGGCAAGCTTTTCGGCGTACAGGGGCAGTAAGTCGCGGATCACGTCACATTCCAGCTTCATGGTCATTTTCTCCTTTGCGGGCTTTTGTGTGCCCTTTCACCCCAATAACGCACAAAGAGGAAAAACGTTACAAAAAATCTGCAAATTCACCGGACTGCGGTCTTTTCCCGCAGTTTTTTCGTTCCCTTGAGGAAGAGCCACACCAGCACCCCCAAAAGCAGGCAGATGCCAACGTGCATGGCGGCCATCATGTAGTAACCCTGAAAATCGAACCGCACCGCACCGCACCGGCCATCAGGTAGGGCTGATGCCCTGCTTTGTACAGGGTGACAAAGCAGGAGATGGCGTTGTACAGGCCGTACAGCCCTGCCGCTGCGCACACAATGACCCGCAGCAGCTTGCTTGTGATGAATTTTACGAACATAATTGCAGCTCCGTCCTCTCTCCGTCCTTGTAGCAGTAGATGCCCCCTGCGCGGGAGAAGTCCTTGTCCACCTCCACGCAGTCGAAGGCGCTGAAGGCCTGTTCAATTTTTTCGGGCGTGCAGACAAAGCCCCGGATCTTTAGGGCTGCATCCTCGCCCACCACCTCGTTCCACAGATGGATCGACCAGTAGCTGCAATTTTTGTCCACCGTCCATTTATCGTGCTGTTCCATGTAGTCCTCAATGACCTTCAGCTGCTCTTCCCCGATATTGGTGCTCAGAGACAGTCTGCCGGTGTAGCGGCCGTAATTGGCGATATAGCACGGTTCCAGATCGAACAGCAGCCCCGAAAGTCCAGACACCGCCCAGACCGAGAAGGTGACCATCTCGCCGTCCGGGATGGCACGGTCTTTCAGGTAGACCGTGTGCCCGGTGCGGTTGTCCAGCCCGATCCATGTATGCCCGAAACACTTGAGGAAGGGCTTGGATTCGCTCTTGCCGTCAAAGGTGGTGATGGAAAGGATAAAGCCCCTCCTCTTCACAGGGCAGGGTGCGGGCAGCTTTGCCGGCGGCGGCGCTGCACCACAGCCCAAGGGCTGCTGCACATACCGAGAGCAGCACCGCCCATGCAATGATCCTCTTTTTCAATGCAATTCCTCCTATATGTTACGGCTCAGCCGTTTTCCTTCCAGAACAAGCCGCCGGAGGTCTGGAACAGCAGCCGGGGGTTCACGCTTTTGCTGCCCAGCTTGAAGTCCATGGTCAGCTCCTCGCCCAGCGCGCCCACAGCCTGCCCCTTTTCCACGGTCTGGCCCTTGCTGACCGAAAGCTCCTGCAAGCCGTACAGATAGCTGCGCAGCCCGCAGCCGTGGTCGATGACCACCGTGTTGCCGGTAAGCGCCAGATTGCCCGCAAACACCACCGTGCCGTTGGCTGCGGCGCGGCAGGGCGCACCGGGGATGGTGTACAGCTTTGTGGAGTTAGAGCGGCTGCCCTGCTGGCCGTTCGTTACTTTAATTTGCCCGTAGTCCACCAAGGTCATGGAGTCCTCGGCGGGGGGCACAAAGCCGCCCTGCCACTGCTTGGCGGTGGCGGCAGCCTCGTACAGCGGCCAGATGGCACTGCGGAACTGGGCGTTGGCGCTGTCCGCAGCGGGCTCCTCGGCCTCTGCCTCCACCGTGCCAAAGTCCTTCGGCAGCACGGTCAGGGTGCGGGTGATGGTCTCGCCGTTCACCGTAATGTGTACCTCGTGCCCGCCGGAGGAGGCGTTATAGGCTGCCGGGATATAGGCACGCCAGCCCTCTGCGGCGCGCACGCACTGCACGCTGCCAAGGTCGGTCTCGATGGCAGGCACGGCGTCCCCGGTCATACCGGAGATGCGCACGCCTACCGTGCCGCCCTGCTCCACCCGCTCGGCGGAAAGCTCCACCTCCGCGCTGGCCTGCAGGGTGAACCGGAAGCTGTACCGGTACCAGCCCGTGGGCTTTGCGGGGCGCTCCAGCCCCAGATTTTTGCGCAGCTGGCCGGTGCTGCCGCCCTCGAACTGGGTGATGGTGCCGTCCTTGGGCACGCGCCACGCGGTCAGCTCCGCCTTATACTCGCCGTTCGCAGGGAAGAGGAAGTTCTGGTACTCCCCTGCGCTGCCCGCAAACAGCGCATCCCCCGCCGCATTCTGAATGGTCAGGGCGGTGTAGCAGGTCCACTCCGGCAAGGCAAGTTCCGGGTGGGCGGTGTACAGCACACCCAGCTTCTGCACACTCAGGGTGGCGGGGCTGGCGAACACCTTATCCAGCTGACCACCCAGCAACGGCACCTGCCAGCAGGAGCCGTTGGCTTCCAGCGCCTGCCCGCCGAACTGTGCCGCACCGTCCGGACAGCCGCCCTCGGTGGTAAAGGCATAGCTTACCCCCATCACAGCCGCCAGCAGCACCACCACACCCAGCGCCACACTGATGATCCAGAGCAAAAAACGCTTCATGTTCCTTCTCCTTATGTACAAAAAGGGCGCACCGATGCAGTCCGTTCAGACAGACTGCTCCGTGCGCCCCGATGTGCTCATCTTCCCGGTAGTTTCCGGTATTTCAGGATCATTCTGCCTCGGTCTCGTCCTCGGCAGCAGCTTCCTCCGGCTCTACGGTTTCTGCGTCATCCTCGCCGAACAGCAGGCGCTCGTATTCGTCCAGTTCCTTCTCGCGGCGGTTCAGGTAAAGTGCCACAGCAGCCAGCGCACCAGCCACAGCAGCCAGAACAGCGATCACAGCGACCAAGCAAGATTTTTTCATAGATTCAGTACACTCCTTTTTGCAGTTGAAACGTTGTTTCAGCTTGATTTTTCCAGCGGGCGTCCCGCAAAAGGATCTTGATGCAAACGGCGATCAGCGCCGCTTTGTAGCTTTTATTATACCCGCTCCCGCCCAAAATTACAACCGTTGCACCCTAATTTTCACGCCCCGAAGGTGCTGCGGGGCACAGTTTGGGCAGTGTGCCGGTTTTGGCGCGGTTCATTACAGCAAATTGCCAATATCACAGCAACAGCGGCTTATACGCCCGGAACGCCCCGGGCAGGGCGTAGGTGGTGCGCAGCTGCTCCCGGCTTGCCCAGACATAGCCCGCCGGGGCACTCTGCACCGGAACGTGCAGCTGTACCCCGGACATGAGCCACTCGATGTGGGTAAAGATGTGCTTTGCGGCGGGCAGGGCGGCGGGAGCTGCCGTGCCGGTGTCCAGCCCCAGTGCCGCAAGCCGCGCCAGCACCTCGGCCTGCAAAAGATGCTCGCCCTCCCACAAGACCGGCTGCCACAGCCCGGCCAGCAGGCCTTTTTCCGGCCGCTGCTGCACCAGAAAGCCCGCCGGGCTTTCCACAAGCGCCAGCGTTACCGGCACAATCTTGCGGGGCTTTGGCTTTGCCTTTTGGGGCAGCTGGGCGGTGGTGCCCGCCGCCCGGGCAAGGCAGACTTCTGCCAGCGGGCACTGCCCGCACAAGGGTGCGCCATTGGGCACGCAGACCAGCGCGCCCAGCTCCATCAGCGCCTGATTGTAATCCCCGGCCTTTTCCGGCGGCTGATGCTCCATGACCCGGGCGGTAAAGGCCTTTTTTACCGCCGGTTCTGTAATAACTCCGGGGTCATTATACAGGCGGGAAAACACCCGCAGCACATTGCCGTCCACGGCGGGCACAGGAAGGCCGAAGCTGATGGACGCAATGGCCCCGGCGGTGTACTCCCCGATGCCGGGCAGCGCCCGCAGGGCGGCGTAGTCGGCGGGCAGCTGCCCGCCGTACTGCGCACAGACGAGCTTTGCAGCCTTTTGCAGGTTGCGCACCCGGCTGTAATAGCCCAGCCCCTCCCACAGCTTATGCAGCTTTTCCTCCTCGCAGGCGGCAAGCGCGGGGATATCCGGCAGCGCTTCCAGAAAGCGGTAGTAATACGGCAGCACCGCCGACACCCGGGTCTGCTGCAGCATCACCTCGCTGAGCCACACATGGTAGGGGGTGGGGTCCTCCCGGAAGGGCAGACTGCGGCGGTTCTTGTAAAACCAGTCCAAGAGGGCAGGCGAAATATTTTCCACTTGTTTTGTGCTCCTTGTTGAAAAATGAAGAACAAGAAAGCCGCCGCAGAGGCGGCGGCTTTCTTTGATTACAGTATGCGCGCTTCTCAGAAGCCGTATGCGGTGCGGGGGAAGGGCAGCACGTCACGGATGTTCTGGATGCCGGTGAGGTACATGATCATACGCTCAAAGCCCAAGCCGTAGCCTGCGTGCTCCACGCCGCCGAACTTGCGCAGGTTCAGGTACCACTCGTAGTTGGTCTTGTCCATGCCCAGCTCGTCCATGCGGGCCACCAGCTTGCCGTAGTCCTCTTCACGCTGGCTGCCGCCGATCAGCTCGCCGATGCCGGGCACCAGCATATCTGCTGCAGCCACGGTCTTGCCGTCGGCGTTCTGCTTCATGTAGAAGCTCTTGATCTCCTTCGGGTAGTCGGTGACGAACACCGGCTTTTTGTACACCACCTCGGTCAGGTAGCGCTCGTGCTCGGTCTGGATATCCACGCCCCACTCCACGGGGTACTGGAACTTCTTGTTGTTCTTTTTCAGAATTTCGATCGCCTCGGTGTAGCTGATGCGGGCGAACTCGCTGTTTGCCACCAGCTCCAGACGCTCGACAAGGCCCTTGTCGATGAACTGGTTAAAGAAGGCCATCTCGTCCGGGCAGTTGTCCAGCACATAGCGGATGACGTACTTGATCATGGCCTCGGCGTTGTCCATGTAGCCGTTCAGGTCGCAGAAGGCCATCTCCGGCTCGATCATCCAGAACTCCGCAGCGTGGCGGGTGGTAAAGCTCTTCTCCGCGCGGAAGGTGGGGCCAAAGGTGTACACCTTGCCAAAGGCCATAGCCATGGCCTCGGCCTCCAGCTGGCCGGAAACGGTCAGGTTGACCGGCTTTTCAAAGAAGTCCTTGCTGTAATCCACAGCGCCGTCCTCGGTCTTGGGCAGATTGTCCAGATCCAGCGTGGTCACGCGGAACATCTCGCCGGCACCCTCGCAGTCGGAAGCGGTGATCAGCGGAGAGTGGGCGTAGACAAAACCGTTCTCCTGGAAGAACTTGTGGATGGCGTAGGCAGCCACGCTACGCACGCGGAAGGCGGCGTTGAAGGTGTTGGTGCGGGGGCGCAGGGTGGGCATGGTGCGCAGATACTCCATGCTCATCTTCTTTTTCTGCAGCGGATACTCGTCGGCGGGGCAGTCGCCCAGGATCTCGACGGAATCAGCGTTCAGCTCAAAGGGCTGCTTTGCCTGCGGGGTCAGCACGATGCGGCCCACGACACGCAGGCTGCTGTACAGGCCGGTGTGGACGACCTCATCGTAGTTTGCCAGCTTGCCGGCTTCCAGCACGACCTGCAGGGTCTTGAAGCAGCCGCCGTCCGACAGGGCGATGAAGCCGATATTCTTGGAGTCGCGGATGTTCTTTGCCCAGCCGCAGACGGTCACGACGGTGCCGTCGGCGGGGGTGTTCTTGTACAGCGAAACGATCTCAGTGCGTTCCATGGTATCTCCTCCGATGTAAAATAAAAAGACAGCTTTGCCCTGAAGTTTCAGGGCGAACAAGCTGTCTTGTAATGTCCGCGGTGCCACCTGAATTACCGGAAGTGTCCGGTCGCTCACGCGCTCAAGTAAAAGCGCTGCTCCGTTAACGCTGAGCCTGCGGCGCACCTACTGGCGGCGCATTTTTATCACTGCGCCCTGTTCAGTTTGCTGCTCCCGGGTGTTCGTTCACGCACCGTCCGCGCACGGCTCCCAGCTCTGCCGCGCTCTCTGTGGCGTTGTGATGCGCTACTTTTCCCAATCACTGCATTTACCAGTAAAATATAGCACTTTGCCGCCGTTTCGTCAAGTATCCGGGCCAAGCAGGGCCTGCACAAGGCCGTTGGCCGCCAGCTGCCCGGCGTAGAGGGCCTCGTTGAGGTTATTGCCGTGGCCTCCTATCTCGATGAGCAGACTGCCGGTGGTGAGGTCCTGATTATAAAAGCGGTAGCTGAACAGCACCGGCCGGGTGAAACCGGGGTACATCCCCTCCATGCTCCGCTCCCATGCGGCGGCGAAACGGAGGTTCTGCCGCCAGCCCGGCAGCCGGACGCTGCCGCCGTTGTCGCACCCGCAGATGATCATCACCTGCGCGGCCTGCCGCCCGTCCACGGTGCAGACCGGGGCCATCCGGGAACCTCCCTCTGTCTCGATGGCGTCCCGGTGGACGTCCAGCACCACCTTGATGCTCGGATACTGGGCCAAGTACCGCTGGACGACGGCCCGGCTGTTCTCGTAGCTGCCGGTGTAGCTGGGGTAGTCGTTCAGGGTCTCGTCGTGGAGAGTGTTCAACCCGGCGGCGTTGAGGGTGTCGGCCATCACCCGGCCCACGGCACACATATTCAGGTTCGTGTCGGTGGTGCGGGCGCCGTCGCCGGGCGAATACCACAGTCCCGCCGAGAGGCGGTAGTCCTCAGTGGCGTGGGTGTGCATGATGAGGATCTGCGGGTCAGGGCTGTCCTTTTCGACGCCAAAGGGCAGTGGGTCCTGTATCTCTGCCGCGATGTCCGCCGCAGTCTGCCGGGTGTTGTTCTTGATGCTGCCCGCGCCGCAGGCAACGTACTTTTCACCGCTGCCCTGCGGGTAATTTTTTTCAATCACTGCGCCCGCACCTTCGGGCCGGGCGTCGTCACCCAGAAGCTCCACAAGATAGCTTTCGATGCCGCCTGTTGGGGCGGCGGCTTCGGGCTGAGAGGCGGCAGTCCCGGTGCTTTCAGGGGCGGCTTCGGCCACAGATGCGGCCTCCTCCTGTGCCGCGCCGGAGACGGCCTTTCGGCTCAGGGAGAGCGCGGTCTGCGCCGCCGGGACAGGCCCGGCGATGACCGCCGCCAGCCCCAGCACAACACTGTGGGCCGTGATGGTCAGAGCCGCAAAAAGGGCCGCTGCGCCCAGAAAGGGCAGCAGATGGCTCTGCCCGGCCTCGCCATAGCGCATAAGCTGCCCCCTCCCCTTTTGTTTTATCCATACAATATGAGCAGCAGCGGGGTTTTATCCCACCAGCCAGCAGAGCTGGGCAATGCTGAGCCTCGGCTGCAAGGCGCGGTTGATGGCCGCGCCCAGCAGGGCGGCTCCGTGGGCGATGACGCTGTCCAGTTCCC
>ENA-UEOJ01001346-UEOJ01001346.1-human-gut-metagenome-genome-assembly--contig:-NODE-1346-length-17596-cov-3.175866_pt1 | contig 17596 bp, 18 predicted proteins | sample MGYA00242885_ERZ507886 | MGnify/ENA primary metagenome ERZ507886 (study PRJEB26167, sample SAMN06115505) | human gut metagenome | host: Homo sapiens | place: China:Anhui | collected 2015-08-07... | reverse complement strand
AACCGCGCACATATACCGTGGAACAGATTGCGGCCATGCTCAACATTGGCCGCACAACCGCATATCAGCTCGTCAAGCAGGAGGAGTTCAGGATCGTCCGCATAGGCAATGCGATCCGCGTTTCCAAGAAATCTTTTGACGAGTGGCTGGAAAGTTTGGAATTGTGAATATCGCAAGAAACGCCGTAGGCTCAAAAAACCTATGGCGTTTTTTTATACCCATTTTGAAGGAGGCTGGCAATGAAATTGACAGAAGCAGAAATGAGGATGGTGTTTCAGATTGAAAGTACCAATCAGAACGCTGCCCTGAATGAGATTTACATGACATGGCGCTATGCGCCGAACCCGGCAACGAAAGAAACGGCGGAAGGCCTTCTGGACAAGCTCCGCCCACTGTCGGATCAGGAGTGCATGGATTTGATCCGCAAGGTGCAGGCCGAATACCGTCTGCCGGAGAAAGCCCGCACCATCGGGGAAATGCTGGCAGAAGCCAGGCAACGATCCGGGGCGCAGAAGTTATCTGGCCATGACATTATGGCTTTGGAGCGTTTCGACCCGGCAACCAGACACATGATCGTCTTTGATGTTCTTACCCATGACTCGCCTGTTGGCTGGAAGGGTGAGAAAATGCGCCTGTTCCTGACCGACGCCGGATACAGCAAGGCTTTGGAAAATCAGGAAAAGGGGCACATCAAAATCCGCAGCCATGCGAAGGTGCTTTCCGGCGACCTCCACTATGACCATAAAGACCGTGAGAGGTAGCCGACTGAAAACTGTATCAAAATCAGTGGGATATCTTCTGTTTCTTCCTCTGTGGCTTGCGTTCTGAGCGGGGCGTGGATGTTTTCCCATGCAGGAGGCTATGGAGTATACAGACGGATAAACCGCTTAAAATCAACACTTTTAATTTTCACAGGAAGGAGGTGCGAAGATGGCTGTTTTTCGTATTGAAAAGACCCGTGATTATACGGTCATGTCGAACCATCACTTGAAAGATCGGACGCTGACCTTGAAATCCAAAGGGCTGCTGTCCATGATGCTGTCACTCCCTGACGAGTGGAATTACACCACCAGAGGTCTTGCGGCGATCTGCCGGGAAGGTGTGGACAGCATCGGTGCGGCATTGAAGGAGCTGGAGACCCACGGGTATATCCGGCGCACCCAGCTTCGGGATGAAAAAGGCAAGATCACGGATACCGAGTATGTCATTTACGAAATGCCTCAGTGCGAGCCGCCGTCAAGCCCAGGTACGCCTTTACCGGGTACGGCAAAGCCATATACGGAAAACCCGGATATGGGTATCCCGGATACGGCGGAACCGTGTACGGAAAACCCCGCACAATTAAATACTAATCAACCAAAGACTGATTTATCAAGTACGGAGATATCAAATCCTATCCAATCAAATCCCCCTACCCCCGCAGGGGCAAGGATGGGAACGGATCGGATGGGAGCCAGAGAATGTTATCGTGAAGTGATTTTGGATAACATCGAGTACAGCTATCTGGTGCAGGACAGCCATATCGACCGTGAGCAGCTTGACGAAATCGTTGACCTGATCGTGGATACCGTGTGTTCTGCCCGCAAAGTCATCCGCATTGCCGGAGACGATTATCCGGCGGAGGTGGTAAAGTCCCGGTTTATGAAGCTGGACAGTTCCCATGTTCAGTATGTTATGGACTGCATGAAGGACAACACCACCTATGTCCGCAATATCAAGAAATATCTTCTGGCGGCGCTGTATAACGCCCCGACCACCATCAACAGCTACTATTCTTCCCTGGTGCAGCACGATATGTACGGGGACGGGCAAAGGGGGCGAGGCTAAATGCAGGAGGAAGTAACGCGGGGCGCCGTAACGCTCATTGTTGACGGAGCCAAGCTAAGCGAGCAGGTCTTTGAAAAGGCCGTCAAAAAGTTCCTGGAGGAAATCCAGAAAAGCCAGAAGCCCAAAATCTACCGCGGCAGGCAGAGCCTTAAACAGCTTGCCAGCCAGAACGCCGGTCTTGCCAATATCGAGATCAGTGACAAGAATATCAAGGCTTTCTCCCGTGTGGCGAAGAAATACCATGTGGATTTTGCCTTGAAGAAGGACACCGCCGCCGAACAGCCCCGTTACCTGGTCTTTTTCAAAAGCCGGGACGCGGATGCCATCACAGCGGCATTTCAGGAGTTTGCCAGCCGGAAAATGAGCCGTGAGGAAAAGCCCTCCATCCGGGAACGGCTGACCCAGGCGAAGGAACAGGCGGCGGAGAAAACGGAACACCGCACCATTGACCGGGAGAAAGTAAAGGTCAAAGATCGGAGCGTGCAGAGATGAATATGAAAAAACTGTTTTTGCTGAACCTTCCGTATCTTCTGTTCGTGTATCCCTTCGATAAGCTGGCACAGGCTTTCCGGCTTGCGCCCGGTTCTGACCTCTCCGGCAAGCTGCTTTCTATCGGGGACGGCTTCACGGCAGCACTTTCCTCCCTGTGGCTCAGTTTCCATCCCACGGACCTGCTGATCGGCATAGCCGGTGCGGTGATCCTTCGCATGGCGGTCTACCTGAAAGGCAAGAACGCTAAGAAGTATCGCCACGGGATCGAGTATGGTTCTGCCCGCTGGGGTACGGCGGCGGATATTGCTCCCTACATGGACAAGGACTTTTTCCAGAACATCCCCATGACGCAGACGGAACGGATCACGATGGCGAGCCGTCCAAAGCAGCCGAAGTATGCCAGAAATAAAAACATTCTGGTGATCGGCGGTTCCGGCAGCGGCAAGACGCGGTTCTTCTGTAAGCCGTCGCTGCTGCAAGCTCATTCGTCCTATGTCTGCACTGATCCGAAAGGAACCTTGCTGCCGGAGATCGGCGCTTTCCTGGAACGGAAGAAATACCGTATCAAGTGCCTCAACCTGATAAACTTCCGAAAATCCATGAAATACAACCCACTGGCCTACATTCGGTCAGAGAAGGATATCTTAAAGCTGGTGAACGCCCTGATTATGAACACGAAGGGCGAAGGCGAAAAATCTTCGGAAGATTTCTGGGTCAAAGCGGAACGCCTCTATTATTCCGCGCTGATCGGCTACATCTGGTACGAGGCCACGGAGGAAGAAAAGAACTTCATCACACTTCTGGACCTTATCAATGCCAGTGAAGCCAGAGAGGATGACGAAACTTATCAAAGCCCGGTGGACCTGCTCTTTTCTCAGTTGGAGGAACGGGAGCCGGACCACTTTGCCGTCAAGCAGTACCGCAAATTCAAGATGGCGGCGGGCAAGACACTCAAAAGTATATTGATTTCCTGCGGTGCCCGGCTTGCTCCCTTCGATATCAAGGAGCTGCGGGACCTGATGGAATATGACGAACTGGAACTGGATACCCTGGGCGACCAAAAGACGGCGCTGTTTGTGATCCTGTCAGATACGGACAGCACTTTCAATTTCGTGGCCGCCCTCATGTATAGTCAGCTTTTCAATCTGCTCTGCGACAAGGCGGATGACTTCTACGGCGGGCGGCTGCCCGTCCATGTCCGTCTGATTCTGGACGAGTTTGCCAACATCGGCCAGATACCGAACTTCGATAAGCTGATCGCCACCATCCGAAGCCGTGAAATATCGGCTTCTATTATTTTGCAGTCGCAGAGCCAGTTAAAGACCATCTACAAGGATGCGGCGGATACCATCGTCGGTAACTGTGACAGCACCTTGTTTTTGGGAGGCAAGGAGAAATCCACGCTCAAGGAAATTTCGGAGCTGCTGGGGAAAGAGACCATTGATCTCTATAACCAGTCCGAAAACCGGGGCAGTCAGGTTTCCCACGGCCTCAGTTATCAGAAATTAGGAAAGGAGTTGATGACCCAGGACGAATTGGCAGTGATGGACGGCGGCAAGTGTATCTTCATGCTGCGGGGCGTGCGCCCGTTCCTTTCGGACAAGTACGACCTCACCCGGCACCCGAATTACAGATACACGGCCGACGCCGACCCTAAAAATGTCTTTGACATGGAACGGTACATGAAGAAGCAGCGTGCCGTGGTAAAACCCACGGACACCTTCGATGTGTACGAGATTGACGCAACAACTTAACCCAAAATCAAAAACATTTTTTAGGAGGATTATTTTATGGAATTTTTCAACAGCGCAGTTGGTGTTTTGCAGACTCTCGTAGTGGCCCTGGGCGCAGGTCTTGGTATCTGGGGCGTTATCAACCTTCTGGAAGGTTACGGCCAGGACAACCCTGCTTCCAAAAGCCAGGGTATGAAACAGTTGATGGCCGGCGGCGGTGTCGCCCTCATCGGCATCACCCTTGTACCTCTGCTCTCCGGCCTGTTCGGTTGATCGTCCGGCGGTGATCGCTTATGGGCGGCATACTCGACAAACTCGATGAATGGCTCCGAGGGCTGCTCATCGAGGGGATCACGGGAAACCTGTCGGGCATGTTCGATACGGTCAATACCAAAGTAGGCGAGATCGCCGGTGAAGTGGGACAGACGCCGCTGGCATGGAACAGCGGCGTCTTTTCTATGATCCGAAACCTCTCTGAAACGGTGATCGTTCCAATCGCCGGGGTTATCCTGACATTCGTAATGTGTTATGAGCTGATCCAGCTTGTGACAGAGAAAAACAATCTGCACGATGTAGACACCTGGATGTTCTTCAAGTGGATTTTCAAGACCTTCTGTGCCGTTCTCATTGTGACGAACACATGGAATATCGTCATGGGTATCTTCGATGTCGGGCAAAGCGTTGTGAACAGCAGCGCAGGCGTCATCATCGGGAATACCTCCATTGATATCAGCAGCGTCATCACGGATATGGAGGCGCAGCTTGAAGCCCTGGGCACGGGAGAACTGTTCGGGCTGTGGTTCCAGTCCCTTTTTGTGGGACTTACCATGAACGCCCTTTCCATCTGTATCATGCTTGTCATCTACGGCCGCATGATCGAGGTGTATTTGACAACTTCCGTTGGACCGATTCCGCTTGCCACTATGACAAACCGGGATTGGAGCCATACAGGACAGAACTACTTGAAATCCCTGTTTGCATTGGCGTTCCAGGCATTTCTAATCATGGTGTGCGTGGGAATCTACTCTGTTTTGGTACAGAGTATCGCCACGGACGGAAATATCTCAGGCGCGATATGGGCCTGCATGGGCTACACGGTCCTGCTGTGCTTCGCCCTGTTCAAGACCGGCAGCCTCTCTAAGAGCCTGTTCGGAGCGCATTAAGGAGGCTTGATAAATTGGCGTATGTAACCATTCCAAAGGATTTGACGAAAGTAAAATCCAAAGTGCTGTTTGGGCTTACCAAACGGCAGCTTATATGTTTCGGAGCGGCGGCACTCATCGGAGTACCGCTTTTCTTTTTGCTCAGACGCACGGCCAGCAACAGTGCCGCCGCGTTCTGCATGATTATCGTCATGCTCCCGTTCTTTCTGCTTGCCATGTATGAGCGGCATGGTCAACCCCTGGAGGTGGTGGCCGGACAGGTCATCCGCTGTATGTTCCTGCGGACGAAGGAACGGCCTTACCAGACAAACAATTTCTACGCAGCCCTGGAGCGGCAGGCCCAGGCGGAAAAGGAGGTGAAAGCCATTGTTCAGAAAGCGAAAGCCAGAGCCGCAGGCACGGCAGGCGGCAAAACCCACGGTAAAGCTAACCGCCGCGGAAAAGCGTGAGATCAGCCGTATCCTGGAAACTGCCAGAGGCGACGGCAAGGTACATTCCGCACAGGACACCTTACCGTTCCGCCAGATGTACCCGGACGGTCTGTGCAAGCTGGACGTCCACACCTGGTCGAAGTGTATCGAGTTCGAGGATGTGAATTATCAGCTTGCGAAACCTGACGATCAGACAGCGATCTTTGAAGCCCTCTGCGATATGTATAACGCCCATGACGCTTCTATCGGAATGCAGCTATCTCTTGTGAGCCGCCGCATGAACCGGGAGGATTTTGTGAAGCGTATCGAGATCGCGGCGCAGGGAGATCACTTCGACCATATCCGTGAGCTTTACACGCAGATGCTCCGCAAGCAGCTTGAACGGGGCAACAACGGTCTTATCAAAACAAAGTATCTGACCCTCACCATTGAGGCACGGGACAGCAAAACCGCACGGGCACGATTTTCCCGGATCGTCATGGATGCCCTCAACCATTTCAAGGTCATGGGTGCTCTGGCAAAGGAGCTTGGCGGCAAGGAGTGGCTGGAAATGCTCCACGGCATCCTGCACCCGGACGGGGAACGGTTTGCCTTTGAATGGAGCTGGCTTGCCCCTTCCGGCCTGTCGGTCCAGGATTTTATCGCACCTTCTTCTTTCCGCTTCGGTGAAGCAAGGAAGTTCACGATGGCGGATAAATTCTGTGCCGTGTCCTTTCTGCAGATCAGCGCACCGGAAATGGATGACCGTATGCTCACCGAACTGCTGGATACGGACAGCGGGCTGCTTGTCAGCCTCCATATCCGCAGCATGGACCAGAACGAGGCGATCAAAACGGTCAAGCGGAAGATCACCGACATTGACAGTATGAAGATCGACGCACAGAAAAAGGCGGTGCGGGAAGGTTTCGATATGGATATCATCCCCACCGACCTTGCCACCTACGCAGGCGAGGCAAAGAACATCCTCCGTGACCTGCAAAGCCGGAATGAGCGAATGTTCCTGATGACCTTCCTGGTGGTAAATTTTGCAGACAGCAAGCAAAAGCTGGAGAATGACCTTCTCCGTGCGGCAAGCGTGGCGCAGAAATATAACTGCTCCCTGGTGCGGCTGGACTTTCAGCAGGAGGACGGCTTCGTGTCGGCTCTGCCCCTGGGTGTCAACCGCATTAAGATACAGCGCGGGCTTACCACTTCGGCGGTGGCGGTGTTCGTTCCCTTCACCACACAGGAGATTTTCCACGGCGGCGAAGCCCTCTACTACGGGCTCAATGCCACTTCCGGCAATATGATCCTTGCTGACCGCAAAAAGCTGAAAACGCCCAACGGCATGATCTTAGGTACGCCCGGCAGCGGCAAGAGTTTTTCAGCAAAGCGTTCCATCGTGGGTGTGTTCCTGAACACAAAGGACGATATCCTGATCTGCGACCCGGAGGCGGAATATTTTCCGCTGGTGAACCGTCTGGAAGGACAGGTCATCAAAATCTCACCTACCAGCACGCAGTATGTGAACCCTATGGATATCAATCTCAATTACAGTGAGGATGATAACCCGCTGGCGCTGAAATCAGATTTTATCCTGTCGTTCTGCGAACTGGCGGCAGGCGGACGGAACGGTCTGGAGCCGGTGGAAAAGACGGTCATTGACCGTGCTGTGCGGATCGTGTACCGCCCCTATATCGCAGACCCCCGCCCGGAGAATATGCCGCTGCTGGAAGATTTGTATGACGAGATCAAACGGCAGCCGGAGCCGGAGGCGCAGCGGATCGCGGCAGCGTTGGAACTGTATGTGCATGGCAGCCTGAATGTTTTTAACCACCGTACCAATGTGGATATCAACAACCGTATTGTCTGCTTTGATATCAAGGAGCTGGGAAAGCAGCTCAAAAGCCTGGGTATGCTGGTGATCCAGGACCAGGTATGGAACCGTGTTTCCCAAAACCGGGATCAGGGTAAATCCACCTGGTACTTCGTGGACGAGTTCCACCTTCTGCTGCGCGGCGAGGTTGGTTCCTGGAGCGTGGAGATTTGGAAACGCTTTCGCAAATGGGGCGGTATCCCCACGGGGATCACGCAGAACATCAAGGACCTGCTTTCCTCCCCGGAGATCGAGAACATCTTTGAAAACAGCGATTTTGTGTACCTTCTGAACCAGGCCAGCGGAGACAGGAAAATCCTCTGCGAGCGCCTGAATATCTCCAACCAGCAGGCGGCGCATATCAGCAACGCAGGCCCCGGCGAGGGGCTGATCTTCTTCGGCAATGTGATCCTGCCTTTTGTGGATGACTTCCCGAAGGACAATGAACTTTACAGCATTATGACAACAAAACTTGGTGAAACCGGGAAAGGAGGCGCGGCGCATGAATGATGAAAAATATGTGATTGGTAGCGGAAGTTTTCGGCTTCTGATCGGTGATTTGTATGATCTCTATTGTTATCATTTCAGTTTGACCCGCAGACTGGCGGAGGCTGCGGACGAAAAGGCACTTTTGAAAATCCAGAAAAGCGTGTCCGGCTATGAGCGCAGGATGAAGCGCCTTTGCAGGCGTTGGGGTCTACCCACGGATGATACGCCCTGGGCCTACGATACAATGGAGAAATCCATCCGGGAGCGGATGCTCCATGAATAACCTGACCCATGTGAGCCTGTTTTCCGGCATTGGCGGTCTGGACCTGGCGGCGGAGGCTGCCGGGTTTGAAACCGTCTGCCAGTGTGAGTGGGCGGATTTTCCGCACTCCGTCCTCTCCGCACGATGGCCGGATGTTCCCAGGTTCCGGGATATTACTACTTTTACGAAGGAGGCGTTTTTTGAAAAAACAGGACTTGAAACAGTTACCGTTATCTCAGGCGGCTTTCCCTGTCAGCCCTTCTCCACCGCCGGAAAACGGAAGGGCTTTGCGGATGAACGCTACCTGTGGCCGGAAATGTGCCGCGTTATTACCGAGCTGCGGCCCCGTTGGGTGCTTGGGGAAAATGTTGCTGGCTTCATCAATATGGGGCTCGACAAAACGATCTTTGACCTGGCAAAAGCGGGATACGCTGTTCTCCCATTCGTATTTCCGGCTTGCGGTGTCGGCGCATGGCATGAGCGCCAGCGAACTTTTATCGTCGCGGCTGATGTTTCCCACACCCCTTGCCTCCGACAACAACACCGCCAGGGACGCGGCAAGCCTGGATGTGTTCCTGTCGGACAATGGGATATTCCGCAAGAGGAACCGAAACGGGGCGATCTGGAGCCTCAGCCTGTCGGCGGCGGTATTCTATCTGACCCCGGTGGCGTCGGACGGTTTCCGCTCAACCTTGAAGCCGTCGGCCTTCGATCCGGCGAAGAAGGACGGGAACCTGTCGGCGCAGATCATCTCCCAGGAGCGGCCGGTGTCCGAAACGGCGGCGCTGAACCCGGATTGGGTGGAATGGCTCATGGGCTTCCCGAAAGGATGGACGGACGTATCCTCTGGGCCGCCGAACCGGAAGGAATCCCCCGCATGACCGAGCGCATGGATGACCGGGCGCTGCGGCTGAAAACATTGGGAAATGCGGTCTGCCCGCCCCAGGCCTATCCCATTTTCCGCTATATCGCCATGATCGAGAATGGCACCTGCGGTGACTTCTGCCCCTATGGAAAGGAAGGTGACTGCCTATGAGGGAACTGAAAGCGACCGATAAGATCACGCAGAAAATGACCCGTGACGGTGCGGTATCGGAAAACCTTGCCACGGGCGAGGTGGAACATATCAGCAGCCGGGAGCCGGAAACGGAACTGTCCGCTTCTTCGGAAGAATCCGCTGGCGCTGCGGCTGATCTTGCCCTGCGTGCGGCGGAACACCATGAGAAGAAAAGCGCACGAAAGGCGGAAAAGGCTGACACCCAGGCGGTGCGGGATGGTTCTGCCGCAAGGCAGCGCCCGTCCTCCCGTCTGCAATTCACCGAGGAAGAACGTGCCGATCCCGCACTTGGGAAATACATTGACCGTTCCGACCGTGCGGCGGACCGGCTGGATGCGGCAACGGCCGCTATCCCCACAAAGAAAGTTCTCCGTACCGAGCGTGTTTTTGACGAGACAGCCGGAAAAGGCAAGACGCAGCTTCACTTTGAAGAAGTGGAGAAACGCCCCAACGGACGCCTGCGGCACAATCCACTTTCCCGACCGGTCCATGAGATCGCCCACGCCGCCCATGCGAAGGTGCATGAGGTGGAACAGGAAAATGTGGGTGTTGAGGCTGGACACAAGGGCGAGGTGCTGACGGAACGCGGGCTTGCCTACGGAAAAGGCAAAGTCCGTGCTGCCGTCCACCATCACCGCACAAAGCCCTGGCGTGACGCGGCGAAGGCAGAGCAGGCTTCTTTTAAGGCAAACGCCGACTACCTTTACCAAAAGGCACTGCATGATGATCCTGCATTGGCGGCTTCTAACCCGGTATCCCGCTTTCTGCAGAAACAGCGGATCAAGCGGAACTATGCAAAGGAGCTGCGGCAGGCAGAGAAAACCGCAAAGAACACAGCGGCCACGGCGAAAAGTGCGGCACAGAAAGCAAAGGACGCCTTCAAGGAAACTTTCCTCTACATCAAGCACCATAGCCGGGCGGTGCTGTTGGTGATCGGCATTGGCGCCTGTGTTGCCCTGCTGTTTGGCGGGGTATCTTCCTGTTCCATGATGGCGGGCTCCGGCATAGGTAGCGTATTTACTTCCTCTTATCTCTCCGAGGACGCGGATATGCTGGCTGCAGAGGCGGCCTACTGCGAACTGGAGCAGGAACTTCAATATGAGCTGGACCACTATGAGGCTCTGCACCCCGGATATGACGAATACCGTTTTGATCTGGACGAGATCGAGCATGACCCTTATGTGCTGATCTCCATTCTCACGGCGTTCCATGAAGGGGTGTTTACCATCGACGAGGTTCAGGCGGAGCTGCAAATGCTCTTTGAAAAGCAGTACATCCTGACGCAGACCGTGGAAGTGGAGGTGCGCTATCGGACGGAGACACGGACAGACAGCGAAGGAAACGACTATGACGTGGAAGTACCGTACAACTACTATATCTGCAAGGTGAAGCTGGAAAACTTCGACCTTTCCCATGTGCCGGTCTACATCATGGACGAGGAAACGCTTTCCCTGTATGCGGTCTATATGGCAACGCTGGGGAACCGGGAAGATTTGTTCCCAGGCTCCGGCTATGTAGACAAGTACACCAAACCGCCCACCACCTATGATATCCCGCCTTCCGCACTGGAAGATGAAACCTTTGCAGCGCTCATTACCGAGGCGGAGAAGTACATCGGCTATCCCTATGTCTGGGGCGGCAGCAATCCGAACACTTCTTTTGATTGCTCCGGCTTCGTATCCTGGGTGCTGACGCAAAGCGGCGTCTGCAATACGGGCAGGCTGGGAGCCCAGGGGCTCTACAATATTTCCACCCCGGTATCCTCTGCCAACGCAAGACCCGGCGACTTGATCTTTTTCGTCGGCACTTACGATACGCCGGGCGTTTCCCATGTGGGTATCTATGTGGGCGGTGGAAAAATGCTGCACTGCGGCGACCCCATCCAGTATGCAGATATCAACACAAGCTACTGGCAATCCCACTTTTACGCTTTCGGGCGACCGCCCTACAACTAAAAAACGATATGGAGGTAATTTGATTTATGGCAACGACACAGAAGATCCGCAATGACATTGCGAAAACCAAAGAAAAGATCGCGGAGCAGCAGAAACGCCTTCGTGCGCTGGAGGCCCAGCTTGCGGAGGAAGAAAATCTGGAAATCGTCCGCATGGTGAAAGCCGTGAAGATGGATAACAAGGAACTGACCGCCTTCCTGAAAGCCTATGCCAGCGGTATGATCTCCCTGCCGGAAGGTATGCTGCAGGAGGGCAACACCGAGAATGAGGAAACGGAGGGATACGAGGATGAAGCATAACTTTATGACAAAAATGGTATCGGCTCTTTTGGCGGTGGTGCTCAGCACTGCCGCTTTTTCTGTCACCGCCTTTGCCAGCGGCGGCGAGGAAAGCACGGAGTCCGTGGCTGAACAGGAAACGGCTGGGGATGTCTCTGATCTGCTTTCCGCTCTGGCAGGCAGCCAGGTCACGGTATCCGTCACCGAGGATGGTATCCAGTTCAGTTCCGGCGAAAATGACTCTGAGCAGACCGGCACCGTCACCACGGGCGGCGGCAATCTGAATGTCCGCACGGGCGCTGGAATGGATTATACCGCCTTCACCCAGCTTCCCAACGGAACGACCGTGAAGGTGATCGGCACGGACGGCGACTGGCTGAAGGTCATCCTGCCGGAGAAAGTCGGCTATGTCTATTCCGGCTACATGACGGTAAGTGACGGCGAGGCTGGCTCCGGGGAAGGTCCTTTCTCTCTGGACGCGGAAACGCTGGGAAATCTGCTGGGGATGCTGGGCGGCGGTCTGAATGGCGGTGCCGCCCTGACACCGGATGGGAACCTTTCGCTGATTGACGATATCGGCAGTCCCACCGCAGGCGGCAAGCAGTTTATCACGGTGGAAACGAAGAACGGCAATGTGTTCTATCTCATTATCGACCGTGACGACGAGGGCGAGGAAACCGTGCATTTTCTGAACCAGGTGGATGAAGCCGACCTCATGGCGCTTACGGAGGATGGAGAAAAGGCGGAAACACCTATTGTCTGCACCTGTACGGAGAAGTGCCAGGCCGGAGCGGTCAATACCGCTTGCCCGGTCTGCGTAAAAAACCTTAGTGAATGTGTTGGCACGGAACAGAAAGCTGCGGAGCCCACCGAACCGGAGAATCCGGAACCCGAAAAGAAAAGCAATGCCGGGGCGATCCTGGCGGTGCTGCTGATCCTTGCAGCCGGAGGAGGCGCGGCGGTCTATTTCCTGGTGCTGAAACCGAAGCAGGGAAAGAAAGTTCCCGCTGATCTGGATGATTTCGACCTGGAGGATGAAGAAGAATATCTGACTGAGGACGAGGAAACGGAGGAAAAGAATGAGTAAACTGATTATCGCAGAAAAACCGAGTGTGGCAAAATCTATCGCGTCGGCCCTGGGTGCTTCATCCAGGGCCGATGGCTTTTATGAGGGCAACGGCCTTCTCGTATCCTGGTGCGTGGGACACTTGGTATCCCCGATGGATGCTGGCGGCTATGACGAGCATTTCAAGAAATGGCGATATGACGATCTTCCCATTCTGCCGGAGCCGTTCCGTTATGTGCTGGCGCCTGGCAAGGAGGACGCTTTTGAAAATCTCTGCGCCCTGATGGACCGCCCCGATGTGGATACCATCGTCAATGCCTGTGACGCCGGGCGTGAAGGCGAACTGATCTTCCGTCTGATGTATGAAATGACCGGATGCCGCAAGCCGATCCTCCGTCTCTGGATTTCCTCAATGGAGGACAGTGCCATCCGGGAGGGCTTTTCTGACCTGCGCCCCGGCGCTGATTATGAAGCCCTGTATCAATCTGCCCTCTGCCGCCAGAAAGCGGATTGGCTGGTGGGGATCAACGCCACGCGCCTTTTCTCCGTTCTCTATCACCGCACCTTGAATGTGGGCCGTGTTCAGACCCCCACACTGGCAATGCTGGCGGAGCGTGACGCGAAGATCACGCTGTTTCACAAGGAAAAATATCATCTGCTGCGCCTGGCGTTGGATGGAGCCGAGGCGGTGTCGGAGAAGTTCACCGATCCGGCGGAGGCGGAACAGGCAGCGGCCATGTGCAAGGGTGCGGCCGTCACCTGTACCTCTGTCACGAAGGAGCAGAAGAAGGAACAGCCGCCGAAGCTCTATGACCTTACCACCTTGCAGCGGGAGGCAAACCGCCTGTTCGGATACACGGCGAAGCAGACCCTTGACTACGCCCAGAGCCTCTACGAAAAGAAGCTGCTGACCTATCCCCGCACGGACAGCCGGTATCTGACCTCAGATATGGCGGAAACAGCCTCCTGCGTCATCCATCTGGCGGCGAACGTGCCGCCCTTTGATAGCTGCAGTAACTTCTTCCCGCTGGTAGAGTCCATGATCTCCGACAAGGATGTATCCGACCACCACGCCATTATCCCCACAATGGAGATTGAAAAAGCGGATATCAAGGCTCTGCCCCTGGGCGAGCGCAATTTGTTTCTCTTGGTCTGCTGCAAGCTGCTGTGTGCATCGGCGGAGCCGTATGTGTATGAGGCGGTCACGGCTGCCTTTGACTGCGGTGACCATTCCTTCACCGCAAAGGGCAAGCGCGTCATCTCCGAAGGCTGGCGGGAAATCGACCGCATTTTCCGTGCCTTCTTGAAGGAAAAGCCTGCGGATGGGGACGGCGATACGCTCCCGGACTTCACCGAAGGGCAGACTTTTGACGGTGCGGAGGTTTCCGTTACCGAGCATTTCACCCAGCCGCCGAAGCCCTACACCGAAGATACCCTCCTGTCCGCTATGGAGAACGCAGGCAAGGACGATATCCCCGACGAGGCAGAGCGAAAAGGTCTTGGCACGCCTGCGACCAGGGCGGCTATCATCGAAAAGCTGGTGGCAGCCGGATTTGTGGAGCGCAAGGGCAAGAGCCTGATCCCCACAAAAGCCGGTATCAACCTTGTCACGGTCCTGCCGGAGCCGCTGACCTCTCCCATGCTGACGGCGGAGTGGGAGCAGAAATTGACGGAGATCGCAAAGGGCAGCGCTGACCCGGATACCTTCATGGACGGTATCCGCACGATGGTTCAAGAGATCGTGTCCACCTATTCCTGCATTTCCGAGGACGGCAAAAAGCTGTTTGCCCCGGAGAAGGAAGTGATCGGTACCTGCCCCCGCTGCGGCCAGCCGGTCTATGAGGGCAAGAAAAACTTTGCGTGTTCGGATCGGTCCTGCGGCTTTGTTCTCTGGAAAAATGACCGCTTCTGGACGAGCCGCAAGAAGGAGCTGACAAAGAAGATGGCAACGGACCTTCTGAAAAAGGGACGTACCAATGTCAAGGAAATGTGGTCTGAAAAGAAACAGGCTGCTTATGACGCTGCGGTGATCCTGGATGACACGGGTGGCAAATACATCAACTTCAAACTGGAATTTCCGAAAAGAAAGGAAGGTGTCAATGGCAGAAAATAAGACTTTGGAACATTTACCCGAAGTGAGGGCGGCGGTGGCTGCCCTCTCCCCGGAGGACCGGGAACTGCTGGCGGCGGTGCAGGCATCGACTTTCAAGCTGACAGTGCCGGAGCAGTTCAAGGAGTTTGCGGCCAACATCGACTATTTCGTATTTGAGCCCAATATCCACGATCTGAACGATCTGGGCTGGCGGTATCTGGCACAGCACATGGATATGCTGCTGCCCCCAGAACTTCTGAAAGCAATCGACCCTGTTCCTTTTGGCAAGTACGCCATGCAGGAGGAACAGGGCCATTTTACGGAACACGGATATATTTCTCTTTCCGGCGACGAGTGGGTGCATGAACGCCCTGCGGAGCCGGAGAAAAAGCCCTCCATCCGGGAACGGCTGGAACAGGGCAAGAAGGAATGTGCGGAGAAAAACAAGGCGCAGCCCCATAAGGAAAAGTCTGCGCCGGAACTGTAAGGAGGTGCTGATATGCCATATTACGATCACGACAAGGATTATCCCTTTGCCGCCTTTATCACCAATCTTGGGAAGTACAATGAGGGCGAGCTTGTGGGCGAGTGGGTGAAGTTTCCCACCACCGCCGAGGAATTGAAGGAAGTGTTTAAGCGGATCGGGATCGGCCAGAAGGATGACTTCGGCCAGCCCTATGAGGAATGGTTCATCACGGACTATGACTGCTATGTGGACGGTCTTTACAGTAAGCTGGGTGAATATGAGAATCTGGACGAGCTGAATTATCTGGCATCGAAGCTGGATGAAATGAGCGAAAGCGAATACGCACAGTTTCAGGCCGGTATGGAAATGGGCGACCATTGCGGCAGCCTGCAGGAGATCATCAACCTCACCGAGAATCTGGATTGCTATGAGGTTTACCCCGATATCCATGACTATGACGATCTGGGCCGCTATTACATCGAAGAACTGGACGTTATGCAGGTGCCAGAGCATTTGCAGAATTACATCGACTATGAGGCCTACGGCCGGGACGTTGCGTTGGAGGAAAACGGCACCTTCACGGATCAGGGCTATGTGCGTGATACGGGTGACAGTTTCCATGAGTATTACGACGGTGAGCGCGGCAGTATCCCCGACGAGTACCGGGTGATGACCTTCCAGGACGATCTTCCCGAAGAAGAAAAATCTGAATGGGCTATGGATATCGCCTTTGACATGGACGAGTTTTTCCGGCAGCGTGATCCGCAGTATGCGGCGGAACACCCGGAGGCACAGGCTGCCAAGGAGGAACTCTACGAAAACCTGATGGCAGGGCGCATTTCCGCTCTGGATGAAAAGCTGGCGGCGCTGGGGCAAACACAGGAGGACTATCTTCCTTCGGAGATTGAAAAGTTCAAGGATGCCACGGGCTATGAGGAATTTCTTGATTTTGACCCGGCGGAGGTCAAGGCCGCTTTGGATGACCCGGAGAAGTCCCATGCGGATGAAATGCTGTCCGCTGCGGAGAAGGTTGCCTCGGAAAAGATGACTGTGCTTGTAGTGGAACCTATGAAGGAACCCTATGTGAAGGAGATCGACCCCGACCTTCATTCCCTGCAGGCAGAGGTTGGCGGTGATATTGGAGCGACTTATCCTTATTCTGACCCGGTGGCGCTGGTCTGCAATGATGAAGGCAAGCTCATCGGGCTTGATCTGAACCGTGGGCTGCGGGATGAAAATGGAGAAATTTATGATATCGTAGCAGGGACTTTCCTGGTGGTTGGACTTGGTGAGGAAGATTTTGCGTCCCTGTCCCCGGAACTGATTCAGAAATACACGGAACAGTTCAAAACGCCGGAACGATTTATGCAGATCAATGGCAATATCGTTGTTCTTCCTGTCCCAGCAGAGAAGCAAGACCTCGCTTATCTGCCAGACCGTTTTGAAACTGGCGAACGTGTGCAGACACCGAGGGGCAGCTTTCAGGTGACGGCTATGAGCCGGGAGCAGATGGAGGCAGCCGGTTATGGCGTCCACCATATTTCCAATGATGGAAAGTATCTTATCATGGGAAACGGTACACGGGCCTTTGCCGTGGCAGCGGAACAGCCGGAAAAGGATAATCCCCTCCGCACAGCGGAAATGACATTGGAGGATGACTACGGCATGATCGACGGCGTTATCAACAACGGCAGACGCGGCGAAGAATTGGAAAAAGCCCAGGAGTACGCAGAACGGACAACGCCGGAGAAGCCTTCCATCCGTGAGCGGTTGGAGGACGCAAAACGGGAGTGTGCCGAGCACAAACCCCCGGAGGGAAAGAAGCCCGGTCGTGATGTGCCGGAGCAGGACTGCCTATGAGCCGAAGCAAGAAGTGGCGGCTGGAATGGGCGTTCTTCCTGGGTGACAACGGCAGGCGGCAGTATAACCATATCTGTAAAAAATGTGTTCACGGCTGCAAGCAGAGTTTCCGGGCGTGTCTGGTCGCTTGTCCGCATTACAGTTCCAAACGATCTAAAATTTGTGAAGATAAGGGTGGAAAAACCGCAGAATAATTCCCTGTATCCGTATTTTCAAAGGGAGCCTTTATGATTTCTCATGTGTCGGTCTGCTTGCTGGCACATGAAAAAAATGCTTGATTTCAAACACTTTCTGTCACGCAAAACGGGAGTACAGCTTTTCGGTTCGTCCGATTGGCTGTACTCCCGCTTTTTCTTTTTAATCAAATTATTTGAACAGGGGTACAAACTGTACCTCAGTTAGAGAAGGATTTCCATAGTATTATTTTAGGATTGGATAGGAAAGGATGGATAGCCGCCGTAGTAGGCGTTGTGGGAATGTGCGTAAACTGCCAGAATTGCGAGGCTGTGGGAAAGCTGTTTGCAGGCCTGTGGGAAAAGGCTTGTCTTTTTCCATCAGGTTGTGAATGGT
>ENA-UEOJ01001337-UEOJ01001337.1-human-gut-metagenome-genome-assembly--contig:-NODE-1337-length-17633-cov-90.579745_pt1 | contig 17633 bp, 16 predicted proteins | sample MGYA00242885_ERZ507886 | MGnify/ENA primary metagenome ERZ507886 (study PRJEB26167, sample SAMN06115505) | human gut metagenome | host: Homo sapiens | place: China:Anhui | collected 2015-08-07... | reverse complement strand
TGTTGTTCGACGAGCGGTTGAAGCAGGCAATCGATACCGTAAGGGAACAGTACGACTATGTGCTGATTGACTGTCCGCCCATTGAACTGGTGGCCGACACGCAGATTATCGAGAAGCTGGCCGACCGGACCATCTTCGTGATTCGCGCAGGATTGCTCGAACGGAGTATGCTCGTCGAACTGGAGAAAATCTACGAGGAGAAGAAATACAAGAACATGTCCCTGATCCTGAATGGAACCGAGGGAAGCGGTGGCCGCTACGGATACCGTTATGGCTATCGGTATGGTTATCACTATGGTTACGGTTCGGGATATCACTATGGCTCCGATGAAAAACGGAGGGGGTAAATGGTTGGTTGTCAGGTAATTAAATACAAGACAAGAATATAAATTTGATTTCCCTATTGTTTCACTAAAAATCACAACTATGGCACAGAACGATTTTACAGAAGACAAAGCGACCTTATTCGGTGCGGGTATGGTTACTGTAGGTGTATTTGGTAAAACAGCATTGATTACCAAAGGAGTCGGTGTGGTTGCCGCAACAAAAGCCGGAGTATTGGCTGGTGGATTTATCTGTCCTCCTGCGGCTATCTGTATCGGTTTAGCTTGTGTTGGGGCCGGGTTGATAAATCATTTCGGCAAGCGAAACTGGTGATGAAGTTTATCACCGGGACAATCAATTCATTCCCGGATTCCGCATATATGTCATGTGGAATCGGGAATGATTAAAAAGTTTTATGTCATTATATGTGGTTTTTTAAAAAAAGGGAAAAACAAAATATAATAAAGCTAATCGGTTTTACAGACTATCATTCGCATATTCTTCCGGGCGTGGATGACGGTGTACAAACGATGGACGAATCTTTGGAAATTCTACGTTTGTATGAGGAGCAAGGGATCAAATCCGTATGGCTCACACCGCACATCATGGAAGACATTCCCAATACGACTGCCCATCTTCGTGACCGTTTTGCAGAATTGCAGGCTGCTTACACAGGTGGCGTACAACTGCACCTTGCAGCGGAAAACATGCTTGACAATCTCTTTGAGGAACGGCTGGGAAAGAATGACCTGCTACCTTTAGGCGAGAATGGTGACCACCTGTTGGTGGAAACCTCTTATTTCAGGCCTCCAATGGGATTGAAAAATATCCTGCTTCGTATCAAATCTAAAGGATACCACCCCGTTCTCGCCCATCCGGAGCGTTATGTTTATATGGGTGAATCAGATTACCGACAGCTAAAAGACATGGGTGTGAAATTCCAGCTTAATCTTCCGTCAATAGCGGGTATGTATGGCAATCGGATTAAGAAGAAGGCCATGTTGCTATTAAGAGAACAGGCTATTGCTTATATAGGGACAGACATTCACAGTTACAGTGATCTGTTCAAAAAGTATGAATGACCAATCAAAAGAATTTCAATTAAACTCAATTTTATGAAAGCATGTTTTATGGGCTTGGGCTATATCGGATTGCCTACAGCCATTATCGCAGCAAAGCACGGAGTACAGGTAACGGGTGTTGACATCAACCCCAAAGTTGTAGAGCTGACCAATCAAGGTAAGCTCCACATCATTGAACCGGGGATGGAAGAAATGTTGCAAGAAGTTGTGAAAAACGGGACATTACACGCAAGCACGAAGCCGGAGACAAGTGACGCTTACTTTATGGTTGTTCCCACCCCATTCAAAGGTAATCATGAGCCTGATATTTCGTATGTAGAGGCGGCAACTCGTGCTGTACTTCCTTTTCTCAAGGAAGGTGACTTATATGTAATTGAAAGCACATCACCCGTTGGTACGACTGATAAAATGCGTGACTTAATTTTCGCTGAGCGTCCTGAATTGGAAGGTAAAATTTATATCGCCTATTGCCCCGAGCGTGTACTTCCGGGCAATGTGATTTATGAGTTGGTACATAACGACCGTGTCATTGGCGGTATGAACGAAGAAAGTACGACAAAAGCAATCGAGTTCTACTCGCAGTTCGTACAAGGGACGCTGCATCGGACTAATTGCAAGACCGCTGAAATGTGCAAACTGACTGAGAACAGCAGTCGTGACGTGCAGATAGCTTTTGCCAATGAACTTTCATTGATTTGCGACAAGGCAGGGATTAATGTTTGGGAACTTATCAGGCTTGCCAACAAACATCCGCGCGTAAATATCCTGCAACCTGGCTGTGGAGTCGGAGGTCATTGTATTGCTATCGATCCATATTTCATTACAGCGGATTTTCCGGTTGAAAGTCGCATAATTTCTACAGCACGCGAAATCAACAATTATAAATCGTTCTATTGTGCTGAAAAAGTAAAGAACGCCATGTTTGAATTTGAACTGAAAAATCACTGTAAGCCTGTGGTAGCAATGATGGGGTTGGCATTCAAACCGGACATTGACGATTTGCGTGAATCTCCAGCAAAATATATCACAACTAAAGTAATGCAAGGATGTAATAATGCCAATATTTTAGTGGTAGAGCCAAATGTGAAAGAACATAACGTGTTCAAGTTGACAGACTATAAAGAGGCTTATGACAAAGCCGATATTGTTGTGTTCCTTACAGCCCATACACCTTTCAAAGAACTACCGTGGAAAGATGATAAAGTGATACTTGATTTCTGTGGAATATTTAAGCAATAGAAGTAGACAATCATTAAGTTTACCAAGACTTACCCTCCCAATAAACGTACACATATACTGATTGCAGATTTACAGGAAATCTATTGCTTTAAGAAGATGACATTAAGCCAAGTTTTCAAATCAAGATTGTTGTCAAATATTTGGAATCAGTTTCTCCTTTATGGTTTCAGTAGCATTATACCAATTCTGCTAATTCCATATTTGTTGAACGTTATAGGAGTAGAAAAATATGGTCTTGTAAATTTTGCCATTATATTTAGCTTTTACTTTCAGATATTCAATGAGTTCGGTTTCGATTTATCTAATGTCAGGCATGTCGTCAATAATAGAGACAATCAAGAAAAATTGGGAAGGATAGTTTCTTCTATTCTGCAATGTAAGTTTTTTCTCATACTCTGTTCTCTATTTGTTTATATTTTAGTTGTAGGGTTGATTCCTTCACTAAGGAATGAACTCACGCTTTATATATTAGCCTTTATTCGTTTGATAGGGGTTGTCATTGCTCCCTATTGGCTTTTCCGTTCAATGGAGGACATTAAATATATAACACGTATCAGCGTGCCAATAAAGCTATTATGTATATTGCCTATTTTTTTAATCGTTAAGTCTACTGATGATTATGCATTGGTGATGTTGTGCTATGCTCTTGAAACATTTGTTTCAGGTATTGTCGCTTTATTCATTGCCCAAAAACGATACGGGATCAAACTTCAAATAGTCTCGGCACAAGAAGTGAAATTTTATCTTAAGGATAGTATTCCGTTTTTCTCATCAACTTTTTTGATGAGAGCCTATAAAACAATGAATACCTTAGTGCTTGGTTTTATTCTTGGAGACTTTGCAGTCGGATTATATACAGCTGCGGAAAAACTTCATAATGCGTATTCATCATTTGTTTCTCCGCTTTTATCTCAGATATTTTACCCAGATTTCACAAGGATAAAAAATATGGGTAGAGCGACTAAGATGGTGTTTCTTTTATGTGTTATCAATACAATCGCTTTAGTTTGTATATATTTCTTGTCGCCGTATCTTATACCGATTTTTATTAAGACTGAAACAGCAAGTATAACCACGTATTTCAACCTGTTCTTACTTTTATTGGCGATTAGTGTGCCAACTGACATGTTCGGTTTCCCTTATTTGGGCGTACTTGGAAAAATCAATGAGGTAAATATGACAACCATTTATTCAGCAATCATATACATCATTGTTGTCCTTGTCTTGATTTTTACTCACAGTATTAGTATAGAAAGTGTTATTTGGGCTTTGATTATAGCGAACGTGGGATGTTTGATTTTGCGCCTATATTTAGCCAATAAAGTAAGAGTTGGTAATGTTGATAAACAATAGGATATACAACACAGATACTAATTCTCGGCATTGGGCTATTTCTTTAGCCTTAATTATAATCTTATCTGTAATAATGGCATTTATTCCTTTTGTAGGACTGTGTTTGTCATTAATGTTTTTCAGGCAAAGGTTTGCCCCCATTCTATTTATTATCTTTTCTTTCTACTTTGGTTGGTTTTATGAACCACAAATGGATTTGTTGGTTCATTATGAGCATTTTCATCGTATTGCCGACAAATCATTGGTTGAGCAATGGATGGACTCTGGAACATCAAAATATGGCAAAGAAATATATCCTGTATTATTTAAATATTTCATTGGTTTAATTGCTGATAACCGGAATTTTTTTTCTGCTTGTGCGTGTGTGGTATATACTTCTCTATTTATATTTGGAGTTGTAAAACCACTCCAGCCATTATATATGCAGAAAATGTCAATTCCTGCATGGCTACTTTTCCTGGGAGTGATTTTTACTGTAGAATACTATTGGTTTCTCGGTTTTCGTTTTTGGAGCGGAGCATTTGTTTTTACTGGCTTCTATTTGAGATACCTTAATTCAGGAGCCGTTAAGTATCTTTGGCTATCTGCGTTATGTATTTGTTTTCACTATTCACTGTTTATATTATTTGCATCAGCAATAGTAAACAACTTCTTGCGGTGTAAACTCAAATTCTATTATTTGATTTTCATCATATCATTTATTGTTCGCATTACCAATATTGCATTAATTGCTATTGCTGCACAATTCGATATATTTAAAGGCTATGTAAAAGATACTGCAAGGGATCAAAACATCATACAGTCCGTAGAACGATTGACTGAAGAGGTGCGCGAGCATGGCAATCAATTCTATTTACTTCGTGAAACATTTGCCGTTTTCGGTGTCTTGGCGGTGATCTATATGTTATACAAAAAAACAGGGAAAGAATTTTTAGAACAAAATGTCAAACTGTGGGGATTCTGTATCCTGCTATTGTCGCTTGCCAATTTCGGTTATGCCAGCTTGACTTTTTATGATAGGTTCTTCAAACTTGCTGTGCTATTTTTATATGTTTTTGCATATATGTGGATTATGAATGAGCAGCATAAATTAAAGCTTAATTCATTGTCGCTAATAGCTATGATTGCGACGGCACCAGTATTATATTTTATTATTACACCATTGGTCGAACAGAGACAGACGCTGTTCCAGTTAAAACTATGGTTTAGTAATTTGTTGTGTTGATAATATATTTTATCAAACACACAACATGTATCCTCATAATAGCCCTGATATATTGGAATGTTCAGTGGTTATTCTGTCGATGCCTTTGAATAATGTGAAGACATATTAATTTGAAACATATAAAATGTTGCCAAGAAAAATTTCCGAACAGATTCTGACCATAGGATGCAGCTATAAACACCCAAAGGGGGGAGTTGCGCAGGTGATGAAAAGCTACGAAACATCTGTTTTTTCTGATTTTAAATGTATAATTAATTCAGGCGGTAATAATAGACTTACAAAGTCATTACGTGCTGTGTGGGCATCGGTGGAGATGACCATTCGGTTGTTTTTTGATTGGAAAATCAAAATCGTACATATTCATACAGCGTCCTACAATAGTTTTCGGAGGTCTGCATTATTTTTGAGGTTGGCAAAGGCTTTCAGAAAAAAAGTTATTCTACACATTCACGGTGGTGGTTTCAAAGAGTATTATGCAAGTAATCCCGTTTGGATTGCAAATATTCTTGATTGTAGCGATGCTATTATTTCTCTATCTGAGTCTTGGAGAGCGTTTTTTGCTTCGGTTACATTTTCACCGCAAATAGATGTCCTTGAAAATATTGTTGATTGCCCCCAAAAAATAGGATTTGCCAAAACAGACCATAGATTTCATTTGCTTTTTTTAGGTAAGATTGACGAGCAAAAGGGCATTTTTGATTTGCTTGAAACAATCCATGATTATTACAGCGAGTTCTCTGGTCGGATTAAATTGCATATTGGTGGTAATGGCGATGTGGAAAGATTACATAAATTAATCCATGACTATGAATTAGAAGAAGAAGTCTGTTATGAGGGGTTTGTATCAGGAGAGAAAAAAAATACACTTTTGTCAAAAAGCGATGCTTATATTTTGCCATCGTACACCGAGGGATTACCTGTGTCCATATTGGAAGCTATGAGTTATCGTTTAGCTGTGATTTCTACACCTGTTGGTGGCATACCCGAGGTGATTGAGGATGGCGTTAATGGGATTCTTGTTCAGCCTGGTGATAAAGATGCAATTACATTTGCGATACTGAGGTTGATGAATGATAGCTATTTATGTAACTATATGGGAGCAGTATCTTATCAACGAGTTCAGACACATTTTCCTGATACTGTGAGTAAAAATCTTGAGGATATATATATGAATTTGCTTGCGAAATGAAGTTAAAGAAATATTTATATGAAAGCGCAAAGTATTTGTTGCGTTGCCCAGCTGTGATACTTCCGTATATTAGGGATGTGGAAGTGCTTTATTCCATGACTCCTGAACAACTCAAGGTGAGAAACGAACGACGCTTTCTTGAGATTTTCCACCGGGCTTACGACAAATCTCCTTTCTATCATAAATTGTACACAGATGCTGGTATTAAAAAAGAAGATATTAAGTCATTTGATGATATAAAGAAATTGCCAGTTATCACAAAGGATATGGTAAAGCAACATGCAGAAGAGATGTTGACCGTGCCACGTTGGATGGTTATTGGAGCGAATACCAGCGGTACCACAGGAACACCGTTGCGAATTTATGAGAGTTGGCCGGCAATTTGGTTGAAATCTGCCTATCTATATTGTTCTCGAAAAAATTATGGCTTTCGTATGGGGCAAAGAATCGTTTCCTTACGTGGTCACCTTGACAAGCAGATTCCATGTATGAAAGTGCATGTATCAAACACGTTATATCTCTCAAGCTACAACATCAATAAAGTTACCATAAAACAATATTATAAGTGGATAACAGCATTTAGACCAATTGCGATTGAGGGTTACCCCAGCTCGCTCTATAGTCTTGCACTCTTTTTAAAAGACGAGGGACTATCACTTAATATTCCAATTGCTTTTACATCGAGTGAAACACTCTTTGACTATCAGCGTGAATTGATAGAAAGGCAGCTTGGTACGGAAATTTTTGATCTTTATGGAATGACCGAATGTACAATTTCCTTGGAAGAGTCGATACATCATAATGGATACTATGAGCGTCCCGGATTTAGCATCAATGAGTATCTTGAAGACGGAGAAATATGCACATCATTGATTAGTTCGGCTTTTCCGATGATACGATACCGCTCGAACGATATTATCGAATTGGCAGATTCAGAGAGTAAAATGATGATTAAGAGCATTGTTGGTCGCAATGAAGATTATGTTGTATGCAAAGACGGTTCAAAGGTACAGAGACTTGACCACCTCTTTAAAGGTGTTAAGAATGTGAAGATGTCGCAGCTTATTCTTGACAATGAAGGTGTGTTGCATATCAATATTGTGCCAGATGCCGGTTTCAGCGATGTGGAGAAGAAAGCTGTGGAGCGTAACTTACATGAAAGAGTGGGCAAGGAAAATCTCGATTACCATATTGCCATTATTGATGAGTCAGGAATCAAATACACAAAAAGAGGGAAGTATAATTTTTTAGTTAATCTAAGGACTATTAATGGGGTAATTTATAAAATTATCGGACGCACAGATGATTACATCATTTGTAAAGATGGCTCAATGGTATCAAGGATTGATTTTATTGAGAGCGGTGAGCATATCAAGGCTTGCCAGTGGGTACAAGAAAAGATAGGAGAAGTGATGGTGCTTATCGTTCCGGACGAAGGTTTTACCGAGAAAGATAGCTTGTTTGTAAAAGAAACAACCCAAAAGCGTGTAGGGATAAACAACTTAGATATAGAAATAAAAACGGTATCTTGGGATAATCTTCTATATACCTCAAGAGGAAAGTTTAAATTGATAGTGAATAAGCATCTTTCCCATTTATGAAGTGTGGGCAGGAAATCCTGCAAAACTTACAAGAAAGCGGCGAGATTTATTTTGTATAGTAAAGTTAATTCATATGGACATTATAGCATTCTATAGGGTAGAACGTTGGCTATTTGAACGCCATATTCCGGTTTTGCCCAAAATCGTACAACTATTGATTTTTCTCATTTTCAATTCAAAAATAACCGCTGATTCAAAAATAGGAAAAGGGACATACTGTGTGTGCAAAGGGATTAGTACTGTCTTAATACCGGGAACAGAAATCGGAGAAAATTGTGTATTAGGATTGCGATTTTCTACTGTACGGCAATTTCCATATAAAGAAGTTCCTTGCCTAAAGAATAATGTTTGGGTGGGGCCTAATGTTATTATTGCTGGTCCTGTTGTAATAGAAGATGATGTGGTAATCGCTGGAAATTCATTTGTCAACCGAAGTGTTCCCAAAGGTGCTATTGTAGCAGGATGTCCGGCAAAGATTATTGGCTGGAGAAAGAATCTTGATTATGTGATTGAGACAAACCCCAAGTATAAAGATGGCCGTATGCCATTCTTGACAAAATGAATAATACCAATGAATGATATTGCCGATGCTTTTTATAAGCTAAAAATTTATTGCGAGACTGAACATTTCAAGGGTTGGGATCCGTATGATGGTCTCAACTCTAAAATTTTTCAGGCAATTCCGCTGCTGAAAAAGTCTGCATTGTGCAGATTGATGGTCATACAAGGTTTCAAGCGTTGCCCTTTCAATATGAGACGGATGGCTTTCGTTCCGAAAGAGTATAACGCAAAAGGTATCGGGCTGTTCTTGTCCGGATATTGCAATCTGTATAAAGTTGTGGAAAATCATCCGCAATTATCCGAAAAAATGGGAACGTTGGAGATGATAAAGGCTCGGATTGAAGAATTGGCAGAGTTGCTTATTTCCTTACAATCTAAAGGCTACAGCGGTGCTTGCTGGGGGTATAACTTCGATTGGCAGGCACGCCGTCTGTTTCTTTTTCCCAAATTCACGCCCACAGTAGTTGCTACAAATTTCTGTGCCACGGCACTGATGGAGGCATATGAAATAACTAGGAACAAACACTATTTGGAGATTGCATTAAGTGCAGCGGATTTTGTAATAAAAGATTTGCATCGCACGCCGTATAATGGTGGCTTTCTTTTTTCTTATAGTCCGTTAGAGGGTAATGACACTGTGTTCAATGCTTCGCTGCTCGGTTCTCGATTGTTGAGTTATTGTTTTTATTATACACAACAGGAGGAATACAAAAGACTAGCGGAGCTATCCATTAAAGCCTGTTGTTCCGGGCAACGGGAAGGCGGGGCTTGGGTATATGGAATGCTCCCCGTACAGAATTGGGTAGACAGCTTTCATACAGGATATAATTTAGATGCACTGATCGCTTATCAAGAGTTGACAGAGGATCATGCTTTCAATGGTTACATTGAAAAAGGTTTCGACTACTATGTCAATCATTTTTTCGAAGCGGACGGAACTCCTAAATATTATGATAACCGAATGTATCCTATTGACATCCATTGTCCGGGGCAGCTATTGATAACATTGACCCGCCTACATAAGATGAAAAAATATGAGGAACTTGCCAAAAAAGTATTGCAATGGACAATCCGAAATATGCAAGATAAAAAGGGGTATTTCTACTACCAATTAAAACCTGGCATCAGTTCTAAAATCTCGTATATGCGATGGAGTAATGCATTTATGTTTAATGCAATGTCGCATTATTTACTCGCAATATAAAATTTCCAACATAAATGAATAAAGTTTCTTTAAACGGAGTCGAAATATATCCGTTCGATTCCGAACAGTCTTTGTTGTCTTTTGTAAACGATAATAAGGGCATATTAGTAGCCATAAATGCTGAGAAAATTTTACATGCTACAGATCAGACACGAGGAATTATCAATCGGAACATAGGGTATTGCGATGGAGCCGGCGCACAAATGGCTCTCAAACAAAAAGGTTTTGAAAATGCGTGTAAAATTCCCGGTTGTGAGTTGTGGCTCAAAATTGTAGCTCAATTTTATAGAGAAAAGACTTTTTATTTGATAGGTGGTAAACCTCAAATCATAGAAGAAACTGTGTCTAAACTGCGTAAAGAATATGCAGGGATTCACATTATCGGTTATCGGGATGGATATATCAAGGCAAACGAGGAACGGGAAAGACTTATAAAAGACATAACCGAAAAAAGACCTGATGTGGTATTTGTGGCTATGGGGTCTCCTAAACAGGAATTACTGATGGAAGAAATACAGCATAGACACAAAGCCATCTTTCAAGGATTAGGCGGCAGCTTCGATGTATATACTGGCCATGTGGAAAGGGCTCCTAAATGGTGGGTGAACCACAATCTTGAATTTGCCTATCGGTTGCTCAAAGAACCGAAAAGAATAAAACGGCAAATTCACTTGATAAAGTATGCCTGGTGGCTGATAACTAAAAAATTATAGAACAATGAAGAAGGTAATGCTGGTCTTCGGGACTCGTCCGGAGGCCATTAAGATGGCTCCGTTGGTGAAGGAGTTCCAAAAAAAATCAGCAGACTTTGAAACAATCGTCTGCGTGACGGGGCAGCATCGTGAAATGCTCGATCAGGTGTTGCAGATATTCGATATCAAGCCGAATTATGACTTGAACATCATGAAGCAGGGGCAAGATCTGTATGATGTAACCGCCCGTGTGCTGACCGGGATGCGTGATGTGTTGAACAAGGCGAAACCTGATGTGGTATTGGTGCACGGTGACACAACCACTTCTACTGCCGCCGCACTCGCAGCTTTCTATCAGCAGATCCCTGTAGGTCATGTAGAAGCGGGCCTGCGTACCCACAACATATACAGCCCTTGGCCGGAGGAGATGAACAGACAAATAACAGGGCGCATTGCCACCTATCACTTTTCTCCGACCGCTTTAAGCAAGAAAAATCTGTTGACGGAAGGTGTGCAGGAGGACAAGATAACCGTAACAGGGAATACGGTCATCGATGCCCTTCATATCGTTGTTGATAAAATAAAGACTGACGGAGCTCTACAACAAGAACTTGCCGGGGTGCTGGAAAAAGCGGGTTACGATACCTCACGGCTTGCTGATGGCAAGAAACTCGTTTTGATAACCGGACACCGACGTGAAAATTTCGGAGACGGATTCATCAGCATGTGCACAGCCATTAAGGATCTGACGGCAAAATATCCATATGTGGACTTTGTCTATCCGATGCACTTGAACCCCAATGTCCGCAAACCTATCCATGAAGTATTCGGGGAGAATTTGAATAGTTTGGGAAATATGTTCTTTATCGAACCATTGGAATATCTGAGTTTCGTGTTCCTGATGGAAAAAGTGACCCTTGTCCTTACCGACAGCGGTGGTATTCAGGAAGAGGCTCCGGGGTTAGGCAAACCGGTACTGGTGATGCGTGACACCACCGAACGTCCGGAGGCGTTGGATGCAGGAACGGTAAAATTGGTAGGAACCGATTATAACAAAATTGTCTCCGAGGTATCGATTTTATTGGATGATGCATCTGCTTATGAGCAAATGAGTAAAGCCATTAATCCTTACGGTGACGGAAAAGCGTGTATGCGTATAACGCAAACACTTAATGTTCGGTTGTAACTTTTGTATTTTCTTGACACATTCACCAGAAGAAATATGTTAGTACCGAAGGTGAATGTCGTATTGCAGGCGGACAAAGACATCGGCAGCATAACAGAGGCAGACATTTGGCTCAATTGTATGGACGGCAACGGTAACTTCTTGTCTGTGGCTGCGGAAGACCATACCGGCGACGGACATTACATTGCCACCTTGCCGTTAGACTACAGCCCGGTAGAGCCTTTCATCCAAGTTCACTTGAATGAAATGGTCTATGATTACCTGTCCATTCCGAATTTCAAAGCGGGACAGGAATGTCAAATCTCGCTTATACTCGGTACGGACGGGCTTCGCACACCGGGAATAGGAGCTGAAATCGACGACTGGGAAGTTGTGGAAGGAGATGTCACATTCGTAAAATGACAAAATATAATAAATGACGCCTGCTGGTTTTGTTATCATTGGCAGGCGTTTCACTTTTTATCCCTCATTCAGGAATCCCGGCATTTACCGAGTGTTCCGCTTGTTCTGCACGTCTTTTTCCCATTTCGATGTGAAGGATTTACCACAAAGGGCTTGGAGAAGAAGAAACACATAGCAGAACTGAAAATCCGACCTAGCTAAAAAGAAAAACAGATTTCTTATTTATGCCTTCAGACTCCGGACAAATTAACTCTATAGTTTTTTGAGCATTCCTTCGTTCGTATTGGGATTTATGGTTATTTTTGTAATTCAATCAATAATATGACGATAATGGCAAAGACATACCAAAGGACTAAATTACAAGAAGTCACGATCAGAGGATATAAATCCATAGCCTATGACAGACCTGTGACCTTGAAGCTGGGTGATGTCAGCATCTTGTTGGGTGCCAACGGTGCAGGCAAGAGCAATATCATCAGTTTTTTCCGGATGCTGAGCTACATGATGAGCAAGTCATTCGGGAGATATGTGGAAATATCGGGCACGTCTCATGCCTTGCTGCATTACGGCATTAAACGGACACCGGTCATGTCCGGAGAACTGAAGTTTGCCGACAGCAATTCCATGGATGTTTATGGCTTTTCATTGGCCAATGCCACTCCCGACAGGCTGATTATCACGGAAGAGCGGATTACATGGCATCGCAAGGGGGAGAAAAAGCCCTATGAGATAGCACTGGAACCGAATTTCAAGGAGTCCGCTCTCGCAGAGTGTGAGGATCCGGTTGCCAAAACTATTTTCCAGATGCTTTCTTACTGCAAGGTATATCAGTTTCACGATTCATCGACAGAGGGGCCGCTACGTCAGGCTTGTCCCGTCGAGACGGCCAATTACCTCCAGTCGCACGGAAACAATCTGCCTTCTTTCCTGCTGTTCCTGCGGGAGAACTACAAGGATGCCTACAACCGGATTGTTGACTATGTCCGTGACGTAGTTCCCCAGTTCCAGGACTTCTATCTGGAGCCCGTGGGTGGTATCATTTCTCTCCGGTGGATAGATAATTCTGCCACGGACTATCGTTTCAATGCCTACCAGTTCTCCGACGGATCTATCCGTTTCATTGCCCTGGCCGCCTTGCTTCTGCAGCCTGCCCAGACAATGCCCAACGTCATCATTTTGGATGAACCGGAACTTGGCTTGCATCCCTATGCCATCAGCCAGCTGGCAGAAATGATTAAGGATGCGTCCATACACGCACAGGTCATTATTGCCACGCAGAGCAAGGATTTGGTCGATCATTTCGACATCGGCGATATCTCTGTGGTGGAAATGAACAAGGAAACGCAGGCAACCTCTGTCACTCACCTTGACGCCAAAGAATATCATCTTTGGCTTCAGAACTATACGGTGAGCGAACTTTGGGACAAAAACATCATAGGAGGACGTCCCGTATGAAAGCGAAGATTATTCATGTCCTTTGTGAGGGACAGACGGAACAGGGATTTGTGGAGGAAGTGTTGCGTCCCTACCTGCAAGCGCAAGGTGTGGCAGGTGTAAAAAGCATCCTGATTACCACTAACAAGAAAAAGAATGCCCGTGGTGGAATGCTGAGCTATGCTCAGGCGGTGACAGACCTAGAACTGTTGCGGAAAATGAAGATGGACGGCGAATACGAACGTCATGTTTTCACAACGATGTTCGACCTCTACGCATTGCCGGATGATTTTCCCGGTTATGAAGCAGCCAAAGCAATCGGTGAGCCTTACGCCCGTGTCGCAGCATTGGAAACGGCGTTTGCTGAAGCAATCAACGATAGTCGTTTCATTCCCTATATTCAGCTGCATGAATTTGAAGCTCTGCTCTTTTGCGGTATTGACTATCTGGCAAAGCGTTACCCCGGTTGTGAGAAACGCTGCGAACAGCTGAAAAAAGACCTGGAGAAAACCAGCAACCCCGAGCTGATAAACAATAGTCCGGAAACGGCTCCGAGCAAACGTATTATCAAGGCGATAGAAGGAGACAAAAAACAGCATTACAACTACAATAAGCCGGCTACCGGCAAAGATGTTACCAAAAGTGTCGGCATGGATGAACTTCGTGCCCGGTGCAGTCACTTCAATGAATGGATAGAAAAGTTGATAGACTGCTGATTCTGTAATCAGATAATATCAAGGTTCTGACAGACAGGTTCGAGTGTTTATCTCAAAAATGGAAGAGATGGGGATTATACAGAAAGAGGGTGTAGGAAGAAATACTCGCTATATAAAGACTGCGAGTTTCCCATCTTTTAATTGAGAAGACAATTTTTGCTCTGTCCAAAAAACAAGTTTTTGGTCAAAAAACAGCACAAATAACTGATTATCAATTATTCTTTCAATGCCCGAAAATCTGTTTTTTTGTACGAAAGAGTTCTTTCACTTTTCTATCCCTCATTCCGGAATTCCGGCATTTACCAGATATTACTAATTAAAAAATTTAGATAAGTAACGAGATGCTAGATTTGATTAGTTGCTCGTAAGGTATAAGGCATCGACATTCTTCTGTTATTTAGTCAGTTGAAAAAATGTAACAATTATTTCTCTGATACCTAATACTTTTTCTATTTACACCATCCACGGATTCTTATACGGATCATAATCCGTCTGGAAAGTAGCCAGTTGCCAGTCGGTGACAGGTTTCTTCGAGTCATCGACTTTGCGGGGAATCTGCGGATTAAGCCGTAGTTTGGCGGCATCATTGAGCCATTTCATGCTATCCTCGTAATCGCGCATGCGGACAACACTGACATTATTCGGAGCAATGAGTTTCGTGAGTTCGTAGATGGCCAGCCGGACCATGTGCTTCTTGAGATTGTAGTTGCGGGGGTCATGCAACGAGAGGTTCTGCCCGACTTGCGGTGTGTCCGCGTTCACATCCGTTTCCGGGTAAAATACCCGTCCGTCATAAACGACATATTCGTGTTCCGACAACTCATAGGCATTGTATGATGAATCGTAATCGGCTATGGCTCCCCAGCAGTCGGAAACCATCGGGTCAAGATTGTAATCGAAACCTTCAAGCGTCATCAAAGTATAGAATGCTCCTTCATACTCGACGACTGCCCACAGAGGATACTCGACAGGCTGCCATAACGAGGCTTCCGCCTCGATCCAACCGCCGACCAACGGGATACGGATATCATCGAACTTGTACCCGTTTTCGGTAAGGCAAATGTAGACAACACCGTTGTAGTTTACTTTATCACCCGGATAATAGGTGTTGAACTGGGAATAATTTACAACTTGTCCCGCATCGACGTGGATATCGGAACACTCTTCCCAATAGATGGCCGTCGCCGGCTTGCGATAGCCGCTGACGGAGCGTATCACCTCATGAATTTGTCCCTCGAAATAGATATGCACACCCACGGGATAGGTAATCCGACGCTCGTATTCGGCGATATATTTCCCTTTTGCGAGTTCCTTTTCAATCTCGTAGTTCTCCGACAAATATTCCACAATGCTCATCTCCGCCGATTCTTCCGCCTGAATGAACCGTGCGTCATTGCCCCGTGTGAGTTGCGCCAGGGCTTCCGGAGTAATTATCCCCAGATAGTCGTTGTTGTTGAGAAACCGTCTGTACATATCCTTGTTCCGTTGTTAGTATGAAAATCCTTCCTGAATCACCGATGTGGAGACCACATACCCGTTCCCGTCGCCTCCGCTCTTGAACTTGTACCAGCTGTCGCGCAGGTAGTAGCAGAGCAGGTAGTCCAGGCAGTCGGACAGGTGGCCGTACCGCTCGTATTTGACACCGGTCTTGGGGTCGGTGGTCTTCTGCTTGCTTTTGGTGCCGTCCTCGTTGCGGAGCTGGTAAATCAGGTCCTGTGTGAGCTTGCGGCATTTGATGTCGATTTGTATCTCCCAGCCTTCATAGCCCCCGAATACCTCGTTGACGAACTCGCACCGGGTGGCCTGTGGTGGCTGCTTGCGCAGCAGTTTCATCTTCGGCCGCAGGATTCCCTTGCCGAAAGTGTCCGTGATGATGGTATAGTTGTTGATGCCGTCCTCGTTGGTGGTGGAGCGTTGCAGCCCGGAAGGGTCACCGGTCACATCCACTCCGCCGATATGCTTGTCCCGGTAAAGTTTCAGGCGGACCTTCCGTGCCAGCGCGGGTGTGTTGTTCTCCTTTTCCTCCGGCTTGCCGAGTATCTCCTCCAGTATGTATACCTTCTTGTTGTCGTAATCTATCTGCGCGGAAAGCACCGACATCTGGGGAGCGACATTGAAATCCCACACCGTAATGAGCGGTCTGGTGGGATCGTACGCCTTTTCCTTCAACCCGGTAACGAGATGCCGGGAGCCATCGAAACTGTTGTAAATCGCCATATCGTTGGCTTCCACGAAATCCCAGTTGCCATAGAGCAGGCGTTCCTTTGTCGCCTGGTCGCGGATCTTGTTCAGAGCCGCCTCGTACACCTGACGGAATGCGATATTCGGGTTGTCGAACACGGAGAAGGGTATATACGCTTCACCCTCGCGGCAGATGACCTTGTCTCCGTTCTCGTCCTGCACGAAGCGGGAACGCACCCAGTTGATCGTCGGATTGGTGGTAAGCAGCATTCTCGGGGTCTTGAATGTCTCATGGGTTCTCCAACGGAGACGGGAGAACAGCACTTCGACGGCCCGCTCCGAGATTTCCGACACCTCGTCCACCATGGCGATGGTGTATTCCGAAGAACCGAAACGCTCGAAGTTGGGGTCGCTGGGAATGTCCGCCATCTCCTTCATGATGATGACCGAGTCGTTCCAGAATGTGAGCGTGCCTTCAAGGTTGTTTATCTTGTAGTTTGTATCCTCCTTCAGTCCCCAGTCCTTCAGAATCGACTTGATGGTGTTCCATGTCGATTCCTTCAACGACTTGAGTGTCTTACGGGCTACCACCGCACGGATATTCTCGAACCGGATGCATGAAGACACCAGCCAAACGCTGCCGATGAAGGATTTTCCCCCGCCGGCCGCTCCGCCTCCCAGTATCAGCTGCGGCAGGTTCTGCGACTTGCAATGCCTGCATTGAGGCCTGTACTGCGGGTTGCCTTGCTGGTCATAGCCGACAAGGATTTGCCCGATCTCCCCGCCGCAATGAGGACAATAGTTCGGCTGCAACAGTTTCCAGAGTTCATACTGCCGTGGGGACGGTTTGAACTCGATGCGCAGGTTTTTGGGTGCTTTGAGCCTGTTGACCGCCATTCGCTCTATACAATCTGGATGGTTATGTCCGTTTCGGGCTCAAGCATGGCATACAGTTTCTGGAATGTGGCACGGGATTCCAGAACTTTCCCCTTGACCGTATTCTTGCCCACGATAATGCAGCCGGCGGAATCGACTTCGGTATTGCCGGAATGGATCAGGATACCGAGGAAATGCGGCACATCGTGCAGATATGGCATTTTCTTCTTGTACCTGGGACTGTACTGGAGGGTGACTTTATAAGTCCCGGCAGGAATGGCGGTCTTGGCATAGACCTTTTCCTTGCAGGTACAGGAACGGCCGCGAGGAGTATCCGGACAGGTTGCCGGAAGTTCCCTCACGGCATC
>ENA-UEOJ01001335-UEOJ01001335.1-human-gut-metagenome-genome-assembly--contig:-NODE-1335-length-17644-cov-3.589856_pt1 | contig 17644 bp, 13 predicted proteins | sample MGYA00242885_ERZ507886 | MGnify/ENA primary metagenome ERZ507886 (study PRJEB26167, sample SAMN06115505) | human gut metagenome | host: Homo sapiens | place: China:Anhui | collected 2015-08-07... | reverse complement strand
CTATTACGAACCCAATCGTAAATACCAGTTTGAATGCCTCACCGATTTCCCGGCAGAAAACTTCCAATGGAGCTTCGAAATCGCCCAAAAAGAGGGAGGTCCAAAAATCATCGCGACCGGCGAAAGTCCCCAATTCCCAATCGAAATACCCACTGTGGAATATATGGACAAACGGAACGATGACGGTGATGTCATTTGCAATATTTACTGCAAAACCCAATATGGAGGAATAACCTATGAAATCAACTATCCTTTCTTTATCCGCACATACCCCGACCAGCCGAAGATCGATATTCTCGATGTAAAGGTACAGGATGCACAATCTTGCACACTGACTGTGGGATTTCATGCTTGGGATGCAGAAACCTATACGATAAAAATCGTCGACACAAACAGAGATAACACTTGGGAAGACAACCTCGAAGACAACATCAACAATAGTTATACCACGTACACCTTCGACAAAATATATATCGATACCAACTACGAAATAACAGTTTGGGGATTTAACGGTTCCAAAATTTTAATGACCCAAACTCTATATTTCCGTATGAACGACCACATGGGTATCGAGAAAATCGAACAGGACGAATTTATCGAATCGGGAACTATCTTTAACCTGCAAGGACAAATCATCGGCCGATTTACCGAAAACCATCGGGACATATTCACCGAACTGCAACCCGGTATCTACATCATAAACGGATTGACCTCTACCGGGAAAAAAGTCAATCGTAAAATTATCGTCAAAAGCCCTTCCTCCCCGATATGATATAGAAAAACTATCCTGTCCCGGAATAAACCTCATAAAAAACAGGACTTTTCATATCTCGAAAAAAAGAGCTACCTTTGCCAATCGAAAAAACAAGAACCGGGCTTCGGCACTATCGAGCGATATTCGTCTCTCTCCCCGTTCCACCCGGCAAACACGAAAAGGTAAAAGATGATAACGGTTAACAATTTAGGTATTCAATTTGGTAAAAGAGTTCTTTTTCAAGAGGTTAATTTAAAGTTTACTCCGGGAAACTGCTATGGCATTATCGGAGCTAACGGAGCCGGCAAATCGACCCTCATGCGTATTTTGAGCAATCAACTCGAACCCTCTCACGGTACTGTGACTCTGGGGCCGGGTGAACGCCTCTCTGTATTGAGTCAGGATCACTTTGCGTTCGATGAATTTACCGTCATCAATACCGTGCTGATGGGGCATACCGTTCTATGGGACATCATGCAGGAAAAAGATGCCTTGTACGCCAAACCAGATTTCAGCGATGCGGACGGTATCCGCGCAGCCGAACTCGAAGAGAAGTTCGCCGAGCTCGAAGGTTGGAATGCCGAAAGCGATGCAGCTTCCCTGCTCAGCGGACTGGGTATCAAGGAAAACAAACACTACATGCTCATGAAAGATTTGAGCGGTAAGGAAAAAGTACGGGTATTGTTGGCAAAAGCATTGTTCGGTCACCCGGACAACTTGCTGCTCGACGAGCCCACCAATGACCTCGACCTCGAAACGGTGATGTGGCTCGAAAACTACCTCGCCAACTTCGAAAATACCGTATTGGTCGTTTCGCACGACCGGCACTTCCTCGATTCGGTATGTACGCACACCGTAGATATCGACTTCGGCAAAGTACAACTTTTCGCCGGGAATTACAGTTTCTGGTACGAATCCAGCCAGTTGGCTCTGCGTCAACAACAGCAACAAAACAAGAAAGCCGAAGAAAAGCGAAAAGAATTGCTCGAATTTATCCAGAGGTTCAGTGCCAATGTCGCCAAATCGAAACAGACGACCAGCCGTAAAAAGATGCTCGAAAAGCTCAATATCGAAGAGATACAACCTTCTTCCCGCCGATACCCGGGTATCATTTTCACTCCGTCACGGGAGCCGGGTAACAAAATTCTCGAAGTCAAAGGACTCGCAAAATCGATCGAAGGGACTCTGCTTTTCAAAGACGTGAACTTCTCCATCGAAAAAGACGACAAAGTGGCTTTCATCTCTCACGATCCTCGTGCTATGACAGCTCTTTTCGAAATCATCAACGGCGAAGCGAAAGCCGACGCGGGAACCTACGAATGGGGACAAACCATCACCACGGCCTATCTGCCGCTCGATAACAGTTCGTTTTTCAATACGGACATGAATCTGATCGATTGGCTGGCACAATTCTCAGAGGACACCAGCGAGTTGTATCTCAAAGGCTTTCTCGGTCGTATGCTCTTCTCGGGAGAAGAGTTGCTCAAACAGGCATCCGTATTGTCCGGAGGCGAGAAAATGCGTTGTATGATCGCCCGTATGATGTTGAAAAATGCCAACACCATGATACTCGATTCCCCCACCAACCACCTCGACCTCGAATCGATACAGGCTTTCAACAATACGCTGCAAGGATTCAAGGGTAATGTGCTGCTTTCCTCGCACGACCACGAATTTATACAGACCGTCTGCAATCGTATCATTGAACTGACTCCCGGCGGTATCATCGACAAAATGATGGACTACGACGATTACATCACCGATGAAAAGGTGCAAGCCGCCCGCGAACGACTCTACAATTTATAAAAACATATTTTCGGTATGATAAAACATATTGTAACTTTCAAACTGACCGGCACTCCGGCAGAACGCAAAGAGGTAGCGAATAAATTCAAAGATGCTTTGATGGCTCTGCCCCTAACTATCGACGTGCTTAAAAGTATAGAAGTGGGCATCAATGAAAACCCGTCCGAAAGTTGGGATATCGTACTTACTGCGGTCGTAGAAAAAATGGAAGATGTAGAAACCTACGCAAAACACCCGGCCCATGTAGCCGCTGCCGCACTCCTCGCCGGACATAAAGCCGACAGGGCATGCGTGGATTACACATACTGATAAATTTCCAAGCTATTCTTCTTAACCCTCTCCTAAGAAACCACTGTTTCTTAGATGTTTTCCCTATATCGTTAACGCGACTCCCCGTAAGACTACGGGACACAGAAAGGGAGGAGGAGAGTACTATAAAAAAACAAGAGCGAAAATCCTGATCGGTTTTCGCTCTTGATGTATTTTACCAAGCCGTATTCATTTATCACGGCTTGTGCTTTCTTCTAAAATCAGGCAACCGCAGCTGCCAATTTTTTTTGTAATAAGGCTGTTAACTCTTGGCACATGGCGCCATTTCCCATTACTCGATACTTCGCTATCTGATACCGAAGCATCTCTACTGTCATTTGTTCTTTCATCATAATTCAGCTTTTTTTGTTTTCCACCCTTTGTGAAAAACGGATTCTTTTTACTCTTTTTACGCTACAAATATAATAACAAATTCGCAATAAATATGTTTTATAACATAAAAAACATATTGCTTTTTTATGAATTATATATTTCCATTCGCTTATTTCAACATTAAAACCAAACCATAAATATCTAATTATCAAAAATTTATTACTATTTCAAGAAAGATTTTCCGAACCGTTCATTTTTTTATAATTTTGTTCGATATGCCCGTAAAAATACCTTCGTCATTACCGGCAGTCGAAATATTAAAGGCCGAAAATATATTTGTCATGGACGATTTGCGTGCTTCGACACAAGACATTCGTCCATTGAAGTTACTCATATTGAACCTCATGCCTTTAAAAATAGTTACCGAAACCGACCTATTACGCCTCATCTCCAACACGCCTTTACAAATCGAACTCGATTTCATGAGCGTTTCGGGACACATCTCCCGTAATACTCCACTCGAACATATCGATACATTTTATAAAGACTTCGACGAAATACGGGGTCAAAATTACGACGGCATGATTATCACAGGCGCTCCTGTCGAAAAATTACAATTCGAGGAGGTCGATTACTGGAACGAGTTAGTCGAGATTTTCGACTGGGCGCACAAACACGTTACCTCTACTCTCTATATTTGTTGGGCTGCTTTGGCCGGGCTGTACCATTTTTACGGAATCCCCAAATACCCGTTGGATAAAAAACTTTTCGGAGTATTCGCCCATCATAAATACGACGAGCGAAATCCTATTTTCAGAGGATTCGACGACTTGTTTTACGTTCCTCACAGCCGATATTCCGAGGTACGCCGAGCCGATATCGAAAAGGATAAATCCCTGACAATCCTTTCCGAGTCGGAGGATGCGGGAGTTTATATGGTCATGGCTCGTTGCGGCAGAGAGTTTTTCATCACGGGGCACTCCGAATATTCGGCTCTCACGCTCGACATCGAGTATCGCCGCGATTTGGCGAAAGGCCTCGACATTGCCCTCCCCCGAAATTACTATCCCGACAACAATCCCGATAACAATCCGATCGTCAACTGGCGGGGACATGCCAACCTGCTTTTCACGAATTGGCTGAACTATTTCGTATATCAACAAACGCCCTATAACCTGAACGATATACAATGAAAACCGTACGTCGCATAGAACTATTGGCCCCGGCGAAAAACATCGAAATCGGGCAGCAAGCGATTCTCCACGGCGCCGATGCCGTGTATATCGGCGCGCCTCGCTTCGGGGCACGCTCCACCGCAGGTAACAGCATCGCCGATTTAACCCGACTCATCGACTTCGCCCATCGATTCGATGCCCGGGTGTACATCACATTGAATACCATTTTACGGGACGACGAACTGCGCGACGCCGAACGACTCATTCACGAATTATACAAAATAGAGTCCGATGCACTCATTGTCCAAGACATGGGTATCACCCGGCTCGACATTCCCCCCATAGCTCTGCATGCCAGCACACAAGCCGACAATCGCACACCCGAGAAAGTAAAATACCTCGAACAATGCGGATTTTCACAAGTCGTACTGGCCCGCGAACTTTCACTGGGACAAATCAACGAGATAGCCCGATCGGTACAAGTCCCGCTCGAAGTTTTCGTGCATGGAGCCTTGTGCGTCAGTTACAGCGGACAATGCTACCTTAGCGAAGCGATGTGCGGACGCAGTGCCAACCGGGGCGAATGCGCCCAATACTGCCGGCTTCCCTATACCCTCATAGATGGGAAAGGCAATGTCATCGCCAAAGACAAGCATCTGCTCTCGCTTCGGGACCTCAATCAAAGCGACAGATTGGAGGAGCTTCTCGATGCAGGCGTATCGTCTTTCAAGATAGAGGGACGACTCAAAGACATGGCCTACGTAAAAAACTGTACGGCCTATTACAGGCAGGAACTCGACAAGATTTTCAAACGCCGTCCCGAATACCGTACAGCCTCGACCGGACACTCTTCGATAGAATTTACACCCCGGCTCGAAAAAAGTTTCAACCGAGGATTCACCCACTATTTTTTGGACGGAAGAACGCCCGAACCTATCGCCTCGCCCGACACCCCGAAATCTTTGGGTGAATACGTAGGAAAAGTCAAACAATCCGATAAAAACACATTTACGATCGCCGGACTCACTTCCATACACAACGGAGACGGACTATGCTTCGCCAATAACAAAGGGGAATTCGAGGGTGTACGGGTAAATCGAGTGGAAGGGAACCGAATCTTCCCGGCCTCCCGAATCGAGATAACCCCTCACACGGTTCTGTATCGGAACTTCGATTTCGAGTTTGACAAACGACTCTCCCGTCCTTCCGCCGACAGAAGAATCGATGTAGAGATAACCCTCTATACCGTTCCCGGAGGATATGCCCTTTACATGAAAGACGAATGCGGCAATCACACGACCATACGGGAAGACGCACCCCACGAAACCGCCCGAACCCCTCAGCAAGAAACTCAAAAGAAACAGCTCGGCAAATTGGGAACGACCGCCTACTCGGCCCTGAAAATAGACATCGACCTGCCCGACAATTTCTTCATACCGGCCTCCGTACTTTCAAAGCTCAGGCAAAAAGCGGTCGAATCCCTCGACCGTGTTAGACGCATTGCCTACCGAACCGAGAAGCGACAAGAGGAAGACAAAACCGTATGTTATCCCCAGACAGAGCTATCTTACCTCGGCAACGTATCTAACCGACTTGCCGAACAATTCTATCGCGAACACGGGGTTACCCGTATAGACCCGGCCTTCGAAATAAAACCTTCGAAGGGAGTTCCCCTCATGTTCACCCGTCACTGTATTCGTTATATGCTGGGAATATGCAAAAAGACACCCGCCGGCAACAAATTTCCCGCCCCCCTCACCCTATTGTATAAAGGACAAAAGCTTCAACTGCATTTCGACTGTACGGCATGTGAAATGACCTTGTACAAAAAAGACATTTTATAGCTCAGTCCTATACATCGTTCAAAAAAGTGGCTATATTTGCAAAACCTTATCATTTCGATACATGACAAAATTCAACACCTATCTCGAAAGTAATGATTTCGACCGATTAAAGCGATTCTTCGAAGAACACGGGGAGCTACAACATTATCGAAAAGGTAATTTTTTTGCAAGACAAGGAGAGTATTCGTCCCAAGCCGCTCTAATCAAAGATGGCACATTCGCCTATACTCACATCGACAATGAAGGAAAGGAACATTACGTGGGGTTTGTCTTCCCCGACGAATTCGTGGCCGATTATACCTCTTTCATGCGACACTCGGCTTCACAGGTGAACATCGTCGCATTGAAACCCTCCACGATATTTTCTGTAAACCGACAAGCATTGCACGATTTCTACAACACCGATATGGAAACCCTACGCTATAACTGCCTCATGGCTGAAAACCTTTACGTACCCAAACATTCCTTACCGATTTCAGCAAATCGTTACGTAAAGACGGATTCTATGCGGCAGCCGACATTTTGCAAAATTACGGGAAAGGGTCGTTCGGGACCGGATTTGCCTACCGGGATAAACGAGACGGTCGGTTATACATCATCACCAACCGTCATGTGGTAGAACAAGCCGAAACCGTCGATGTCGAATTTTCTTTACCGGACAACAGTTCCAAAACATTCGCGACATGCCCCGTAGTGGGTGTGCACGATGACTTCGATGTCGCTTTCATCGCTCTGCCGGAAGAGGTCAATATTCCCACGCTCGATATAACAGACAAGAGCATAACCGACGGCACACCCGTATTCAGCGCCGGATTCCCCGCATTGGGAGACAAACCCTCTTGGCAGCTGGGGCAAGGAATCGTATCGAATGCCAGTGCCCAAATCAAATCTCTGACCAACGGAAAAGAACTGCCTTTGGTGCAACACACGGCACAAGTCGATGCCGGCAGTTCCGGCGGGCCCTTACTTATAAGAGATGAAAATGCAGCCGCAGGATTTGCCGTGGTAGGAATCAATACGTGGAAAGCATCCGACCGGGAAAATACCAATTTTGCTATTCCGGTACACGCCATCGACGATTTCCTGAAAAATTATTCCACCGATCCGCAATCCCTGCTTACCCGAACAGAAGTCACGAATAGAGCATCGGCCATGCTCAAAGCAGCCCAATCGTCCTATCAGGCAGTCATGCCATTCGTTTCATATCGGTATGTATCGAACATCTCGGCCAACACGTTTTATGATTTGGTCAATGCAGCCTCCGATGCTGCCACAGATGCCATGAAATCGTGCTTCGAGCAAGGGCAACCGTTGGAGGGTATCCGTATAGGATTGTCCGATATTATCTGTCGCCAGTTCTCCGGGAGAAACTATACTTTTTCGACCGTGGCCGCTCTCGATTCCATCGGCAGGACCGCCGAGGCTATATATACCACAGGCAACAAAAACATCTCCACCCGATGGATCATGGAGCAAGGACGCTGGCGGTTGAGCGCTGCGGAAAATATCAAAGCCAGTCGAATCGAGCCTAACGGTATCTCAAAAAGTTACGGATTCGGCACATCGATCTATATAGGGCTCGTTTATCCTTTCAATAATGATGCGTTCGACATGTCGTACAACATAGCGTTCAAACGCACCATACTCACATTCATGACCTACGAAGTCACCGCCTCTCTTCTAAAAGTAAAAACCGAAAAGACAGAATGGGAAGGAGCTAATGAAATCGTAAAGCCCCATTCGCACAATGTCTTCGACCTCGACCTTAATATCGGCGGACAATTACCCGTCAAATGCGGCCCTATCTATCTCGTCCCGTATGCCAAAATTTTGGGCGGGCTTTACTTCGGATCCGATTTAACCGGTATCGATTACGGATTCGGAACCGGTGTGGAAATAGCCTACAAGTTCGGTTATCAAAATTATGTATTCGCCAACATAGGTTATATAGGCAAACGCATGAAGCCCTTCGACGACGAGGAATTTCGCCTCAAATCGAAAACTCTTTCAGGATTGGCGTTCTCGATAGGAATAAGTTTTTAACGAATCACTTTATCCAAAACACATACAATATGAAAAAGATTTTATGGCTATGTCCGCTAATGTTGCTGATGATGGCATTCATCGGCTGCGACGACAAAGAAAAAGACGATGACGAAAGTCTGGGTGGTCAATTATCAGAAACCACATGGGCAGCAGAAGTAAAAAAGTATCCGTTCCTCACCAATTTCCCGGAGTACGACGGTGAATTGGAAAACCACCGCTACGACGATACCTATGGAATATTACAATATATCATAATGGATTACAAATGTGAAGAATCGCTTAAAACCAAATATTGCGCCAAACTGACAGCTGCCGGATTCGTAGACGAAGACGGTTATGGAATTTATAAAAAGACAACCACAGAATACAAATTGGCAGTCAGTATCTCGTACGGAGGAGGCACGTTGGCTCTTAGTTTAAGTGCAGAACCTATCCAATAGAGAAAGAGAAACGCTCTCGATCGCTCTCGAAGCATGCGATAAAAAGTCCGATTGAAAATACCTCAATCGGACTTTTGCTATTTCTATTCCATGAACGAACGACCATCACGAAAAGGTCACCCCATCGCCCCGCTATTTCTCTCCCAAAACACACCGTCCCGGTAGCCCTGAATCGTCTTGTTCCCATCGGCAAGAAGCAGACGCTTCGCCGCCCATAGGCAATACTCTTCGTTAAGCTCTATGCCGCAAAAGTTCCGGTTCAACTTTTTCGCTACGACGGCTGCCGTCCCGCTCCCCATAAAAGGGTCGAAAACAACATCGCCCACCTCCGACGAAGCCAAAATTAATTTGGCATACAACTTCTCCGGCTTTTGTGTAGGATGGTCGGTATTCTCGGGCATAGACCAAAAAGGTATGCTTATATCGTCCCAAAAGTTCGAAGGATAAGTAGAACGAAAATTCCCCTGTTCCGTACACTCCCAGTCTTTCGGTTGTCCGTTCTCCCGATAAGGAGCGATTACCCGGCGTCTCATTTTCACAGCCTCGACATCGAAATAATAATTCTTACGATCCTTCACGGCAAACCAAATATCCTCCATTCCGTTCTTCCAATTATTCCTTGCTCCCCGACCTTTCTCTCTTTGCCAAGTTATTCGGTTAAGGATAGAGAGACCGGCTCTTTCAAGCACAGTTTGCAAAGCCGATGTGGATTTCCAATCGCCACAAAGATAGAGAGAACCGTCCGGCTTCAACTTTTCGCAAACTTTATAAAACCAAGTTTCGAGATAACCGATATAAGCCCCGTTATCCATAGCCTCGAACTTCATGCCATGAAAATCTTTCGTCAGATTATACGGTGGATCGATAATCGCCAAGTCGGCGAAACCGTTCGGGATTCGATCGATAATCGCCAACAAATCGGCATGTATTATTTTATTGAGTACATTTTCTCCCCGCTCGATATCCGATAAAGTCGAGACCAGATCCCTCAACTGTTCCACCTCCTCGCCCGTAACAGACAATGTTCTGTTTCTACCGGCACGTTTCCGTTCTTCCCCTCTCATACTATTCACTCGATATATTTTCCAAATGCGTTATCAAAATCCGGTAAATCGGATTCCGAGACAACAGTCGCGAATTTCCCAAAACGAAAAGCTGACGCCGAGCACGAGTCAACGCAACGTTTAATTTCCGGTCTATCAGTTGTCCCGACTCTTCCGTATAACTCGGCAACCACTCCAATTGCGACTCGTCGTTCACACAGAACGAGTAGATGATGCAATCGTTTTGAGAACCTTGAAACCGCTCCACCGTATCGACACGAATAGTATCGAATGCAGAAATACCGAATTTATCGAGTTCTTGGCGGATTCGAGCTATTTGATGTCTGTATGGAGCAATGATTCCCACCGACCGTTCGTCGAACTCCAACCCGTTACGTTCGTACAATCTATACAAAGCATTTACAATGGCAGCGGTTTTGCAAGCCTCCTCATTATTATATTTTTTCCCGGCACAAAGAGTCTTCGTCGGGAAAAAAGCCGTCCTCTTCGTCGCGATTACTCTTTCCCACTTATCATCGCCCATATTCGTAAAAGGCAGTAAAGATATTTGATGGGGGGCATTTCCATCGCGCAACGCCCCTTTATAAAAATAAGTATTGGCAAACGATGCAATATCGGGATGCATTCGCCATTGGCAATCGAGCATATCGGCAAAAGGAGAACCTTCGGGCAATCGCCGGTACAGCCGCTCGAATAAAGAAATACGACAATCGACAAACCCGGCCGAACGCAACCGTTCATCGGTGATAACAGACTCTTCCGCAGACTGCACGACAACGGCGGGCAACTGTTTATGGTCTCCTATCAAAATAAATTTACCTATGGCATCCCGTCCCGTAGGTGTCTTGGCAGATAACAGCCCTACGAGTTGAGGTTCCAATATCTGTGAAGCCTCATCGACAATAGCCACATCGAATCGTTTCAGATTAAAAAGCTCCATCTTCCCCGACAAAGAAGACAAGGTAGCCACAAACACGCGGCAAGAGTGTATCGAACGGTTCGCCTCCTCCCTATTCCGGCATTGCTTCATGCGCTCGGACAACAAGTGAGAACGGTATGCGACATCACATGAAAGAGTCTGTCCTACCCGAATATAATCATCGACCTCACCTATCGTTTCCAACTTATCGCAGATTTCATCTACCGCACGGTTGGTAAAAGCCACCAATAAAATCTGGTACTCCGGAATAGCCAAAAACTCCCTCACCATATTCCGCAACGCCACCGAAGTTTTTCCTGTTCCCGGAGGCCCGACCAACAGAAAATAATCCTCGGCTTGCAGAGCTTTTAATAAAATACGGGATAAATCGGGACTGTCATATTCATAGGACAATCGACGAGACATATTTCGGACTGGCGACTCTCCCGCCTCGCCAACCAACAAACCCCTGCGATGCGGAGAGGCATCCAACATCGCATACAAACCTTTGTACTGTAACAAAAACGAAGAATCTACATAATCGTGTTCTACCGCATAACAAGAAGCTATCGGCAATGCCTCGGCATACGATTGGTTATCCCGTAATCTCAACACGACACGGTCGGCCGTCATAGAAGCGATCGTCGCCTTGAAAACTTGTCGGGTAGATACTCTATCGGCATCGGTATCGCACACATAGAACAAAACAATATCACCCAGTCTGAAATCGGGAGACGGCATATTTCCCGGCAAAATAAATTCGACTTCGGGAATATCTTCCGCCGCACAATTTCGAACCAACCGCAGTCCTGAAAACATATAGCCTTCCCTCTCTTTTTCGTCCCGAGTCATTCGCCACAAAGAAGCAACGCCGGAAATTCCGCTACCCGAAGGATAGCCGATTTTCGACAAATAATGTTCTCGCGAAACAAACGCATAAAACCGATAGAAATATCGCAGAGCCAAATCGTTATCGTCTCGTCGTTCCAATCTCCTGCGGCCACAGTCTATCTCGGGACGAATATACTGCTCGGTAAACAGACTGGGCCGGGGAATGAGGTTATCGGCGGTCAGCCGACTTACCAACCATTCAGCCTGTACATATCCATATCGAGATATATCCCGTTCGACAGACACAATTTTATTCCTCAAATTCAAAAGTTTCTGCAATTCCCTCGTCGATGTTTTCACCGGACGCAAGCAACCTTCCGGGTTCAAATTTCGAGAATATAACAAATAGAAATGCTGGTTTTCCAATTTTACACCAAGTACACTTTGTATCATCGACTGATACAAAGCACACTGAGCCCGATGCGGAAACGACACTTTCGACAAATCGTTTTCGGGATAAGGCGGGCGGCCGGCTTTCAACTCAATACCACAGAGGCCGTTTTCCACTTGTAAAAAATCGAGACGGCCCTGCAATCCCAAAGCCTCACAGATAAAAGAAGGTTCGACCATCGCTTTTCGGCGGTCTATTCCCAAAGCAGAAAAATCCGTACTCAGAATACGTTTCAATGTCTCGAATTGACTGTGGAGATTCTGAAAAAATCTTCTATCTACCGACTTTGCCGAGACAAATTCTATCGAGTAACGAGCAAAAATTTTCGGCATTAAGGAATCGAAAGTTACACTCCGAAAATCTTTCGACGTTATCAGTTCATCAAAAATCAAATTAACGGCATTACCCAACAAAATAGAATCCGTTATCGTCTTGGGACGTATACGATTCCAAAAATAACGTTGCCAACACGTTCCATATTCCTGCACACACTCGGCTAACGCACTGGCATCAACCAAATAATCGGGTTCCAATATAAGAAAACGAGGGAGCAATCCGCCATCGACTATAATAACGTCTACCAAATTCAATTTAGAACCGGGTTCCAACAAGCACAAGATTTCGTCGAATTCACTATTCACCCCGTCCCGATGAATCCACACCGGCATTTCCCCGAGTAAAGAGGGAGCCGCAACACGAACCCGCAATTCATTTTCTCCCGCACAGATTACCTCTGCGGTAATACGACGAAACGAATCGTGTGTATCCTCCTTTACTTCCGAGCTGTGCATCTCCTCCTTTATTCTTCTATATAATATTACCGATTTTTATTTCAGTACAAAAATACCCATTCGACCCCACCAGCCCAAATAAATACGATCTATTTTATCGTGAATTCTTTTGCGATAAAATAGGCTTAGTCTATAATTAGCGGGCATTGTCCTTGTATATTCCATCGCCATGCGACACAGGGGGAAGGAATAAATTCTGATTTTACAAAAAAAGCGCAATCTTTTCAGATTGCGCTCCAAAGAATCTATTGTAAATCTAAATACAAAGAGTCTTGTGAAATTTAAGCTCTCGGACGAGCTTCTTTAATGACCAATGCACGACCGGCAAATTCTTTACCAGACAATTCTTCGATCGCCCGTTTGGCAGCTTCGTCATCAGACATCTCGGCAAAGCCGAAACCTTTTGAGCGACCAGATTCACGATCCACGATAATTTTTACCGAATCGATTGCACCAAAACCTTCCAATAAGGTTTGAAGGTCTTGTTCTTTAACCCCATAATTGAGGTTTCCAAGATAAATGTTCATAAGAAAAAAATAAATGAATAAAATTAAAACTTCCGCATCGGATACTCTTATGAACTTAAAAATAAATAATCTCCCGTTTTTTCACAGAAGAGAATCTCTGTGTAAGCACATATAGCTTCGATACGGGAGCAAATTAAAGTATAATTTTCGGATATATCATCTATTTTCCCAATTATTTTTACAGAAATCTCATTTCTTGGGAAAATATATCAATCATTCACTTATTACCGAACAAGGCTCGCATTCTGTTTCTTATAAAAATTTTACGGAATATAGTGTAGACTTTGCAAGACAGCCCTGATCTTCTCATAAGTCGTAATACGGGTAGGGACAAGTGGCAATCGTAATTTATTCTCGATATATCCCATAGCATTCAACAAGCATTTAACTCCGGCCGGATTTCCATCGACAAACAATAGGCTGAACAATTCTGTGAAGCGATGATGAATAGACAAAGCATTGTGAAAATCTCCGTTCAACGCTAATCTCACCATCTTGCTGAACTCTTTCGGGAAAGCATTCCCGATAACAGAAATCACTCCTACGGCTCCCAAAGTCAACAACGGGAAAGTAATACCATCGTCTCCCGAAATGACCATAAAATCGGCAGGCTTATTTTTAATAATATCGTCCATCTGAGTGATATTTCCAGACGCTTCCTTGATGGCGACTATATTAGGATATTCTTTGGCAAGGCGCAATGTCGTTTCGGCATTCATGTTCACGCCGGTACGCCCCGGAACATTATATAAAATAACCGGCAATTTAGACGCCTGAGCGATTGCACTATAATGCTGATATATTCCCTCTTGGGAGGGCTTATTATAATAAGGAACCACCGATAAAATGGCATCATAACCCGAAAAATCGTCTTTTTTCAAATGGTCTATAATACCCCTCGTATTATTTCCACCTAACCCGAGGACAAGAGGAATACGCCCCTTCGTACGTTCTACTACAAATCTTTTTATCTCCGTTTTTTCTTCTTCGGTCAATGTAGGGGTTTCGGCAGTAGTTCCCAACACGACAAGATAATCGGTTCCATTTTGTATCAAATATTCAATAAGTCGCGAAAGGGCTTCGAAGTCGATACTTTCGTCTTCTTTGAAAGGCGTGATAAGTGCCACTCCCATTCCGCTTAAATTGATTCTCGCCATAGTTTTATATCCTCTTAAATATCGATTCCAAAATTACAGATTATTCTCTTTCACACCAATTTTCTTCCAATAAAAAAGAGCACTCTGTAACAATTCGCCGGCATTCGGTTTCGACCTACCTACTTCGGTATCACCATCTTCGGCTACTCCTCCCCGGGGAGACGACTCCGGCAAAAGAATTTGCAAATTGAACGGATTGCTTTCTCCTTTGGGTACTCCTATTTTAAAAATAGACCGGGAACGTACGGCCAAATATAATAAAGGTAAGGATTTAGAAATCGACACATCGATCAACACATCTCCATCGTTATCGTCAAAATTTCTCAGGAAAGCCCGAGTCGGTCTTTTTAACAACCAACAAGTCTGCAAAACAAGTATCGGACTGCATCCGGGAACCTCTACCGATACCTTGTCTTTGCGATGTGTATCTATAACCAACGTGACATCAATACCCGCCCGAACCATCTCCTGAATACCGGGAAGAAGAGATTGAACATCTTTGCCCTGAGCCATCAATACCAAACGCTTGGCCCCTCCGAAAGGGCAAAACCCATCGCTCTGTCTTCCTTTTAGCTGACGCTTGATCGCCCATTTAGTAATAAACGAAAATAACATGGATTATCTATTTATTGAATCATCTCCAAAAACTCTTCTTCGGATAAAATCCGAACTCCTAATTTTCTCGCCTTTTCAAGTTTAGCCGGGCCCATATTCTCGCCTGCCAGAATATATGTCGTTTTACCCGATACGGAACCCGTATTCATACCTCCGTGCTGTTCGATAAGAGCTTTATATTCATCACGGGAATGATGGGTAAACGTGCCACTGATAACGATTGTCGCACCGGATAACTTGTCGGTTCTCTCCGAAAGTCGCTCTTCGGTAATTTGCATCTGCACTCCATATTGCCTCAACCGTTCTACGAAACGGAGATTATCCTCATCAGAGAAATAAGCTACGACACTTTGAGCGATACGCACCCCTATGTCTCCTATCCGAATCAAGTCCTCGGTAGTCGCCTCGATAATACGGTCTATCGAATGAAGTGCCAACGCCAACTTCTTGGCGACCGTTTCGCCCACGTAACGAATGCCCAATGCGAATAATACCCTCTCGAACGGAACGGAACAAGACTGTTTCACCGCATCGACGATATTTTGTGCCGATCGCTCTCCCATACGTTCCAAACCGGCTATCACATCGGGTTGTAAAGTATACAAGTCCGAAGCATCTCTCACCAAGCCCAAACTATAAAACTGACCTATCGTTTCACTTCCGAGACCTTCGATATTCATTGCCTTGCGACTGATAAAGTGCTCTATTCGCCCTTTAATCTGCGGAGGACAACCTTTTTCGTTCGGGCAAAACCATGCAGCCTCTCCCTCGATACGTTTCAGCGGAGTTCCACATTCGGGACATGCACGAATGAAACGTACTTTTTCTCCTATCAGTAAACGAGCAGAGGTATCTACCGCTGTAATTTTAGGAATAATTTCGCCTCCTTTCTCCACAAAAACCATATCTCCGATGTGCAAATCGAGAGCGTTTATAATATCTTCATTATGCAAAGTCGCCCTCTTGACAATAGTACCCGACAACAATACCGGATCGAGATTGGCGACAGGAGTGACGGTTCCGGTACGTCCCACTTGGTAAGAAACAGCATTCAATCGCGTAAGGGCTTTTTCTGCTTGGAACTTATAGGCTATCGCCCAACGCGGAGATTTTGCCGTATATCCCAAATTCTTCTGTTGCCGCAATGAATTTACTTTAAATACCATTCCATCGGTAGCGACGGGAAGATTCTTCCGCTCCATGTCCCAATAATCGATATACTCTTTCACCTCTTCCACGGAGTGAAGTTTGCGAACGGCATCCGAAACTTTAAATCCCCACGACCGAGCATATTGTAAATTTTCATAATGCGTATCGGCCGGTAAATTTTCGCCCAACAGATAATACAGATAAGCATCGAGCCCCCGCGCCGCTACCACAGCCGAGTTTTGTGATTTCAACGTTCCCGCCGCCGCATTGCGAGGATTGGCAAACAAAGGCTCCTCCTGTTCCTCTCGCTCTTTGTTCAAAGCATCGAAAACAGCCCAAGGCATCAATATCTCACCCCTTATCTCGAACGAATCGGGATAGTCGTTGCCTCGCAACTGCAAAGGGATACTGCGGATTGTTTTCACATTCTCGGTAACGTCATCGCCTCGCGTACCGTCTCCACGAGTAACCGCCCGCACCAATCTACCTCCTTCATAAATCAACGATATGGAAGTTCCGTCATATTTCAGTTCACCCACCAATTCAAAATCCTCTCCCATCAATCCCGAACGAACCCGTTCGTAAAATGCCGATACTTCTTCTATCGAATAGGTATTGCTCAACGACAACATCGGGTAACGATGTTCCACTTGGGAAAAAGATCGATTTATATCGTTCCCGACACGCTGCGTCGGTGAATTGGGATCAAAATACTGTGGAAAAGCCTCTTCCAACCCTTGCAATTCATGCATCATTTCATCGAATGTACGATCATCGATCGTGGGAGCGTTCAACACATAATAATTATAATTATGCTCATCGAGTTCCCGACGTAAACGCTCTATCTTTTCTTGGGGAGATTCCATAGGGACATTAGGTTTTGTTTTGGGCAAATATAGTGAAAGTTGAGTGCAGAGACAAGAGGAAATCATATTTCCAACTTGGCTATGCTGAAACGAATCCTATCACAAATATAGAAAAAGGCGAGCGCAGAAGCAAGTATTCGAAAATACTTCCGCTCGGTAAGACGAAATTAAAGCAATCTTTATTTTGCTCGGCTCTCGCTTATTTGTATCTTTGCATTAGAATGCAAAAGAGGGAAAATGTTACAGTCGAAATCACTGTGTGGAGTCACTTTACAGTATAACATCGAAGGAGACGGTTATCCGGTTATCCTCATGCACGGCTGGGGGTGCAACCACACGACCGTGCAGTCGATAGAACGACTGCTATCACCTCATTTCAAGGTATACAATCTCGACTTTCCCGGATTCGGCGGAAGTAGCACTCCGCCCTCGATATGGGGCGTGGAAGAATATACGCAAATGCTCGAAGCGTTCGTAAAAGACGAAAATATAGAAGCCCCAATTCTTATCGGGCACTCTTTCGGGGGACGGGTATCTATCTTATACGCCTCACGAAACAAAACCCAT
>ENA-UEOJ01001322-UEOJ01001322.1-human-gut-metagenome-genome-assembly--contig:-NODE-1322-length-17779-cov-122.397978_pt1 | contig 17779 bp, 17 predicted proteins | sample MGYA00242885_ERZ507886 | MGnify/ENA primary metagenome ERZ507886 (study PRJEB26167, sample SAMN06115505) | human gut metagenome | host: Homo sapiens | place: China:Anhui | collected 2015-08-07... | reverse complement strand
CTTTACATTAAATGCTCCGTCTACTCCCATTTTGATACAACAATATGCAGAAGAGCATATAAAACCTCAGCTGGCACGTCTGCCGGGAGTCTATAAAATAGATTTGAGCGGGGCAACGCCTATGGAATGGCGGTTGGAATATGACAGTGAGCAATTACGTTTGTTGGGAGTAACTTTATCGGATATTCATAATGCGGTGAGACGATATTACCGGAAAGAGTTTCTGGGAACACACAATATCGATACCGGTAAAGGCGGTGAACAATGGATACGTCTGGCTTTGGTTCCTGAAATAGGTAGTGATGTTTTTGATCCGTCTGTTATCACAGTGACAAATGCAGGTGGAAAGATACTTCGCTTGGATGAATTGGTGAAAGTAACCCGGATGGAAGAAGAACCGCAAAGCTATTATCGCATCAACGGCTTGAATTCCATTTATTTATCGGTTACAGCGGAAGAAAGGGCTAACCAGTTGCAACTTAGCCATGCCGTCATGACTGAGATGGAGGCTATAAAGAGGGTACTTCCGGCCGGATATGAGATACATGTCAGTTATGATGCTACCGAGTATATCCGCGAGGAACTGGACAAGATTTATTTTCGTACCGGATTAACGGTACTTATTCTTCTGGTCTTCGTCTGGTTGATTACCCGTAAGTTGAAGTATATGCTACTGATCGTAACCAGTCTGGCGATTAATATAGCTGTGGCGCTGATCTTTTATTATCTTTTCGGTCTGGAGATGCAACTTTATTCATTGGCGGGTATTACGGTTTCACTGAATCTGGTGATAGACAGTACTATCATCATGACTGACCATATCTTACACCGGCGCAACCTGAAAGCCTTTATATCCGTACTTGCAGCAACACTGACTACAGTAGGGGCATTGGTTATCATCTTCTTTTTGGATGAAAAGATACGGTTAAACCTGCAGGACTTTGCTGCGGTGATGATTATTAATCTGGGTATATCATTACTGGTGGCACTCTTCTTTGTTCCGGCAATGATTGACAAGACCGGTATGTTGTCGACTGAAACTGTCGTTACAAGAAAGCCACGCAAAGGTTTGATGCAATTCGTCAGAGGGCGGGGACTTCGTCGGTTGACTGTCCATTTTACGCGTTTTTATGCTATCTTGATTCGTTTCCTTTGTCGTTGGCGATGGGCGGTATGCATATTGCTCTTGCTTGGTTTCGGGCTTCCGGTTTTTCTCCTACCGGAAAAGTTGGACGGAGAAGGATGCTGGGAAAAATTTTATAATGAGACTTTAGGTTCCTCTACTTATAAGGAATCGGTAAAGCCGATTGTCGATAAAGCCTTGGGAGGTGCTTTACGCCTGTTTGTACAAAAAGTATATGAAGGTAGCTATTTTACCCGTAATGAAGAGGTGGTGCTTACAGTAAATGCCAACCTGCCTAATGGTAGTACCCTTGAACAGATGAACTCTCTGGTGAAGCGTATGGAAACGTATCTAAGTGAATTTAAGGAAATCAGGCAGTTTCATACATCGGTTTATAGTGCCCGGCGTGCCAGTATCAATATCTATTTTAAGAAAGAATATCAAAATAGTGGTTTTCCATACACACTGAAGGCTAATGTGATAAATAAGGCGTTGCAGTTGGGTGGCGGCAGTTGGGGAGTATATGGATTGGAAGACCAGGGATTCAGCAATGATGTACGTGAAAGTGCAGGTTCCTATCGTGTCAGGATGTATGGTTATAATTATGACGAACTTTATAGTTGGGCGGAGAAACTGAAAACTAAGTTGCTGAGCCATCGTCGTATTAAGGAGGTGCTAATAAATTCGGAATTTTCATGGTGGAAGGATGATTACCAGGAATTTTATTTTAACTTGAATAAAGAGAGGATGGCGCAGGAGGGTATTGACGCCCGTCAACTTTTCGCTTCTATTCAACCTGTTTTTGGAAGGAATATGGAGATTGGTTCTGTGTTGTCGGAGGAAGGGGTGGAAAAGATAAAACTTTCTTCACGTCAGTCGTATGTCCATGATATATGGGCAATGCAATTCTTTCCTTATGGAATGAAAGAGGGTAAGCATTATAAACTTTCAGAATTGGCAGTGATGGAAAAGGGGCAAATGCCACAGGAGATTGCAAAGGAAAGGCAGCAATACCGTCTTTGCCTACAGTATGAGTATATCGGTTCGAATGAGATGGGTAATAAGATACTGGAACGTGATTTGGAAGATTTTAATGACATCCTGCCTATGGGGTATACTGCCGAATCGGACAGTTACTCATGGTCATGGGGTAAAAAAGATAATAAACAATACTTGCTTTTGTTGGTAGTTATCGCAATTATATTTTTTACGACAAGTATCCTGTTCAATTCATTGAAGCAACCGTTGGCTATCATCTTTGTTATTCCTGTTTCTTATATCGGGGTGTTTCTTACTTTTTATTGGTTCCGGTTGAACTTTGACCAGGGTGGTTTTGCCTCATTTGTCCTATTGTGTGGCATTACGGTGAATGCCAGTATTTACATTTTAAATGAATATAACAGTATCCGGCGTCGTTTTCCCCGGCTTTCAATGCTTCGTGCCTATACCAAAGCCTGGAATGCAAAAGTCGTTCCTATTTTTCTAACGGTGGTTTCAACAATTCTGGGTTTTATTCCTTTTATGGTGGGAGCCGATAAGGAGGCGTTTTGGTTTCCATTGGCAGCTGGCACTATTGGAGGACTGATGATGTCGCTTGTTGGAATATTCTTTTTTCTTCCAGTGTTCTGCCTGAACAGAAAAAAGTCAATGTAAATAATTGATAATTGAGATGCGGTTTTGGAGTTTAAAAAGAATTGTTACTTTTGTGGTCTTCTACTTAAAATATATAAGTACGATAAAGAAGTTTTTCTGTTCTTAAATATTCAATTATCAGCGCACGGATTAAAAATACGTTTTTTCTGCTTTGTTTTTACAGAAGTAAAGCTAATTTTGCAAAGAAATATGAGAAAAAGAGACAAAACGTGTGCAAAAGCAACACCGGAAGAACCTAAACGCGAGCAGCGCATGGTATGCCTGATGAGCGAAGAAGAGCTGCGGATTGTGGATCGTTATCTGGAGAAGTATAAGATAACGAACAAATCGCGCTGGCTGAGGGAAACCATTCTCATGTTTATCCATAAGAATATGGAAGAAGATTATCCTACACTGTTCGGTGAGCATGACATGCGAAGATGAGAAGTGGTGGAATAGGATAGATGTGCGATGTGGAATGAGATAAACTGCAAGTAGTAAGAATTATGACAGATACGGATTATATGAAGCAGGCGCTTTTGGAAGCGCAAAAAGCAGGTGAGCGGGGTGAAGTGCCCGTTGGTGCCGTTGTTGTTTGCAAAGACCGTATCATTGCCCGTGCCCATAATCTGACTGAAACGCTGACGGATGTCACCGCACATGCCGAAATGCAGGCTATTACTGCCGCCGCTGCTACGCTTGGTGGCAAATATCTGAACGAATGTACTCTTTATGTGACCGTTGAACCATGCGTGATGTGTGCCGGTGCTATAGCATGGGCACAAATGGGACGGCTGGTATTTGGTGCGGAAGATGAGAAACGGGGATACCAGCGTTATGCACCAAAGGCTTTGCATCCTAAAACTGCGGTAGTGAAAGGAGTATTGGCGGATGAATGCGCTGCATTAATGAAAGACTTTTTTGCTGCAAAACGCAGATAATACTTTTCTGAAAAATTTCGCTATAACAGGTTTGTTTTGTAGTGTGGAATACAAATAAATTATCCTACGGGAGAATTATTATGTAATGATATGACTCTCTGCAATTGTTATTCTTCTTTGATTTCTTCGAAATCCACATATTCCCCCTCGTCCTGGGAAAACAATTTCTTGTGCCTGCCATGTGCGGTTTCTTCTTTTATCCTTGTTTTAGGTTCTTCGTTGGAAGAAGAGCCGGACTGTTGTCTGCCATTGAAAGAATACCCTCTTCCGGATTGATAATTTCCATTGTCGTTCCGGTAAGTGTTTGATGAGCGGCGGCTACCCAAGCCGAAAATACTCCGGATAACAGTGCCGATGATGCTAAGTCCGATAAGCAGGATGGCGATTATAATGATAAATAAAAATCCTAAAAAATGAAACATGGGCTAATGTCTTTTTATGTGTTCGTTTTCAGCGAACGATAATACAACAACCGTGCCAAGAAAATGTTTACTTACGCTTTCCTGTGAGAAGTGACAGCAAGATGTACCATACAATTACTGCTGCGAAACCGCTGACTTTCAAAAAAACAAGAAACGGAATACAGATAATCAGGAAACTGAAACTTACTTTGTTGTCTTTCCATGAGAGGCTCTTGAATTTCAATGAGAACATCGGTATTTCCGATACCAGCAACCACGAAAACAAGCAAATCAATGCTAAGAGATAAAGCGGATTAAAGCTCTCCGAGATAAGTATGGGATGTATTCCCGCCACTAACGACGCCCAAAAAAGGGCATTGGCAGGAACCGGTACGCCGATAAAGGAATTGGTCTGGCGGGTGTCGTTGTTGAACTTAGCCAGACGCAACGCCGAGAATACGGAAATGAGGAATGCTGTGTAAGGCATATAAGGAGCGATGAACTCCATGGATGCCGGATAATGCATTTCTTTAAATAAAGAGTACACTATTAGTGAGGGCGCTACGCCGAAACTTACATCATCCGCCAGCGAATCCAAGTCTTTGCCGATGGGAGAGTGTGCATTCAGCAGACGTGCCATCATGCCGTCGAAAAAATCGAATACGGCACTGAGAATAATGAATGCAAGCGCCAGGTTGTAGTTGGCTTCAAAAGCCATGACGCAGGCGATACACCCGGAGAACAGGTTCAGGCAGGTTAAGGTATTCGGTATGGAGCGGGTAATGCAGTTTGCCATTGTTACTTGAGTTTTGCTATTACGGTCTGGTTGCCGGTAGTCAGTTGTCCGAGTTTAACAAGAACTTCCGTACCCAGCGGAAGGAATACATCCACACGCGAACCGAACTTGATGAAGCCCATATGTTCGTCGATATAACACTCTTCGCCCGGTTCGGCATAAGTTACGATACGGCGTGCCATGGCGCCGGCAATCTGGCGTGCCATGATTTCTACACCTTCGGGGGTTTCGATTACTACAGTGGAACGTTCATTGTCGGTGCTTGCTTTGGGCAACCAGGCCTTCATGAACTTACCGTTCTGGTGAGATACCGACTTCACGGTTCCATCCACCGGATACCAGTTGGCATGTACGTTGACCAGACTCATAAATATGGAAACCATGATACGGCGGTCATGAAAATATTCGGTTTCTTCAACCTCTTCCACTACCACAATCTTTCCGTCAGCTGGGGCAACCACGATTTTTTCAGTATTTTCCTGGCCGAACAAACGTATAGGACAACGGAAGAAGTTCACTAAAATGCCATAAACCACAAGGCTGATAACTGCCACTACATAGAAGGGAATCTTACATTCCAAACCGAAGTAAAGCCCTGCGTTTACGGCGAGTATCAACAATAAACTGCCGGCCAATGTATGTGTTCCTTCACGGTGAATACGTATTTTCTTTAATTTTTTAAGTCGACCCATGTATCTTGTTTTATTCTTTCTAATGCAAATTATCTGCAAAAATAGGCTTATTTTGAAAATCTAACAAGAATTTAGTCATAGAATTACAGATGTTGATAACTTTTTGAGGAATATTTTTGTTAGATGTAGCATAGGTCGTACCTTTATGCTCACTTATAGAAAGGATAAATTTATGCAGGATTTTGTTCATTTGCACGTACACACCCAGTATTCACTTCTTGACGGTCAGGCCAGCGTAAGCCGGCTGGTAGACAAGGCGATGAAGGATGGTATGAAAGGTATAGCCGTTACCGATCATGGCAATATGTTCGGTATCAAGGAATTCACCAACTATGTCAATAAGAAGAACAGCGGTCCGAAAGGGGAGATAAAAGACCTGAAAAAACGGATTGCCGGCATAGAGAGCGGTGAGATAGAATGTGAGGATAAGGAAGCGGAGATAGCGGCTTGCAGAGCAAAAATAACGGAAGCCGAAAATAAACTGTTCAAGCCCATTATCGGTTGTGAGATGTATGTGGCACGCCGCACGATGGACAAGAAAGAGGGCAAGCCCGACCAGAGCGGTTATCACCTGATTGTATTGGCAAAGAATGAAAAAGGTTATCACAATCTTATAAAGCTGGTGTCCCGTGCATGGACTATGGGATACTATATGCGTCCGCGTACCGACCGCAATGAATTGGAGAAGTATCATGAAGGATTGATAGTCTGTTCCGCCTGTATCGGTGGGGAGGTTCCTAAAAAGATTATCAACGACCAGTTGGAAGAAGCGGAAGAGGCCATCCGTTGGTATAAGAATCTTTTCGGGGATGATTATTATCTGGAATTGCAACGTCATAAGGCAACTGTTTCCCGTGCCAATCATGAGGCTTATCCTTTACAGCAAAAAGCCAATGCCAAACTGTTGGAATATGCCAGGAAGTACAATATAAAAGTAATCTGTTCCAATGACGTTCATTTTGTGGACGAGGAGAATGCTGAGGCGCACGACCGCCTTATCTGTTTGAGTACGGGCAAGGATTTGGACGACCCGAGCCGTATGCTTTACACCAAGCAGGAATGGATGAAGACCAAGGCGGAGATGAACGAGCTTTTTGCCGATGTTCCCGAAGCGCTTTCCAATACACTGGAGATTTTGGACAAGGTGGAATATTACTCCATAGACCATGCTCCTATCATGCCTACTTTTGCCATTCCCGAAGATTTCGGAACGGAAGAGGAATACAGGCGGAAATATACGGAAAAAGATTTGTTCGACGAGTTTACGCAGGACGAAAACGGAAATGTCGTCTTGGACGAGGAAGCCGCCAAAGCCAAAATCAAGCGTTTAGGCGGTTACGAAAAACTTTATCGTATTAAATTGGAAGCCGACTATCTTGCCAAACTGGCATTTGATGGTGCCAAACGGCTTTATGGTGACCCGTTGTCGGACGAGGTGAAAGAACGTTTGGTTTTTGAGTTGTACATTATGAAGACGATGGGTTTCCCCGGTTACTTCTTGATTGTACAGGACTTTATCAATGCCGCCCGTACGCAATTGGGCGTTTCGGTGGGACCGGGACGTGGTTCGGCTGCCGGTTCGGCCGTGGCGTACTGCTTGGGCATAACCAAGATAGACCCTATCCAGTACGACCTGCTGTTTGAGCGTTTCCTTAATCCCGACCGTATTTCCTTGCCTGATATTGATGTGGACTTCGATGATGACGGACGCGGTGAAGTATTGCGCTGGGTAACGGAAAAGTATGGTCAGGAAAAGGTGGCGCATATCATCACGTATGGTACTATGGCAACCAAACTGGCCATCAAGGATGTCGCCCGTGTACAAAAGCTGCCTTTGTCGGAATCCGACCGTCTGGCAAAATTAGTTCCCGATAAAATTCCCGATAAGAAACTGAATCTCCCCAATGCCATCGCCTATGTGCCTGAGCTTCAGGCTGCGGAAGCATCGCCCGACCCGTTGGTGCGCGATACGCTGAAGTATGCCAAGATGCTGGAAGGTAACGTGCGCGGTACGGGTGTGCATGCCTGCGGTACGATTATCTGTCGTGACGACATCACCGACTGGGTTCCTGTGAGCACGGCAGATGATAAGGAAACGGGAGAGAAGATGCTCGTTACCCAGTACGAGGGTTCGGTCATTGAAGATACCGGATTGATTAAAATGGACTTCCTGGGACTGAAGACCCTTTCCATTATCAAGGAAGCCGTTGAAAATGTACGTTTACACCGGGGACTGTCGTTGGATATCGACAAGATTTCCATTAAAGACCCCGCTACCTATAAATTATACTGCGACGGACGGACTATCGGTACCTTCCAGTTCGAGTCCGCCGGCATGCAGAAATACCTGCGCGAGTTGCAGCCGAGTACTTTCGAGGACCTGATTGCCATGAATGCCCTTTATCGTCCGGGACCTATGGACTATATCCCTGACTTCATCGACCGTAAATGGGGACGCAAGCCTATCGAGTATGATATTCCCATCATGGAGAAATATCTGAAAGATACCTACGGCATTACCGTCTATCAGGAGCAGGTGATGCTTCTGTCCCGTTTGTTGGCAGACTTTACCCGTGGTGAGTCCGATGCCTTGCGTAAGGCAATGGGTAAGAAACTGCGCGACAAGCTGGACCATATGAAGCCGAAGTTCATTGCTGGCGGACAGAAGAACGGACACGATGCGAAGGTGCTCGAAAAGATTTGGGCGGACTGGGAGAAGTTTGCATCCTATGCTTTCAATAAGTCTCATGCCACCTGCTATTCATGGGTTGCCTATCAGACGGCGTTCCTGAAAGCCAATTATCCGGCAGAGTACATGGCTGCCGTAATGAGCCGAAGCTTGTCCGATATAACGACGATAACCAAACTCATGGACGAATGTAAGTCCATGGGCATCAAAGTGCTTGGACCCGATGTGAACGAATCGAACCTGAAGTTTACCGTGAACCCCGAAGGTAATATCCGTTTCGGATTGGGTGCGGTGAAAGGAGTAGGTGAGGGTGCTGTGCAAAGTATCATGGAAGAGCGTGCGAAGAACGGGCCTTATACCGGTATTTTCGATTTTGTGCAGCGCGTCAATCTGAATGCCTGCAACAAGAAGAACTTGGAATGCCTTGCCCTTGCCGGTGGTTTTGACAGCTTCCCTGAGTTGAAGCGCGAACAGTATTTTGCCGTCAATACCAAGAATGAAGTCTTTATTGAAACATTGGTACGCTATGGCAACCGTTATCAGGCAGATAAGGCAGCAGCGGTCAACTCCCTGTTCGGCGGAGAAAATGTAGTGGACATAGCCACTCCCGAAATTCCGCAGGCAGAACGTTGGAGTGATCTCGACCGGTTGAACAAGGAGCGGGACTTGGTAGGCATTTATCTCTCCGCTCATCCCTTGGATGAATATGCCGTGGTGCTGGAATATGTTTGTAACACACACATGGCGGAACTGGAGGACAAGACCGCCCTTGTGGGACGTGAAATAACTATGGGGGGCATCGTTACTTCCGTCCGTCGGGGCATCAGTAAAAACGGCAATCCTTACGGCATTGCCAAGATAGAGGACTATTCCGGTTCGGCAGAGTTGCCTTTCTTCGGAAACGACTGGGTGACTTACCAGGGATACCTGGGCGAGCGTACCTTCCTTTATATAAAGGCGCGCTGCCAGCCTAGACAGTGGCGGCAGGACGAACTGGAGCTGAAGATTACCTCAATGGAACTGCTTCCCGATGTAAAGGAAAAACTGATAGAGAAGATAACAATCCTTATCCCGCTCGGCGTGCTGAACAAGGCATTGGTGACGGAATTGGCGGAACTGACGAAGGAGCGTCCCGGTACAACGGAACTTTACTTTAAAGTGACCGACCCGGAGAGCAAGATGACCCTTGACCTGGTGTCCCGTCCGGTGAAGCTTTCCGTAGGCCGTGAGCTGATCTCTTATTTAAAAGAGCGTCCGGAGCTTGATTTTCGGATAAATTAATTATCTTTGCTTCACTGATGGCAGTAGGCGGATAACGCTGATACTGTACTGTTGAATTGATATTTAACTTAATATTTAGAAGAAATGGCATTAGAAATTACAGACAACAACTTCAAGGAAATCCTGGCAGAGGGTAAACCTGTGGTAATTGATTTTTGGGCGCCGTGGTGCGGACCTTGCAAAATGGTGGGTCCTATCATTGAAGAACTGGCCGGCGAATATGAAGGCAAAGCGCTTATCGGTAAATGCGATGTAGACGAAAACGGAGATGTTGCCGCCGAATACGGTATTCGCAATATTCCTACCGTACTGTTCTTCAAGAATGGAGAACTGGTGGACAAGCAAGTGGGTTCTGCTCCTAAACCGACTTATGCAGCGAAAATTGAAGCACTGTTGTAAGCTGGTGGTACTATTAATCCTTTAAAAATATAAAACTATGGGACTGGAAGACGATTTTTTGAAGAATGATCTCGATGATGAAAAGACCATTGAGTACATCAAAAACTATTTGCCGCAGGAGTTGAAAGAGAAGTTCTCTGACGATGAGTTTTATTATTTTCTCGATTTGATTGACGAGTATTATTCCGAGAGCGGCATCCTCGATGTGCAGCCCGACGGTGACGGATATATCGAAATCGATCTGGGAAAAATCGTAGATTACATCATCAAGGAAGCTCATAAAGACGAAATGGGCGATTATGATCCGGATGAAATCCTTTTCATCGTGCAGGGCGAAATGGAATACACGGAGTCATTGGAGGATGAGTAATTCACAGTTTGGATTATAATGAAAAAGGAAAGGCGCGGGATGAAAACCTGCGCCTTTCCTTTTTTCCGGTATGTTGTATATCAGTCTTTCCGTTTATGCTACCGGCGGAGTATTCAGAAAAAAGAATACCGCCGTGCCGATAAGTATCATTCCCAATACCCCGTAAAACCAGCGTGCTTGCCGGCGGCCTACATTCCGTACGACAAACTGCGTGTTCTGGGCGGTAAAGAACCAATCCCAATCTAAGATTGCAGCCAGCAGGGAGATAATTCCCGCAACGGCAAAAATACCCTGAACGATGTACTGGCTCATGTAGTGCGATTAGTGGTTGATGATTAACGGCCGGTACTAATCCAGCGGTTGCAGTGTAACTTCCCGTTCACCGTTTTCTATCTCTTCGATGGTGACTTTCACGGTATTTCCCGGCAGCAGCTCTTCAATCAGTTCCGGCCATTCGATAAAGCAGAGCGCACCGCTGTACAGATAATCTTCGTATCCCATATCGTACACCTCTTCCAGTTTCTTGATCCGGTAGAAATCGAAGTGGTAAATCAACTCTCCGGCAATCTCGGAACGGTATTCGTTTACGATGGCGAAAGTAGGAGAGGTAATGACATCGGATACGCCGAGCTCTTCGCAAACCGCCTTGATAAAGGTGGTCTTGCCGGCTCCCATTTTGCCGTAAAAAGCAAACACGGTATTGTCGCCCATTGCCTCAACGAACCGGCGGGCGGCTTCATGAATCTGGTCTAATGACTGAATCTTGATTTCCATTATTTTGTATTTTTCTGCAAAGATAATGCAAACCGAGAGCATAAAAAATGAACGTGTTCATTTTTTATGCCGAGGCGCAGCTTATCTTCGCTTTTTCTGCAAAGATAACCAAAAACTTTTTCCCCCTTTACAGATTGCATAAATAATAATGGAGAAGAAGATGATGGCTGCTCCCGAAGGAACATTGAGATAGTATGAAATGAGCAGTCCGCCCAGGCAACTGAGGTAACCGATGCCCACAGACAGCCAGATGATGCGGTGAAACCTATGCGAAAAGAGATTGGCAGTCATCTGCGGGATTGTCAGCAATGAGATGACCAGCACGATGCCTACCATACGCAGGCAGGCTACGATAGTCAGCGCAATGAACATCATCAGTACATACTCAAAGGTCTGTACGGGTATTCCTTGCGAACGGGCGAATTCGCGGTCGAATGCCACATAGATTATCGGATGCAGGAAAAACGAGAAGAACAGGATGAGCAGTGCTGCCAGTCCGCCCAGCAGGGCGATGTCGCCAAACGTAATAGTCAGGATATTCCCGAACAGGTAGGCGGAGAGGTCGGGTGCAAATCCGGGAGACAGGAATGTGAATATGATGCCCAATGCCATTCCCAGTGTCCAGAATACCGCAATGGCAGAGTCCTCGCGCATGTCTTTCCGCTTGCTGAGCCATTCCACGCCGAATGCCGACAGTACGGAAAAGACCGCTGCCGACAGAATCGGTGAAATTCCCGCATACAGTCCCAGGCCTATACCGCCGAAAGAGGCATGCGTCAGTCCGCCGCTGATAAAAACCAGCCTCCGGGTGACGATGTACGTACCGATAATTCCGCAGACAATGCTTGCCAGCAGACTGCCGATGAGGGCATGTTGAAAGAATGTATATTGTAAAAGTTCCATGCGGCGGGGGTTAGTGGTTATTTCTTCTTTCTCCTACAATCAGGAATACTTCGTCTTTTATATTGTCGGGCAGTGCAATGCCGCGCAGTTGCAGGCTGCGCACCCACCCTGCCACGTCTTCCGACTGCATGGTGTAGAACACGTCACGGAACTCATCTTCCTGTTCGGGCGTATACTCGTCGGGAGCGGTTCCGATGTATTTGTCCAGCTCCTCGTCGTCATAGTATTCTATCTTCTTGCTGACGGCGGCGAGCAGGCTCTCTTTTTCGCATACCTCGTGCTGTCCGCAACATTCCGCATCCACTTCCTGCACTTCGGGCATAGCGTCCAGTTCGCCATTGTCAATTTTCTTCTGGAGTCTGCGGTTGCGTACGGTTCCGGCTATGGCAGCTACGACGGCAAGGGCAATCAGGCTAATAATCAGTATCCACATACGTTCTCTTTCCTTGAAAAAAAGTGTCCTTATACAATAGAACGGACAAAGATACACATTGTTTTCGTATCTGCCCGCTTTTGAACAGGCAAAAAGAAAGTGTGCCGGAATGCTTTTCGACCGTCATGCAATCAGGCTGTCCGCAGCGGTGCGTCGGGCGATGTTAATGACAGATGGTAAAGCCTGCTTGCTTCAAATCTTCCCAATAGCCCGGATAGGATTTGGATACTACCTGGGGTTCGTCAATCCTTATCTGCGGCAGTGCGATGCAGGCGGGGGCAAATGCCATTGCCATGCGGTGATCTTCGTAGGTGGCGATAACGGGAGCGCTTTCGGCAGGGCAGCGTTCACCCTCCCACAGCAGGATGCTGTCCTGCTCGGAACGTACCGCATAGCCTAATTTGCGCAGTTCGGCGATAAGGGCGGTGATGCGGTCGGTCTCTTTGATTTTGAGGCTTTGCAGACCGGTGAAGCGGAAAGGGATATTCATCAGGCAGCAAGTGACGACAAAGGTCTGCGCAAGGTCGGGAATATCTACCATATCTTCTTCAAGACGGTCAACGGGCGTCCCCGCGAGCGTGAGCCGTACCCCTTTGTCCGTGTATTCGGTGTGTACGCCCAGGCGGGAGAAAATCTCCGCACCGCGGCTGTCACCCTGGTAACTGTGGGGGAACAGTCCGAGCAGCTCTACCGTTTCCTCTTCATTCCCTTTCGGTGACTCTCCACTCCCCGTTTTCCGTTCTTCATTCCCCCTCAACGCCAGTATCTGATACCAGTAGGATGCCGCGCTCCAGTCGCTCTCTACAGTGAACGGAACATCCCGGTAACCGCCGGGATATACAGTGATACTGTTTTCGGAACTCCATTCGGTATGTCCGCCGAAGTCCCGTATGAGCTTGAGGGTGAGGTCGATGTAGGGACGGGAAATGATACAGCCCGTAAGATGCAGGTGCAGCCCTTTGGGAAGAACAGCTCCTATCATCAGCAAGGCGGATATATATTGTGAACTCACGTTTCCGGCAAGTGATATTTCACAGCCTTGCAATTCCGAACCGGTGATGCGCAGGGGCGGGAAGCCCTCATTGCCTGCGTACTCGATGTTTGCACCGAGCTGGCGCAGGGCGTCTGTCAGAATACGGATGGGCCGCTGCTGCATACGTTGCGTTCCGGTAATGATACGGACACCGGGCGTTACGCTGAGGTAGGCGGTGAGAAAACGCATGGCCGTCCCTGCCGCCATGATGTCTATATGTTCGGGATTGCCTTGCAGCGCGCGCACCATGACGCGGGTATCGTCGCAATCGCTCAGATTGCAGAGTGTCTGCCTGCCATGGGCAAGGGCGTGCAGGATAAGCGCACGGTTACTGATACTTTTGGATGCCGGCAGCCGGATAGCGGCATGCATCGGTACATCGGGAGCGGAAACGGTATAACGCATAGTTGTATTTGTTAAGTTACGGTAGCGGATGACTTTATACTCCGCTTGCAAAAGTAAGACAAATCTTTGGGAAATGGAAACTGTTGGCTCTACATTCGTGCTTTTCAGAATACCGGATGCAGGCAATCGGTGGGCAGTTCCGCTTCGCCCCAGTCTATCATTGCATTGAACAGGCGTATGGTGGAATAAGCCGGAAGTTCTTCCATGCGTATGTCCTTTTCCGTAAGAATACCTTTGTCCAGCAGTTCGGCGCGTTTGGTCCCTTTCAGCAGGGGATGTTGCGGAGTATGCCAATGGCTGCCATCAAAGAGGGCGATGTTGGCGATGCTGGTGTCGGTGAGCAGATGCCGGCGTACAATCAGAATATCATCATACGCGCCGCGCCGGGCAAACAACCGGTTGAGCGCACTGCGGTCGGTGCTTTTGCAGGCGTAGTCGATGTCGTCGGCCTGTATCAGTGCCAGTGAGCGGACGGGGCGCAGGGTATAAGGGGTACAGGTCACTTCCTCGATGCCGTTTTGCCCGTACACTATACGCAGCTTGTGTACGCCGCTTCCGGGAATGGCGGGCAGATAGCCGGCAAGTTGCAGAGCGGGGCTTTCAGGCCAGAAGTGCGTACGGGTATCGTTCGTTCTCCGTTCATGGTAAGCCATGTTGCGCACTTCTCCGCAATCCACCCGTATGGTTTCAATAAATCGGCACATATATTTTCTGTATTACTTCGTTGTATTCGCTTTCCCAACGGCTTTGGGCGGTGATGCCGCCGCCGGCTTTGAAATAGAGCTGTCCGTCTTCCTGCTCGATGAAGCGTATCATGACGGCGCTGTCCAGCCGTCCGTCGGTGTAGCAGCCCATGACTCCGGTGTAGAATCCCCGTTCGTAGCCTTCCGCTTCGGCAATGATTTGCATGGTACGCGGTTTGGGAGCGCCGGTAATGGAGCCGGCGGGCAGCAGGCTGAACAGAATATCGCCGAGACGCTTTGTGTAATCGCCGGGCAGCATGCCGCATATTTCGGAGCTTGTCTGCAGGATAGGCCCTTTGTTGGTCTGCAGGCGGTCTATGTAGCGGTAGGACGCTACGGTGACGTGTTCGGAAACCATGCTGAGGTCATTGCGTATCAAGTCTACAATCGTGGCATGTTCGGCAACTTCTTTGGCATCGTCCAGCAGGATTGATTCGGCATGGGGCAAGGTGGCGTCAATCGTGCCTTTCATCGGAAAGGATTTTATCCTGCCCTCTTCCATGCGGACGAAGATTTCGGGCGAGAAGCAGACGAACCGGTCTTTCAGCCAGAGCTTGTACAGGGCGTGTGAATGCAGGAACACATCTTTCAGCGTCAGGTTGGTGCGGAGCGGCACTTTGCATGTCAGATTGGTCAGGTAGCTGTTGCCGCCCAGCAGGTTGCGCCTCACGGTATCGAAAGAACGGCGATAGTCGGCGGGAGCGGGCGGCGCGAATTCCCAGTCTATCGTTCCGGCATACCGGGCATCGGCATCAGGTGCATTGCCTGTTCCTCTGAACTGGTAGAGGCATACGGACGTATCTATCCCGTCGAGAGGTTCTACGTACGAATGTTCCTGCATATAGTCGATAACAAACAGGAAGGGCGTACCGTTGCGCCCGAACGTATTCATCCGGGCAATAGCTGTTTCTTTATCCAGTGCTTTCATTGTCTTAAATCATTGTAGCTATGATTTGAATGGACAGTATGAGGAATACCATTGCAATGGGGTAGACCGTTGCGTATGCCACGCTCGGAATATTACTGTCGGTCATGGAATCGGCGGCCGCCAGACCGGGGGTACTTGTCATGCCGCCGGTAATGGTTCCCAAGAGGTCGAGAATACTGATTTTAAACACCATCCTGCCTACAATCACGGCTATCAGCATGGGAACCAGGGTAATGGCTGCGCCTACTCCGAACAGTAGCCAGCCGCTTTCCTGGAAGGTGGCAACCAGGTTCTTTCCTGCCGACGTACCTACTTCGGCGAGGAACAGCAGCAGTCCCAACTGTCGCAGCAGTTGGTTGGCAGGGCCCGACATCGACCAGATGACAGGCCCCGTCTTGCCTATTGCGCTGAGGAACAGGGCCACTATCAGGATACCGCCCGTCAGTCCCGGTGAGAACGACAAACCGCCGGGAAAGGATATATTCAGTTTGCCGAACAGCACTCCGAGCACAATACCCATTGCAATCGGGAAGAAATCGGTATCGGACAGTTTCTTGGCGTTATTGCCCAAGAGGCGCGCCAGTCCTTTCAGTCCTTCCTTTTCGCCTACCACCGTCAGCTTGTCGCCGAATTTCAGCGCGAGGTCGGGCGAGGGGGCAAGGTCTATTCCGCTTCGGCGGACACGCGTCACGGTACAGCCGAAGTTCTTCATCAGGTTCAGGTCGCCCAGTTGCTTGTTTATCATATCCTTTTTGGTCAGCAGCAGGGATTCTATCTCTTGGGTGTGGCTGAGCGGGAGTTCCCCTTCCTCGCGTTCGCCCACCAGGGTGGCAAGCTGGTTCAGGGCTTCGTCACTGCCCACTGCCTGTATGTAGTCGTTTTCACGGAGTACGGTGTGTGCGGTGGGGATGGAGATTTGCTCGCCGTGCTTGTGGCGGGAGATTACGGCACCGGTTATGGCACGGGCATTGATTTGCATCAGGCTGCGTCCGAAAACGACGGGGTTTGTGACACGGTAGATGCAGGTGAGTAGTTCGGGAAACTGTCCGCGGCGCTCTTTCTCCAGGCGGCGGGCTTCCCGGTCGAGGTCAATGTGCATGATGCGTGGCAGCAGTTTCACGAACAGGATAACGCCGATTACTCCGAACGGATAGGCGATACCGTAGGCAATGGATGCCAGCGGCGAGTGGGTGCTGTCAATGGCAACGGCAAGTCCCGGCGTACTGGTAAGCGCTCCGGCTATGAGTCCCACCACGCTCGGCGTGTCGATGTCGAAGGCATATTTCAGCCCCGTTGCCGTGAGGGCGGCGGAGCAGATAATGAGCAGGGTGATGATGATGAGGGTCTTCCCTTTGCTCCGGAAGGAGTCGAAGAAGCCGGGTCCCGCCTGTATGCCGATGGTGAAGATGAACAGTACGAGTCCGAAGTTACCCAGTTCCTTGGGGATGATGACGCCGAAATGCCCGAATAGCAGGGCGATGAAAATAACGGCGGATACGTCGAGTGACAATCCTTTGATTTTAATCCTTCCCAACATGAAGCCGAGGGCTACGATGAGGAACAGGGCGAAATAAGAGGAATTGAGCAAGTCTGTGAACATAGGCTTTGATGAATTAGGTCTTTTCTTGGGAACAAAGGTAATGGAAAAAAGTTAGATAGGGAAGGCTATTTTCCTTTTCGGTTTTATTGCTTACCTTTGCAGGTTTTAAAAGAATGAAGAAAAACGTTTTATGGAAATCGATTTAACTACCCCCGCTTTGCTGTTCTCGGCAATATCTTTGATAATGTTGGCATATACCAACCGTTTTCTGTCCTATGCCGGTCTTGTACGTGCTTTGAAAGAGCAACATCAGAAGAGTCATTCGTCGGTGACGGCCGCACAGATTGCCAATCTGCGGCAACGGCTTTACCTGACGCGGGCTATGCAGGTAACCGGCATAGCAAGCCTGCTGCTGTGTGTGGTCAGCATGTTCTTTATCTATATCCGGCTTCATCTGGTATCGGTCTATATCTTCGGCCTGGCATTGGTGCTGCTGATTATCTCGCTGGCAATTTCGGTGTATGAGATTTATATCTCGGTGAAGGCATTGGAGATACATCTGAATGATATGGGCGATTGAAAAGGAGCTGCCGGAAGCCCCGACATATTGTTATACGAAAAGAGGTTGTGTCAAAACGTTGGCACAACCTCATTTATATTTTAAGTTCTGCTATATTTTCTTTTGGCTATGCTGCT
>ENA-UEOJ01001321-UEOJ01001321.1-human-gut-metagenome-genome-assembly--contig:-NODE-1321-length-17787-cov-29.437154_pt1 | contig 17787 bp, 10 predicted proteins | sample MGYA00242885_ERZ507886 | MGnify/ENA primary metagenome ERZ507886 (study PRJEB26167, sample SAMN06115505) | human gut metagenome | host: Homo sapiens | place: China:Anhui | collected 2015-08-07... | reverse complement strand
ATCTGTATTGTTCTAATATTCAAAGAGCAGGAAATTATAAACACAGTCTTAATATCGTATTAAAATCCGGATGTGTCATGGGTTCAGCTCCGGTTAAATATATGCAGTAGAGGTTCTCAAATTTTGTATCATTAAGTGCTTCTTTTATTTTGTCAATTGAAATAAAATCTTTTACATTTTTGCTCATAGGAAAATCAATATAGCAGCTGGAACATCTCTGATTACAGTTTTTAGCTGTAAGTTCTATAAATAAATTGTTTAATTCTTCCAATTTATAAACAGGTGCTGTATATATGCAATTACTCATAAATCCTCCTTTAACTTTCGACTCAATCATGTTATTTCAATCAAGCTAAAAAAAGAATTATCGCACCGGGGGGAAATTTTTATATAATATATACCCGTCTGGCTAATTAAAAACTTCTCCGTGGAAGTCTGTTCCACCTGTTTTTAGAAGCTGAGGATATTTGTCTGCAATTTTTCTGACATCTTTTGCACTATGAAATTTTACAATTTTTCGGAAACGTGGGTAAGGATAAAAGACTTCAATGCCGTCTAATCCATGCTTCATTAGTTTTTTTACTAATCTCTCAAGACTTATTGCCCAGTAGCATGCAGGATGAGCTAGTACTGCTATACCACCTGCTTCGTGGATCGCTTTTATTAATTCAGGTACATTTCTTCTTGCAAAAAGACGTATTAAATCACCTTCTGTTTCAGCTTTTGTTTTTGCCAGAAAGGGGCAAAGTGAAGGATGATTAACATCAATATTGTATGCTAAAAGATGGATAAAAACGTAGCCAAGCCAGCAGTCGAACTCTACTCCTGTTACAAGAATTTCATCTTGATAATGTTTATGTCCTTCTACTGTATTATGATCTGTTATGGAAATAAGTTTGTAGCCGTTCTTTTTAGCATTATCTAAAACTTTTTTAAAATCCGCTTTTCCGTCGGAATAATTTGTATGTATATGCAGGTTAACTTTTCCTGATAAAAAATCTTGTTCTGTTAGGTCTTTCATAATATTATACTATAGCAGGAGAAAAAAAGTATGGCAAAAAGAAATAATACACCGCTTGGAATATTTACAGAAGCAATAGGATTATATTTTTCAAATTTTGATAAATTCATTAAATACATGACTTTTCCGGTGTTAGGGCAAATTGGAGGTCTGCTTCTTGTATTTTTAATAACTTATTTTTATACCCAGAATCTTCCTCCGCTTATAGAGAAATTCTCAGCTCTGGATAATTTTAATGTGTTAATATTGCTTTCTATTCTAATAACACTCCCGGGACTTGCAATATTTTGCAAATCATTCTGGGAATATCTTGTTGCTTATGGAGCAGTTAATTCAATGTATGAGAATATGCAAAAGTCGGGACGAGTTTATGATTTTGATGCGCATACAGAACTTATAAAAAGGCGGGCCATTCCTTTTATAGGGTTATGGTTTTTATTCGGAATATTCTCTGCTATAGCACTCTGTCCGTTATTCTGGGTTATTTGCGGGATTTTAGCAGTGTATTTTGTTTTGACTTTTCAGGTCTTTACATTTGAGCCGGAACTATCTCCTGTTGGATGCGTAAAAAAGAGTTTAACTCTGGTTAAGGGGCACTTTTCTTCTACTTTTATGCTTATGGCGCTTTCAGGTGCATTAACATACATTTTAATACCGCAGATTGTTATAAAGATTTTTGACTTGTCCGGCATAAGTGAATTTTTGTCAAAAGGTATTTTACCATTTGTGAATCTTATGCCTCTTCCTGAATTGGAACAGTTCGGGTTGAAATCACCAACTGCTTATGATGTGGCAATTTTTACAATACAAACCTTTGTTGCACAAATCTTGATTCAATATACGCTGCCTCTGCGTTCGATTCTCTGGTCACTCTGGTATAAAAATTTGAATAGCGGGATTTCAAAAATTTCTTCCTCAAAACGTCCGAGTGAAAGATTGATGGAGAAGTCACATAAAAAATATGGCAAAAAGAAACTCGACAGGAATATTCTCAAGCGTGCTTCGGAGAAAGATGAAGAGATTTAAGCTATTTGAAAGAACAAATTTTTCTAACTATATTTTGAAATTCTTTTGGTGTTTCTTTCTGCAATTGTGCTGCAATTTTAAGCCCCTTTGTTTTGACAGGAAGAAGAAGAAAATAATTATACACATATATTACTGCATATTTTATTTTAAGCTTGGCATGTGAAGATGTTAATATGAGTCACCCGGTATTGTTTTATCGTAAACGGATAAAACTACCATGGACAACACCCCACTCCCGAACGCAATTCTTATCTTATTATCTATCCATGGACGACCTGACCAGCGGATTCAACATCGGCACCAATTACACGCTGAATCCACAATTCAATGAAATGACAGGATTCACAGAAAAAGATGTACGGGATATGCTGGAGTATTACTCCACAACATGCCCATTCAATCATTCGGTAGACGAGTTGATAGAACTGATTGCTTTTCTACTTCGGAATGCTGACCATCAGCGGAATGCATAAAGGAGAAACCAAACTCACCATCCCTAACCAGGTGGTACGTGAACAACTCTTTGCCTACATTCTGGATACTTATCATGAAAACGACTTGACTTTCGACAGTTATGAAAAGAGGAAGCTTGTCTCAGGGCTGGCTTATGATGGCAAATGGAAACCTTACTTTGAATACATTGCCGGATGCCTGCACCGTTATGCCTCGCAGCAGGACAAGCAGAAAGGTGAATATTTTGTTCATGGTTTTACTCTTGCCATAACCGCACAAAATCCTTTCTATCGTCCTGTGTCCGAGAAAGACAGTCAGGAAGGATACGTCAACCTGTTCTTGCATCCGTTATTGGATATTTACAAAGACATGAGCCACTCCTACATCATCGAACTGAAATATGCCAAAGGAAAAGACAGTAGCGAACGAATAGAACAATTAAGGCGACAAGCCATTGAACAAGCTGAACGCTACGCTTCGAGCGAGTCTGTGCAGAAAGCGATAAGTCCTACCATGCTACATAAAATCATTGTTGTATACCGAGGCATGGAAATGGTTGTTTGCGAAGAATTGTAATCGATAAGAGGCAGTGTCTGCCCTTACAATGGAAGCATTCATTCGTCCGTTCTATCCACGTTTTCATCGAAAGTACAAAATTGTTCATTTGTAATTACAAAGATAAGATGCCATTTTTTCGATGATTTTTCGTATCAGTTTCTTCTGCATCAGCACATTACCATTCCAAATCATGAACAGTATATTACTGTAAATCAACGACATACTGTGTAAATAGATTCTAAGTCCCCTTGAAACGGTTTGCCATTCTCCGCTGTCAAATTCGGCTTGACGTATACAGGTTGTTTTAATTCCTGTGCCATAGCTGTGGTCGCTTCCTTGCAAGAGAGCATAGCTGTGGCATATTTTGTCTGGCTGCGTTCGTTGCTTCGCCTAGGTGAAGAGGCGATTTCACTTTAGTGAACAGCCATTTTCACTAGGGTGGAATAGTTGCTTCACTTAGGTGGAATATCAAACGGAACGGAGTGAAGATACGATAGAAACAGGTTCTTATTACATACGCAACAAGGTTCAATAGCCGAAACAAACAGTATCCTGTCAGATATGAACTATGATGCCCACGAGTAGCCGGGAGGCAGTGAGGGGCTGACTCTACATCTTGTCCGCTGGTATTCCCGAATGCGAGCATTCCCAAAAACGGATTTGTTTCCCCACCGACATACCAATTGAAGGGGATTTGAGAGACTTTTACACCGGAAGTGATTAGTAATGTGCATTTTACTGTGACAGAGCGTTTTTGTGCTTTATGTATATCCTTATGCTAAAACCGAAATTTAAGTAAGAATAATCTATCAGAGGCTTTGTTTCTTCTTATTACGAATAACAGACATATCACTTTTATCAGTTCGAAGGAATCCCTGTCCTGTTTCTGTTAAGGAAAGCTGCCAATGTATTCCTGCTCACTTTCAATTTCCTCGCCATCTCCGCCTTACTGGTTCCCGCCTCCAGCATAGCCTTAATTTTTTCTTCTTTTCCCGTAAGTTTATATTTCGAGTTATGTCCTCCCATGGGACGTCCCAACTTTTGTCCGGAGGCGATTCTGCGTGCAAGTCCCTCACGGGTACGTTGGGAAATCAAGTCGCGTTCTATTTGTGCGGAAAGGGAAAAAGCGAATGCCAATATTTGAGATTGTATATTATTTCCCAGCTCATATTTCTCTTTCACCGTGAGCAGGATGACATTTTTCAACATACATGCATTCAGTATACTCATTACTTCCATCAATCTTCTTCCCAAACGAGAGATCTCCGACACAATCAATGTATCCCCTTTCTTTATTCTTTTCAATAGTACGCCAAGCTTTCTGTCTTTGGCTGACCGTGTTCCTGAAACCGTTTCTTCCACCCACACATCAATTTGGAAATCCCTTTGTTTGGCAAAACGATTTATCTCGAACCGCTGGTTCTCTACAGTCTGTTTATCAGTTGAAACCCGAATATACGCATATATCATAGCTGCATCATTAAGTTTTTTATTGAATAAGGAACGCCAATCTAATTTATATTATCAGAGGAGGAAAGTTTCACCGGATCTTATTGAGGTTTTCTAAGAAGAATTAAGTATCTCCAACTATTCAAGCTCAAAAAACAGACAAATCTGCTTAATCCTTGTCTTTACAAGATAAAACGATTGTCCAATAGAATGAAAAAATTGTCTATAACAATAGTATAAAATACTGATAATCAATATTATTATGTTGAAAATGGATTGATCATCTTTAAGACGATTTTCGCAGTATAATAGATTTTTCTTTTATCTACTTAATGGTTTGTTCACTTACTTTGCATCTGTTGACATAGTTGATACTGAAATAAAAAACACAGATATAGTATGAAAAACAAATTGCAAATAGTATGGAGCAGCATTGCTATAATAAGTGTATGCGCATGTAGCACACCTTATACACAACCTGATGCTCCTATCAAAGAAGTTCCTTTCACCCAAGTTCATTTAGATGATAATTTCTGGTCACCGCGGATTGAAACCAACCGCACCGTTTCCATCCCATCCGCTTTCAAAGAATGTGAAAAGAACGGCCGATTCGATAACTTTGCCATTGCGGGTGGTCTGATGAAAGGCGAGCATCGCGGTGACTTTTCTTTCGACGATACCGATCCCTATAAAATTATAGAAGGAGCTTCCTACTCGCTGGCCGTAAAATATGACGGGAAACTGGATCATTATCTGGACAGTGTAATCCATATCATAGCTACCGCACAGGAACCGGATGGTTATCTTACTACTTGTGTAACCAATCAATGTACCCGTTTATCCGGTTGGTGGGGCACGCACCGTTGGGAAAAAATCAACAGCCACGAACTTTATAACAGCGGTCATTTGTACGAAGCCGCCGTTGCTCATTATCGCGCCACCGGAAAACGTACATTATTGGATGTGGCTATCAAAAATGCCGATCTGGTATGTCAGGTCTTCGGACCCGGCGAAGGGCAGATCCATCGTCCCAGCGGTCATCCTATCGCCGAGATGGCTCTTGTCAAACTATATAAGGTGACAGGTGATGAGAAATATTTGCAGACGGCTAAGTATTTTGTAGAAGAAACCGGCAGAGGAACAGACGGACATAAACTGAGCGAATATAGTCAGGATCACAAGCCCATCCTGCAACAAGACGAGATAGTAGGTCATGCCGTCCGTGCCGGATATCTCTACTCCGGAGTGGCAGATGTAGCCGCTTTGACTCATGATACCGCCTATTTCAATGCCTTAACCCGTATTTGGGAAAATATGGCCGGCAAAAAACTCTTTATCACAGGCGGAATCGGTTCCCGCCCACAAGGTGAAGGATTCGGTCCGAACTATGAACTGAATAATCACACAGCCTATTGCGAAACCTGCGCCTCTATAGCCAATGTGTATTGGAATCATCGTATGTTTCTCGCTACGGGAGATGCCAAATATGCGGATGTGCTGGAACGCGCGTTGTATAACGGGGTCATTTCGGGCGTATCACTCAGCGGTGACAAGTTCTTCTATGACAATCCGTTGGAATCCATGGGGCAGCATGAGCGCCAACACTGGTTCGGATGTGCCTGCTGTCCGGGCAACATAACCCGTTTCATGGCTTCAGTACCTTATTATATGTATGCCACTCAAGGCAATGATGTGTATGTCAATCTCTTTATCCAAAGCAAGGCGGATATTGAAACGGAAAGTAATAAAATAAATGTGGAACAAACTACAGGCTATCCGTGGGACGGAAAGATAAGTATTGCCGTCACTCCCGAAAAAGAACAGGAGTTTGCTTTGCGTGTGCGTATCCCCGGATGGGCGCAAGACGCTCCCGTACCCACAGATCTCTACTCATTTACAGACAAGGCTCAGGCTTACAGCATTTCTGTGAACGGTTCCAAAGTCAATGCGAAGCAATATGACGGTTATGCCACCCTTGTACGCAACTGGAAAGCGGGTGATGTGGTTGAAATCAATCTTCCTATGGAGGTACGTCGTGTGAAAGCAAATGACCAAGTAGAGGATGACCGTGGCAAACTGGCTATAGAACGGGGTCCTATTATGTTCTGTCTGGAAGGACAAGACCAGGCCGACAGTACTGTATTCAACAAATTCATCCCCGACGGTACTCCGATGGAGGCTTCTTACGATGCCGGTTTGTTGAATGGCGTAATGGTGCTGAGCGGTACAGCTAAAGAAATTGACAGGAATGGTAAGGTAAAAGATGTTCCCTTCAAAGCAATTCCTTATTCTACATGGAACAACCGCGGTGCCGACCAGATGGCTGTATGGATTCCCGAAGCGGCCGAGTATGCCCGCCCCACTCCGGAAGCTACTATTGCCAGCAAAGCACGTACTCTGATGATACAGGCTCCTATACAGAAAGATGCTCCCGAATCGGCTTCGGTGGAAACATGGGCATGGGGGGTAAATGACCAATGGGAACCTAAACGCTCATCGGATATCTCGAAACCTTACCACTATTGGTGGCTGAAGAACGGTACTGTCGAAACACTGGCTTATGAATTCGACCAGCCTTATACCGTATCGAACGTACAAGTGTATTGGTTGGATTTTGACCATTATGACGGGGATTTCCGTGTGCCGGAAAGCTGGAAACTATATTATAAAGAAGGCGAAAGTTGGAAAGAGGTAGAGGCGTTGACTGAATATACTGTAAAAAAAGATTGCTATAATAGTTTGGATTTCAAACCTGTCAAAACAAAGGGGCTTAAAATTGCAGCACAATTGCAGAAAGGAGCTTCGGGAGGGGTGATTGAATGGAAAGTGAACTGAATGAACATATAAACCTTTTAAATAAAACTGTATGATGAAAACACATGACAATCGGGTCTTGTTCAGCAAAGCATTGCTAAAGGCCGCAACCTGTCTTTTCCTTACTGTGGGTGCAGGGATGAGCCCTGTATTTGCACTGCCGGGAACAGCAGAGTCTATGAAAATGGAAATTACACAGCAAACTGTAACAGTAAGCGGTGTGGTGAAAGACAAGAAAGGGGAACCTATCATTGGTGCCAATATCATGGAAAAAGGAACGACCAACGGTACCATTACCGATTTTGACGGTAAATATACGCTGAAGGTAAAAAATGCCAAATCCATATTGGTTGTTTCTTATATCGGTTATCAGACTCAGGAAATTCCAGTCGGAAATGGTGGTAAGAAAGATATTACCATGCAAGACGATTCCGAACTGATGGATGAAGTGGTTGTGATCGGTTATGGTACGCAGCGAAAGGGTGATGTGACCAGTGCTATTTCAAGTGTAAAATCAGAAAGTTTTGTGAAGGGGGCGGTAACCGATGCAGGCCAGCTGATACAAGGTAAGGTAGCAGGGCTGAATATTTCTTTACCTTCAGGAGATCCTACCGGCAACACACAAATTATGCTACGTGGTATTTCATCTTTAAAAGGTGGAACTTCACCATTAGTATTAGTTGACGGAGTGCCAGGAAGTCTGAATACAGTAGCCCCTGAAGATGTTGAGTCCATCGATGTATTAAAAGACGGTTCGGCTACTGCCATTTATGGTACACGTGGTACAAATGGCGTAATTATTATTACAACCAAACAAAGTCGTAAAGAAATGGCTCCCACCATTGATTATAATGGATATGTTTCTGTATCAAACATTTTAAACAGACCTGATTTCATGGATGCTGATGACCTTCGTCAGAAATGGAATGAAGGATATACTTTCAACGGAGCTAACTTGAAAGATTTCGGAGCCAATACCGATTGGCTGGGTGAACTGACCCGCACAGCTGTTTCTCATTCACACAACTTATCCTTAAGAGGTGGTAGTAAAAATACCAATTATACAGCCTCCATCAACTATACCAACCGGCAAGGTACTTTTATAAAGACTGACTTTGAAGCTATAAACGGTCGTATGGACATCACTCACTCTATGTATGACAATAAATTGACAGCCAATGTCAGTACATTCGTCAGCCAACATACCATGCCTCGCAGTTGGAATACATACGCTTATCGACAGGCTTTGATTCACAATCCTACAGAACCTGTAAAAGATGAGAACGGTGACTGGTTTGAGCGCGACTTGTATTTTTATGATAATCCTGTAAGTTATATCCGCGAAACAATTGGTGAAATGAAACGTAAAAACATCCGTTTCAATGGTAGCCTGACTTTCCGCCCTATTGAATCTTTGACCTTGAAAGCCATGTATGCCCGCCGGAGTACGACTTCTACCGATGGATATTACCAAACCAAGAAACATGTATCTACAACCAAGAGTGGCCGTAACGGCTATGCATATCGTTATGATTCTGATTTTGATAATAATCTGATAGAATTGACGGCCAACTTTCAGAAAGCATTCGGCAAGCACAATGTCAGTGTATTGATAGGTTATAACTATGAAGACAACACCAACTCTAACCTGTCCATGTCCAACTACGATTTTCCTACCGATGCTTATTCTTACAACAAAATGGAAGCAGGTATGGCCTTGAAACGTGGTGAAGCTTCCATGACCAGTTATAAAAATTCTGATAAATTAATCGGATTATTCACCCGTGTCAGTTACAATTTCAATGACCGCTACTTATTGATGGCTTCTTTGCGTCATGAAGGCTCTTCCAAGTTCGGTAAAGATCATAAGTGGGGTAATTTCCCCGGCATCTCTTTAGGATGGAGAATTAACAGAGAGAATTTTATGAAAAATGTGAATTGGATGGATAACCTGAAACTTCGCGTGGGATACGGTGTGACCGGAATCAATGTAGCCGACCCGTACACATCACTCTCAAGTTTGAATTATAATGGCGCTTTCCTGTACAATGGAACATGGGTCAAAGCATTGGAAACAATCCGTAACAACAACGCTGACCTGCGTTGGGAAAAGAAACACGAATTCAATGTAGGTCTGGATTGGGATGTCCTAGGAGGACGATTGGGTGGAACCGTTGACTACTATATACGTAGAACAAAAGATGCTCTTTGGGACTACGAGGTTCCTGTTCCGCCTTATATGTATCCAACCATGCTAGCCAATGCATCGGAAATGGAAAATAAAGGACTTGAAATTCTAATTCGTGCTACGCCTATCCAGACAGAAAAATTCACTTGGAATACCAATGTGTCCTATTCTACTAATTCAAACAAGGTCGTTGCACTATCCAGCGAGAAATTCTCGATGGACCAAGATTATTTCTATACAGGGTATACCGGAGAACCCATTCAAACCACTACCCATATCGTCCAAGTAGGCAAGCCTATAGGTACTTTCTATGGTTTGAAATCGGTTGATATTACAGATGACGGACTATGGTTGGTAGAAAACAAAAAAGGTGAACATGTTTTAGCCGAGGAAACCGATGCCACTGACTGGCAAGTATTAGGTAATGGTATTCCTAAACATTATCTGAACTGGAACAATACCTTCAATTTCTTTAATTTCGATTTAAGTATAAATATGCGTGGTGCTTTCGGCTTCCAGATTTTGAATTACCAACGTATGTATTATGAAAATGCAAAACCTGAAATCCAGTACAACCGCCTGAATTCTGCTTTTGACAAAGTATATGGCAAAACCCAATTGAAAGATGACCAACGCTATGTCAGCTATTACGTAGAGGACGGTGATTACTGGAAAATTGACAATGTGACTTTGGGGTATACCTTCAAACTATCCAAACAGCATATCATCAAAAACCTACGTATCTATGCTTCAGTATTGAATCTAGCTACCATTACCGGTTACAAGGGTATGGATCCGGAAGTACCATTGAGCAGCAACACCTATGGATTATTGGATGCCGGTACTGACAATCGCGACAAGTATCCTACCAATCGCACTTATACTTTTGGAGTTAATCTTACATTCTAAATCTAATTAAACAAAAAAGAACAGTTATGAAACTATTTAAATATGGTGTTTATGCACTCTGTGCATCTGCCATGCTCAGTATAAGCAGTTGCTTTAATTTGGATGAGGAGCCTTATTCTGAAATCATTGAAGAAGACTATGTACCAACCGAAGCCGATGAGATAGCCTTGTTGGCTACCACCTATTCACAATTACGCTTTGTGATGGACTGGTATGGCTTGTTTGACCTACAGGAAGAATCGGGCGATGTAATTGTCACACCTACCCGCCCGAACGGCTGGGATGACGGAGGTACTTACAAGCAAATGCACAAACACACTTGGGACAACCAGCAAGGACAGCCCCAAAGTATTTGGGACTATTGCTATAAAGGCATCGCCAATGCCAATAAAATATTAAAACGTGCCGATGAAGGTTTTTTTACAGAAGAAAGTAAACCTAAAGTCGTAGCTGAGGTAAAAGGAGTACGTGCACTTTGGTACTCCATTCTTTGCGATACACATGGAAATATTCCTATACAAACCAGTTTCAGTGAAGAGGTTCCGGTTCAATCTACTCGTAAACAAGTTTTTGACTTCATTATCAATGAACTGAAAGAAGTAATGCCCAATTTGCCTACTGAAGTCAATAAATCCACTTATGGCAGACTCACTCAATGGGGGGCCAAATGCTTGATGGCACGTATGTATCTGAATGCTGGGGTCTATACAGGAACTCCAATGTGGAACGAATGTCTGGAACAATGTAACGATATCATTAACAGCGGTTTGTTTAGTTTAGAAACAAACTACACAGATATCTTCAAAACAGAAAACTCCGGATGTGTGGAAACGATCTTTGCCATTCCTTATGATGAAGTTTATAATGAAGGGGACAACAATGGTCCTGTTTTTGGAGCCCACATGAAATTTCTATCTTCAAACAGTCGTAAGGTCTTCAATATGCAAACCACCCCATGGGGAGGTTCAGCAGCAAACCCTCAGTTCATTAACAGCTATGATCCTGATGATATGCGGTTAAAATATACATGGCTGCAAGGTGACCAGTACAGCCCGGACGGAGTACTGATCACCACTTTCCCCAATAAGCTACCCAGTATTTACAAAACAGACACAGATGACGGTTATCGGGTAGGAAAATACGAAATTAAGGTAGGAGCTAAAAGCCTTCTAAGCAACGACTTCCCTTATTTCCGTTATACTGAAGTATTGCTGATGAAAGCAGAATGTCTGCTCCGCTTAGGACAAAACGAAACCGAAGCAGCCCATATCGTATCACAGATCCGTGAGCGTGCATTCCGTGAATCGGCTCATCCGGAAAAAGCAACGGTTGATGCAGCTTGGTTAAAAGGCGATACACATATTAACTATGGTACGCTTGACGAAAAAGGTCAGATTGATGATGCGGGTAATACAGAAGTCGTAGAATTAGGCGGACTTTATGATGAATGGGGATGGGAATTTGCAGCCGAGGCCCGTCGACGTACGGATATGATTCGCTTCGGAACCTATCAGAAGAAAAGTTGGTTTAATCATACTCCGACTGCCAATGACTTGAATGGCAACTCTATCCTGTTCCCGATTCATTTAGATCATCTTAATACAAACCCTAATTTACAGCAAAATCCAGGCTATGCCGGTAAATAAGAAATAATGTGATAGAAAGCAACCTTCTTTCTTCTCAATAGTTGCTAATTATTTAAACAAATATTTATTTTCCAGCCCGGTTTAAGTTATTAGAACCGGGCTTTATATTCCCATCTCTTATAAAATCATTACTTAAAATATGCTCATGGAAATGAACAGATATTTATCTTTTACTCTCTTTACAGGATTATCCCTATTGACAACAATACCCATTGAGGCGTATACACTAAATCCTAATAAAACAGCAACATCCATCTTACAGACAAATGTTATCGAAGTACGAAGCATAACTTCTGTACAACCCATCGTGATCTATTGTCCTGTGGGAACTGTTCCTCAATTACCTTATCAAGTATGGGTGACTTATTCAGACGGACAAGGTGAATACCGTCAAACTAAATGGTCCAATTCCGCTTTATCCACAGAACAATCAGAGGCTGACGATAAAGTTTATCCCATTGGAAGCCAATACACAATAAACGGATTCATTATAGGAGACGATACTACAGAAAACGGATATCCTATCACTGCTAAAATAGAGGTGGTAGACACTAAAAATACAATTTCCCCCAAGCTAATAGCCCATACTATCCCCTTAAACAATGTAAAGATTAACGGCAACAATCGCCTGACCTCCAATCGTGATCTTGCCATTAAAGAGATTATCAGTTGGGATGTAAGCCAACAGCTATATAATTATCGCGACACTTATGGCCTGAGTACCGAAGGATATACCCGGTCTGACGGATGGGACTCACCTGAAACTAAATTAAAAGGACATGGTTCCGGACACTATATGTCCGCACTGGCCCTTGCCTATGCCGCTGCAACAAATCCTTCGCATAAAGAAATTTTACGCCGTAACATCACCCGAATGGTGAATGAACTGCGCGAATGTCAGGAGCGTACATTCGTATGGAGCGAAGAATTAGGAAGGTATCTCGAAGCCCGTGATTTTGCCCCTGAAGAAGAATTGAAAAAGATGAAAGGTACATGGGAAGCTTTTGATGAACATAAAACAAAATGGGCTACTTATGGCTATGGTTATCTAAATGCGATCCCCCCGCACCATCCCGCACTGATAGAGATGTATCGTGCATATAACAATTCGGACTGGGTATGGGCTCCCTATTACTCCATTCACAAACAGTTAGCGGGTCTGATAGATATTGCAACTTATATGGATGATAAAAGCATTGCCGACAAAGCATTGCTCATAGCCAAAGATATGGGTCTGTGGGTATGGAATAGAATGCACTACCGCACTTATGTAAAAAAAGACGGAACACAAGAAGAACACAGGACACATCCCGGCAATCGTTATGAAATGTGGAACATGTACATTGCAGGTGAAGTGGGAGGTATGGGAGAATCTTTAGCACGTCTTTCAGAAATGGTCAGCGCCCCTGAAGAGAAGGCGCGTCTGATAGAAGCATCCAATTGTTTTGATAGTCCGGCCTTTTACGAACCGCTTTCAAAGAATATTGATGATATACGTAACAGACACGCCAATCAGCATATCCCTATGATCATCGGTGCACTGAGAAGTTATTTAAGTAACAATGATACATTTTATTATCATGTATCCCATAATTTCTGGAATTTAATACAAGGACGTTATCGTTATTCTACCGGCGGTGTGGGTAATGGCGAAATGTTCAGACAGCCCTATACCCAAATAGTAAGTATGGCCATGAATGGCGTATCTGAAGGAGAGAGTCACTCAAATCCACATATCAATGAAACTTGTTGTGCATATAACTTGCTAAAATTAACAAAAGACCTCAACTGTTTTAATCCGGACGATGCCCGTTACATGGATTATTACGAACGGACACTTTACAACCAAATAATCGGCTCATTACACCCTGAACACTATCAGACTACTTATCAATATGCCGTAGGACTAAATGCATCGAAACCATGGGGCAACGAAACTCCGCAATCTACCTGCTGCGGAGGTACGGGATCTGAAAATCATGTAAAATATCAGGAAGCAACCTACTTTGTTTCAGACAATACATTGTGGGTAGCCCTTTATATGCCTACCACACTCCATTGGGAAGAGAAAAATATCACTTTACAACAGGAATGTTTGTGGCCAGCAAAAAGCTCCACAATTAAAGTTACTGCCGGAGAAGCCCGATTTGCCATGAAACTTCGAGTACCTTATTGGGCCACCGACGGCTTTGATGTAAAACTAAATGGAATCTCTATTGCCACTCATTATCAACCTTGTTCATACGCGGTAATACCTACCCGGCAATGGAAAGAAAATGATATAGTAGAAATTACAATGCCATTCACTAAACATATAGACTATGGTCCCGACAAGCTACCAACCGAAATAGCAAGTAAAGACGGACACCAACTTGAAACGGCTTGGGTAGGTACATTAATGTATGGACCGTTTGCCATGACAGCTACCGATATCACTAATTGGACGGAAGCAACACTCAATATAGACTCACGTCTTGCCAGTATTACCGTTGTTGAACCTAACGGTCCGCAAACCGGTACTACAGGAAATTTATATACACTGATGCAAGGTGGACGAACTTTCCAACCAGATTATTATCGCCATGACCATACAACTCATTACTTCCGCATCAATCATATTAAAGATCCTACTGTAGAACTGAAAATGGCTCTGTCGGCAAAATTACGAGAAACTACGGCATTTAGTAAAAGCCATTACACAAAAGCAAGTTTCGCCAAACTAACAACCGCTATACAAGAGGGAGAGAAACTAATGAAAATATCTCCTCTGACAGAAACTACCATTTCTACTTGTGTAGACAATATTGACAAGGCCATAGAATCATTAGTCGCCTCCCGATTAGATAAGAGCAATCTTGAAGCCAGTATCCATATAGCTAAAAAATGTAATCCGGACCTTTATACTACTGATAGTTTTAAAACATTGCAAGCTACTCTTGAAAGCGCCCATGAAGTAATGGATAACATTGATTTACAAATCGTTATTGATAAACAAACTTTATCACTACAAGATGCCACCGCTTCTTTGGTACTGGCAAATAATGTAGATAAAACAGAATTAAAGGAGTTACTTAATATAGCTATGGAACGCCAAACAAACCAAGAAAAATGGAATGCTCTCGCAGTCAAGGTTCCTGAATTTGCTCCTTGGGCTCATTTCGGGTTTACCCGTTTGAAACGTACATTGGAACATGCCCAAAATGTATATTTTAATAAGGATAAAAACTACTCCCAAGGAGAAGTCAATGCCATAGTAGCTAGTTTGAATACCGTCATCAATACAATGAGACCGGGTAACTTACCCGAAATGGAAGATTTAAGACCTTTATCTGCTCTATTAAGGCGCGTAGGCACCATAGACGATTCTACAGATCCGACATTAAAAGACGCTGTTGCATTCACTGAAATGGTCATAAAATACGTAGCAGACGGCAGTGGCACACATGATATGATAGAAACAGCTATCAGCCGCTTAAAATCTGCAGCAGGATTATGATAAGCTAGCTTTTAGAGAATGTCTGAAAAGGTCTATTGAAAGATTCATCTGGAATCCTCACTTTTTCTTCGAATTTTCTCTTTTCTTTCTCAGAAAAATAGTAATCTTGCATAAGATTTAGAAAATAAGAAGAAAATACTATGAAAAGACTAGTCCTATTGCTATTGAACTTACTGATGCCGATGATTCTGTTTGCAGCGTCCAATGACCTCTGTTTCCGTCATTTTTCTGTAGAAGACGGACTATCATCCAATTCGGTACGTGCTTTAATGCAAGATAAATACGGTTTTCTATGGATAGGAACGGATGAAGGACTGAACCGCTATGACGGCACTACTGTAAAACTCTATAGACTGAAAGATAGGGGAGCTAATGAAGCTATTTCATCTTTATACAGCACCCTCAACAAAATATGGATAGGTACAGACGAAGGCATATATATCTATGATTACGAAACAGAAGATATAATGCCTTTTGTACTGGCCACCTCCAAAAATATCCATATTGAAACAAATACGAACCATATTGTCGAAGATAAAGACAAAAACCTATGGTTCACTACGGTAGGACAAGGAATATTCAAATACAACACTATCACCAACCACTTGGAGCAATACGAATTTAAAAACGCAAATGGTTTAATGGCAAGTGTACTGGTGGATAGTGAAAACCAAATATGGGCCATTACCAATTGGGGAAACTCAGGTCTTTTCAAACTGAATAAAGCAGAAAATAAATTCGAGACTTTTCCGCTCTCCTATGAAAGCGGAAAGCATGACTCAAACGCATTGGTCATGTTGGAAGACTCGGAACATACACTGTGGTTAGGAACCTGGGAGTGTGGTTTGCAAAAAATCGATAAATACAGCGGAAAGGCCACTACTTATCTGCATCCCACAGACGGAAAAGGTGCCACCCATATTCATTCTATCATGGAATATGCCCCTCACCAGCTACTCATAGGCTCGGATGACGGGCTTCTGTTATTCAATACCATTACAGAGGAATATCAATTGTTTACAGAAGATGAAACAAACCCACATTCATTGTCCAACCGTTTTGTTTATCCTATTATAAAAGATCATGAAGGTGGAATATGGATCGGAACTTACTATGGAGGAGTAAATTATATTTCACCCAATACTGGACAATTCGAAAGTTTTGTCCACTCACGTTTCTCCAATTCTGTTAACGGAACAGTCATCGGACGGTTCTGCGAAGACTCTAACGGAGATGTGTGGATCGCTTCGGATGACGGAGGGTTAAACCGCTTTTCTCCCAAAAATAGAAAATTTTCCCATTATTTGCCCTTAGAGGGAAAAAACAGTCTGTCCTATCACAATGTACATGCACTTTGTATGGACGATGATAATTTATGGATCGGTACTTATACTGGAGGGGTAAACGTATTAAATCTGCAAACGGGAACTTTTAAAACATATTCTGCCTATCAGGATAATCCCGCCTCACTGGACGGAACCAGTTCTTATGCCATATTCAAAGACAGAAAAGAGAGAATATGGATCACCTCCATGTCCGGAGTAAATCTATATAACCGGGAAAAAGATAATTTCACCCGAATTAAAGACTTGGACGCACTGACCATTGACATTGACCAGGATACCAAAGGAAATCTCTGGTTCTCCACCCAAGGCAAGGGATTATTTAAATACCATCCAGAAAAACAGATATGGAAGAACTATATACATGACCATAAAAATCCGAACTCACTGGCAAACAACCAAGTGAACTGCGTACTGATTGACACAAACGGAGAGATGTGGGTGGGAACCATGAACGGGCTCTGCAAATACAATGCGGAAGAAGATGCATTCGAAACTTTACCTCTTGAAATTCCCAGTCACAATATATGCAGCATCATCGAAGACCAACGCACATTGTGGCTCACCACCACCAAAGGGCTAGTGCGCTACACCCCTGGAGAAGGTTGCCGAGTATTTACTAAAAGCGACGGACTGCAAAGTGAACAATTCCTACCTAATGCTGCCTTAAAAGCATCGGATGGAAAAATCTATATCGGCTCAGTAAACGGATTCAATGCTTTCTACCCTCATCAGATTAAGACAAATGTGATGCTTCCTCCAGTAATCATTACAGAACTGGAAATAGATAATAAGGAAATCCAAACTGGAAACAAACTGCTTCCAAAATCTCTCAACCAGTTGGAAGAACTGGAGCTATCCTATAAAGAAAATGCATTCAGCTT
>ENA-UEOJ01001305-UEOJ01001305.1-human-gut-metagenome-genome-assembly--contig:-NODE-1305-length-17901-cov-3.361984_pt1 | contig 17901 bp, 17 predicted proteins | sample MGYA00242885_ERZ507886 | MGnify/ENA primary metagenome ERZ507886 (study PRJEB26167, sample SAMN06115505) | human gut metagenome | host: Homo sapiens | place: China:Anhui | collected 2015-08-07... | reverse complement strand
ATATGCGTTTGCGGCCGCCTTTCGGCAGTATTGCCAGAGGAATGTTCGGCAATCCCGGGCGGGAGCTGTTTGAACCGGAGGCTTTTGCTCCGCGGTTCGGCATGACCATAGCCGAATCGGCGCGGCTGTGCTCCATGGAGTTGTTCATTCGGGAAATGGATGAGGCGGGAATATGCGCTGGCGCGGTGCTGATCCGCAAATCTACCGGCATGGATAACCATGATCTTGAAAAGCTGCATCAGCAGTATCCGGGGCGTTTTATCGGCGTGGCTGGCATCGATCCGCAGGACGGAGAGGCCGCTCTGCGGGAAATAGATCGTTTTGTCGTCAACGGGATATGCCGGGGCGTGCTTGTGGAGCCGGGGTTTTGCCGGAGACCGGTGCGTGCCGACGACCGCAGCCTGTATATTTTCTATGAGAAGTGTCAGGAACTGCATATTCCCGTATTTCTGTCCTTCGGCGGTTACGTCGCGCCGGACTTGAGTTATGCCGATCCCATGATCATTGAGCGGGTGGCGCTGGACTTCCCGACGTTGACGCTGATTGTCGCCCACGGCGGCTGGCCCTTTGTGCCGGCTATCTGCCATGTGGCTTTCAACCGTGAACACGTTTATCTTGCTCCGGATCTGTATACCATGAATGTGCCCGGCAACCGGGACTATCTGGACGCGGCCAATTATCTGATCCCGGAAAAGTTCATGTTCGGCACAGCCTATCCCTGTGTGGATATGCGTCAGGCCGTAGCCTATTATCGCGCGTGGGGACTGCGGCCCGAGGTCATGCCCGGCGTAATGTACGGCAACGCCGCGCGGGTTCTGGGATTGCCGCAGGAGACAGGGAACAGGGCCGTCAAAAATTCCGTTATGGATTGAAACATGCAAAACGGTTGAATGAAGGCCCGGCCGGAGCGGCGCATGGCGCCGCTCCGGCTTCAGGCGTAAATTCATTGCATGGCCAGACGGCGCAGTTCTTCCATGTTTTCTATGCGCAGGCATTCTCTGGTGAGTTCGCTGATCACGCCGCGCTGCTTCAGCTCCTGAATGGAGCGCAGCAGGGTGGCCCGGTGCATGCCGAAGAGGTTGGCCAGTTCCGACTGGGAGATATGCGGAACAAGCTCCGTCGCGCCGCCGCTGGCCTGTGACATGTTCAGGCAGAAGCGGCAGATTTTTGTCAGCGCGTCGGTATTGGAGTAGGACAGGGAACTGTGCATGGCCAGCAGCTTGACGCCGAGAGAGGTCATGAGATTGACGACAAGATGGGGATGGGTCCGGACGAATTCCTCGTCCTGCAGAAGCGCCCCCTCAAAACGCCACAACACCACATCGGTGAAGCAGTAGAACTGGCAGCCGGCGTCGCGGAAATCGGTAACCTGGCGTCCCAGGGCATCGGCCACATTGATCAGACTGCCCGGCTCCATGTACAGCATGTTCTGCACGCTGCCGTCCGCCGCGCCGTGCAGAATGGTCAGGCGGCCCTTTTCCAGATAATAGAAGCAGCCTTCCGGCAGAGTGTTGAGAACAAGGTAGCTGCCCCGCGCATGCGCCTCCCGCTGCGCCAGATGCAAAGCTTCCTGCCAGCATTCGTTCATGGCCGGCAGAGTGGAAGTATGGATGGATGAGGCGGGCACGCTGGGCATGGAAGCTCCTGTCCGCCGCAGTCATTCATCTGGATCGCGGAGGATGGAGGCATGATACATCAGCGCGTCCGGGATTTGCAAGCAGGATGCGGAGCGTGAAGGAAACATGAATTCCAGAACATTTTGCTTATGAAATGCTCTACTTCAGTCGAGCGCGGCGAGACTGCTCCGGCGGCGTGAAACCTGCGGGCCAGAACATAGAGGCCTGGCTTGCAGATATTTTCAATAACAAAACGCCCTAGTATTCCTTCGGGAAACTCTGCCCGCGCCGTTCCTTCAGCAGCGTCAGCAGGCTCTGTTCCGCTTCACGCTTTTCTTCCCGTTCGACGAGCTCCAGCCGCAGAGCTCCGGTGGGGCAGGTTGCCGCGCAGGGAGGAGCGATGCCTTCCACAGGCAGTCCGCGGCATAGGTCGCATTTCTCCATGACGCCGCTGTCCTCATTGAAGCGGGGCACGTCAAAGGGACAGGCGTCCGCGCAGGCCCGGCAGCCAAGGCAGTTTTCCTCCTGTACTGTCACCGTACCGTCTTCGGTCTTGGCAATGGCATCGCCCGGGCACACGGCAAGGCAGGTCGGGTCGGCGCAGTGGCGGCAGGACAGGGCGAGGTGGCGCGGGGAAGGGGCATCTTCCGCATGCAGCCAGATCAGTTCCATGCGGCGGCGCGCGCCGCCGCGCCATGACCGGCAGGCGTTTACGCAACCGCAGCAGCCGCAGCAGCGATCAGGGTCGAACACAAGCGAATATTCCACGTCAGTTCTCCCGTATTTTACGGATGCTGACCAGAGTCTGGCTGCCCATGGCCGAGATCAGCGGATCGCTGATGGCCTTGTCGTCCGGAGAATAGAGCAGGTTGACGTTTGCTCCGCCGTCCAGCAGAGGCAGATCCGGCAGGTTCATTTCCGCACAGCCCTGCCACCAGCCGTGCGGCATCATGACCGTATCCCTTCTGATGCCGGGCCACAGTTCGGCTCTGGCCCGGACAACACCGTGCGGGGAGCGGATTTCCACCTCGTCCCCGTCCGCGATGCCGGAACGGGCCGCGCTTTCCGGGTGAATATGCAGTGAGGGACAGGGCATGAGGCGGCGCAGATCCGGAATGTTGCGCTGCCACCCCGCCGAAAAGCAGCGGGTGGTGTGATAGTCGGACAGGATGAAGGGATGGCTTTCCGCCAGCTCCGGCGTGCCGGTCAGACTTTCCGCGGGTTCGCGCCATTCAGGCAGGGGGGAGAAGCCCGCCGCCTCGAACAGGGTGTTGTACAGGGCGACCTTGCCCTGTTCCAGCCAGGGGCCGCCGTCAAGGCGGGAACTTTTGGCCGTGAAGACTTCGGCATACCGTTCATAGCGCCGCTCGCGCGCCGGAGCAGTGATGCCGAGCGGATGCCCGCGCAGTTCCTTCATGGTCAGGCCCAGCGGTTCGAGCTGCCAGTTCAGGCAGGTTTCCATGTCGCCCTGCCAGAATTCCTCGCCGTACCCCATGGCGACGCCCAGATCGAGAAAAATCTGCTGCATGGAGCGGCCCTGTCCCACCGGCTCCGCCGCCCTGCGCCTGGCCATGAGCAGCGGGCCGCGCACAAGGAAGGGATGATCGATCTCGTAAGGCGTGAGCGCGGGCAGGACAATATCGGCCCAGGCCATGTCCGCCGTGCGGTGGGTGTCGAACACGGCGTAAAAGTCCACCTTTTCCAGCGCGCGGATAACGCCGCGCGGGTCGCGCGTGCTGACCGAGGGCTGCGTGCCCGGCGCGATGATTGCATGGATGCACGGGTTCTCTTCCAGCACATTCCGGAACACCCGGCAATAGCAGGCGGAAGTGCCTTCCAGAAAGGGCTGGAAGGCCCGCGGGAACTCCGGCCCCACAATCCTGTCCACCCAGTCGCGGGTATAGCGTCCCCTGATATGCACGGAACGCGGGGCGGGGCGCTCGAAGCGCGGGGCGGCGAGCAGATTGCCGCCGGGGCGATCCAGATGCCCGGTGATAGCCATGAGCATGGCAATGGCTCGCAGGGCGTCGCCGGCGGAAGGCGCGTGTTCCAGTCCGTTGCCGACATCAATGGCCGCCCGCGGCGCGGCAGCGTAGGTGCGGGCCATTTCCTCAAGCTGTGCGGCAGGCACGCCGCAGATGCGCTCCGCCCAGTCCGGCGTAAAACGCCGCACATGCTCCGCGAGGCGTTCGTAACCGTAACACCACGTTTTCACAAAGTCGCGGTCGATGAGTTCCTCGCCGCAGACCACATGCAGCATGGCCAGGGCCAGCGCGGCGTCCGTGCCGGGCCGCACGGGAATCCAGTCCGTTGCATAGGCTCCGTCCGCTTCAACAGAGGGTTTTATGGCGTAAATGCGGGCGCCGCGGGCGCGGGCGTCGGCCAGAGCGTTCGCGCCGCCCAGCGGCGGGCCGGAGTAGACCGGCTGCCTGCCCCAGACCAGAATGACGTCGGCATTGCGGCAGTCCGGAACAGGGCGCGCGCCCACGGTGTAATGAAACGCAAATGACATCTGCATGGCGCATATGCCGCTGTGCGCATAGTTGGGGCTGCCGTGCACGGTGAGGAAACGGTACAGGTATTCGCTGTAGTCGCGGCGGGCGGGGGAGAGTATGGCCAGAGATTCCGGCCCGAACTTTTCCTTTTGTTCTTTCAGTGTGCAGGCAATGGCGTCAAGGGCTTCTTCCCAGCTTGTGGGGGCGAATTTTCCTTCCCCGCGTCTGCCCGTGCGCCGCAGGGGGGTGGTCAGTCTGTCCGGGGAATGGACCCACTGCGGCGCGGCATGGGCCTTGCAGCACAGGCCGCCCCTGTTCTGCGGAGCTTCCGCCATGCCCGCCACGCGCAGCAGACGGCCTTCCTTTGCAAAGGCATATATGGCGCAGTTGCTGCGCGGGCCGCACATGCCGCACCACGTGGGCGTCACCGTGCAGCCTTCCCTTTCCGCGAGGCGGCGGGCGGCCTCCAGCGTCAGGGCTCCCGCGGGGAGAGGGGCATTTCCGGGAGTAGTCATCGAAAATTCCTTTCGCGTTGTTTTGGCGTGGTGCAGAAAATAACCTTAACCGCCGGAGGCGCGAGCGCAACAAGCCATGGAGGCCGACCGGATGGCGGACCCGCAGGAGGCCGCGCCCGTTGCCGGGCAGCGCGAGGCTTGCGGCATCGAGAGCAGGATGACGACTTCCCGCCGCATGGTCATGGGCATGGAGGGGGGCGAGAAGCGGTCAAATGTCACGCGGAACGGAACCGAGTGAAGCGCAGCTTCATGACGCAAGCGATCCGGTCATGGATACATGCGGCCTCATCTCCGCTGCCGCCGTTCGCAAGGCTCCGTCGTCGCCTGACGACTGCCGCTCGCCCGCATGGAACTCGGGCTGCCTTTGCTGCAACGTGTGTTGCCGCCCGCGCCGCAGCAAAAATACACGTCACGCACAGTGTTATCAACATGGTTCCATGATGGAGCCTTTCTTTTTGCCTGTGTGACGCGGTCGTGCGCCGGGCCGGGGCAGTCAGTTCCCCGCAAGGCCGGGCAGCCACAGGGAGAGGACGGGAAAGGCCATCAGCAGCGCGATGTGAAGCGCATCCGCGCACAGAAAGGGGACTACGCCCCGGAACACGGAGGCCATGGGCACATTGGCCACTCCCTTGATGACGAAGAGATTGAGTCCCACCGGCGGGGTAATCAGCCCGATTTCCGTCACGCGCACCACCAGGATGCCGAACCAGATGGGATCAATATGATACGTCTCAATAAGCGGAAAGAAAATGGGTACGGTAAGCAGGACGATGGCCATGGAATCCATGAAACAGCCAAGTATGACCATGACCAGCAGCACGCCTGATACGACGAGTATGGGGCTTTCCACCACACCCGCGATGACGCTGGACAGCTCCGCCGGGATGCGGCTGACAGTGAGAAAATACCCGAAGATCATGGCTCCCAGCACGATCATGAAACACATGCCGGATGTTTTGACAGAGTCTTCCAGACTGTCGCGCAGAAAGGCGAAACGGTTCCTGCAGCGTCCCAGCCCGATGAGCAGAGCGCCGAACGCGCCCACTCCCGCCGCCTCGTTGGGGGAGAAGACGCCCAGATACAGTCCTCCGATGACCACGGAAAAGAGCAGGACAATACTCCATACCCGCGTGAGGGAACGGAGCTTGTCCTTCATGGGGCGGCTTTGTCCGGCGGGGCCGTCGGCGGGTCTGCGCTTCACCCAGAAACGCACCACGGCCATGTACAGGGCAATCTGGATCAGGCCGGGAATGAAACCCGCCATGAACATGTCACCGATGGACTGCCCGGTAATGATGCCGTACAGCACCATGACCGTACTGGGCGGTATGAGAATGCCCAGCGTGCCTCCGGCGGCGATGCAGCCGGTAGCCAGGGTATTGGCGTACCTGAACTTGCGCATTTCCGGAAAGGCCACCACGCCCATGGTCACGGCGCAGGCCACGGAGGAGCCGCAGATGGCGGCGAACCCGCCGCAGGCCGCCACGGTGGCAATGGCCAGTCCTCCCCTGAGTCTGCCCAGCCAGGTGTTCACGCAGGCGAAAAGTTCGTCGCTGATGCCGGATTTGAAGGCGAAATTGCCCATGAGCAGAAAGAGGCAGACCACGGCATAGGTGGGGTTGGCAAAGGTTTCATAGGGAACGCCGCGCAGCAGGCCGAGGGCCGCGTCGGTGCCGGAAATGGCGGCAAAGCCCGCCGTTCCTACAGCCAGCATGGCCATGCCGATTGGCATGCGCAGAAAGATGGCGGCCAGCAGAAGCAGAATGCCGATGCAGCCGATGGAAATGGAACTCATTGTTTTTCTCCTCGCCGCAGGTGAATGGCCGCTGTGGGGATATACAGGGCGAATGCCAGCAGAAACACACAGGCCAGCGGCCACATGGGCAGATCAAGCGTGGCGCTGGTGAGGCCGGTTTCCCGCAGCTCGCCTATGAGATGCCAGCTCTGCCAGGTCAGCAGCACGGCGCAGATCAGGACGGCGGCGTTGGAAAGAAAGAGCGCGGCGCGCTGCATGCCCGGAGAGAAATGCTCAAAGAGGATATCCACGCAGACATGGGAATTTCTATAGGCGCAGTAAAGGATGGCGACGGGGGCGAATACGCCCATGAGAATTTCCGAAAGTTCATAGGAAGCGCTGATGGGGCTGCTGAAAAAATATCGCAGCCCCACGTCCGCCGCCGTAAGCAGCACCATGGCCAGCAGCGCCAGACAACCCAGCGCCAGCAGGAAGAGCATGGCCCGATCCATTATTCTGTTCAGCATAACGGCTCCTGTTCTTCTGATGTTTGTGGTTGACTGCGCTTCAACCCCGACCGCCGGAGGCACGCCGCGTCAGCGGCGTATGGAGCGACGCCCCCCCCGCCGTCTGGAAGCCGGTCATGAGAGCATTTTCGCTTTGAAAATGCTGTCAGGGGCGGGCGGGCAGGATACGCTCCGGGGAAGGACGGCAACATACGCTGCCGCAAAGGCAGCCCGTGTTCCACACGGGCAAAAGGCATCATGCGCCCACGGCTGGCGTCACTGCATCTCGTGCGGCTGTGCCTCCCTCGATTCCGCTCCGCGAGACATTGCTTCCGCGACCTCCCGATGACGCTCGATCGGTTTTGCCGATACTCGCTTCCGCTTGCGTTTTGCGCGGAAAACGCCGCGCTCGCGTTCCGTGCCCCCCCTCCATGCCGCATTGCCATGCTGCGGGGGGGGGCGTCATCTCTGCTCTCGATGCCCGCAAACCTTGCTCCGCCCGGCAACGGGCACGGCCCCTGCGGGGCCGCCATCCGGTCGGCCTCCATGACTTGCTACGCTCGCTGTTCCGCAGGTTAATGGAATTTTCAGAGTATTTCGCCATTGAAATGCTCTGCTTCAGTCGAGCGGAGCGAGCCTGAAGCCGCGACGCTTCCTCTCCTCCGGCGTCGCCGCAATTCACTTGCGGTGTAAGGCTCCGGCTTCAGACGTGAAACCTGCGGGCCGGAACATGGGGGTTATGATTGGCAGATATTTTCAAACGCAAAACGCTCTACTTCGTCATGCAGTCGAGTGCGGTCCGGGCGTCCTTCAGCCCCTTTCTGTTCATGTCCGCAAGCCACTGCTCCCACAGAGGGCGTCCGACAAGTTCGCTCCAGCGGGCTCTTTCCGCCTCGGAAAGAGTAATGATCTCCCTCAGATGAGGAGCGATTTCCGGTTGCAGGCCACGGGAATCGTAAGAGAATCGCTTCGCCAGCCAGAGAGAGCCTGCCCGCCCGCTGTTGGCGTCAATGGCCTGCTGCGCTTTCTGCGGCAGTTTATTGTAAACGCGCTGATTCATGGCGATGCAGAAGGTCACCATGCCCAGCGGCACGTTGTCTGTGACGTATTTGGCTTCGTCATACAGGCGGAAGCCGGATACGGATTCCCAGTCGCAGATCAGGCCGTCGATGACGCCCTTCTGGAGGCTCATGTACACGTCGGGCATGCCCAGCACCACAGGAACCGCGCCCAGCGCCTTGAGACTGCCCACATACACGGACGTGCAGCGGATTTTCATGCCCCTGAGGTCTTCCAGGGTGCGCACGGGCTTCCTGGTCAGCAGAAAGGCGGTATCGGTACTGTACAGGGCGATCAGCCTGTTGGCGGCAAAGGGTTTCATGGCTGCTGGAACACTGTCCAGAATGTTCCAGACCCGTTCCGTCGCGTCCATGGCGTCCTCATAGGCCAGCCCGCCGAGTCCGATGACTTCCAGCAGCGGATTCATGCCGGGGTAGCGTCCCATGGGAAGCCAGGCCATGTCCGCGATGCCGTTGCGCACGGCCATCCATGCCTGATTATCCTTGGTCAGGGTGTTATTGGCGTAAAGTTCCATGCGGATGCTTCCCTGTGAATCCTCCTCAACCTTTTTCATCCAGGGAATCAGACCGTTTTCCGTACTCCAGGCGTTTTCCGCATTGACGTGGGAAAACTTGAGCGTGACGGGTTCGGCCGCATGAACGGGAGCGCAGAGCAGGGCGGAAAGTCCGAGAGCCAGGAACGCCTTTTTCAAAAACATACGATCCTCCTTCAATGTTATTCGGTGCGGGGCTGATCGGGGTAGGCGAAATCATCCATGTAATAGCGGTAAGGCCTGATGGGATAACGATCCAGCGGCACGGGGTCGAGCGCCGCGCATACTTCTCCGTTCCGTTTTTCCAGCGTCACCCAGGCGGGCCGATCCTGACGCTGCGGGTAATCCTCCCGGAAATGTCCGCAGCGGGATTCCCTGCGGGCCAGAGCGGCCTTCAGGTACATTTCGGTCAGCAGCGTCATGGCTCTGGCTTCCGTCAGCTTGAGCAGATAATGCGGCTCGGCAGCGCCGAGCAGAGGCAGGATGTTGTCACGCGCGTCCTCAAGTTCGGCCAGCGCCCGGCTGAGGCCCCGGCCGGTCTTGAGTATGCTCACGTCAACCGGGTTTACGATCTCCTGCATGCGCCGCACAACGTCCTTGGGCGCGACGCCCGGCTTGCCCAGCAGCCCCATGGTGCTGTTCAGGCTTTCCTGCGCCGCGTCCATATCCATGTCGTCCGGGCAGACATCCGCCGCGTGGGCCGCCGCTTCCTCTCCTGCTATGTATCCGGTGGTGCTGGTGATGCAGGTATCCCAACCGCCCATGTATACGCCCGTATGCACGCTGAGCGCGCGGCCCGCCGCATACAGCCCCGGCACACCTGTGCGGCAGCGGGTATCGGCCGCAATGCCGCCGAAATCGTTGTTGAGCTGGGGCATCCACTCGGTTTTCATGTTGAAGAAGTCGATGCCGAGTTTTTTCAGTTTCTGATCGTTGAGCAGCATCCAGCCGCCGGTAGGCGTCATGACCCGGATGCCCTCCTCGCTCATGGTGCTGGTGTCGAACCGCACGGGGGCGCGGCCTTCGCGCGCTTCCAGCGCCATGCCCCGGATGTTGTAGTGCGGGTCCACCTTGGCCCCGCGCCCGGGCGAATATGTTTTCATGAAGTCTTCGCCGTCCCTGTTCAGAAAGCGCGCGCCATAGGGCAGCATGCCGGTCTGTCCCTCCCAGGCGAAGAGTACGGGGACGTTCCAGTGCTGGAGAAATTCCATGTTGCGCAGCTTCGCCCCGGCATGGAAGGCCAGCATGGCCCCTTCGCCCGCGCAGGTGTTGGCGAGATAGGACTGCTTCCAGCCGCCCGTATGCGTACATAACACCACCGCTCCGGCCCGGAATACGCAGGGCACGCCGCTGCGGGCGTGAAAGCCGACGGCTCCGCAGACCCGGCCGTCCTTCCTGATCAGTTCGGTGATTTCCACGTTGGAAATGCGCCGCGCCCCGTATTCGTTCATTTTGGCCTGCAGGGTGTCCGTGGTATGGATGCCCCCCTTGCCGTAGGGGTGATAGAGGTAATAGCGCATGAACGAAAGGCCGCGCTGGGGAACATGCAGCAGCGTGCCGTTTTCGTCGCGCGCGAAGATATGTCCCCAGTTTTCCAGATCGCGGAAGCGGTCGTAGGAAGCCTCCAGAATGACGGCAAGCTGTTCCTGATCGCACAGACCGTCGTAATAGTAGACAAGTTCGTCCAGCAGATCCTTCACGTTAAATTCCGGCTGCATCACGATCATGTCGCCGCCGGACACCATGCCCAGACCACGCCAGTCGCGCGGACCCTTGTCCACGACAAGCACGCTCCGCCCCTGCTGGGCGGCCCGGATTGCGGCCCACATGCCGGAGAAGCCTCCGCCGATGATCAGAACGTCGGCAGTATGCACAATGGGTTTGGGCATGGCTAGTATCCTCCCGTGTTGCTTTCGATGGTGTAGGGCAGACGCTCCTTGAAGGGGTGCACGTCGATGGCCTCGCTCGGGCAGCGCAGCTCGCAGAAGAAGCAGGTCATGCAGTCGTCGCGGAAGGTCACGCGGGCCTTTGCGCCGCAGGTCATGCAGCGCATGCTTTCGTTCAGCGCGTCAATGACGTCGAGGCCGCGCCGGGTTTCCCGGAAGCCCTCGGCCGGAATGGCGGCCCGTTCGCTGCGCGGTGCGGTCAGTATGCCTTCGCCGGGCAGGTTTTCCGCGATACGCCGTTTTTCGTCCCGTTCGCTGTGCAGATGCGCCCCCTGCATGAGCCGGTCGATGGAGATGGCCGCCTCGCGTCCGCCCGCAATGGCCCTGATGACCGAAGCCGGGCCGGTGACGGCGTCGCCCGCCGCGAACACATTCCATACCGAGGTGCCGAAGGTGACGGGGTCCGCCTTGATCCGGGAGGAAGACGCCTTTTCCAGATCGGGGAAGAAGGAAAGATCGCTGGCCTGACCGATGGCGAAAATGACGGCATCGGCTTCGATTTCCCGCATGTCGTTCTCGTCGAAGACCGGCCGGAAGGCATGGGCGCCGTCCCATACGGAAAGGCAGCGTTTGAGCGTCAGACCGCAGACTCTGCCTTCCTTCCCGTTCACCTGCATGACGCCCCATCCCGACTCGATGTCCACGCCTCGTGCGCGGGCGTCCGCGATGTTGTGCGGAAAGGCGGGCATGGCGTCCTCGGCTTCCAGGCAGCAGATCCTTACCTGCGCGGCCCCCAGGAGTTTTGCCGTGATGGCCGCGTCCATGGCCACGTCGCCGCCGCCGATGACAAGCACCGTTCCGCTGACGGGAAAGTCCGGCGGAACAGGAGTGCCGCCGCCGCGCCCTGCCCGCACGGCACGAAGAAATTCCACGCCGTGAAAGACGCCGCGCAGTTCCTCGCCGGGCACGTTTGCCCGGCGGCTGAACGTGGTGCCGGGGGCGACGCAGACAGCGCGGAAACCGCGTTCTTTCAGATCTTCAAGGCTGATGTCGCCGCCTGCGCCGATGCGGACGTTGCACATGAATCTGACGCCGAGGGCTTTCAGTTTGCTTACCTGCGCTTCAATCACGGCGCCGGGCAGGCGGTAGGCCGGGATTCCCCAGCGCAGCATGCCGCCGGGTTCGGGCAGTGCCTCGAAAACGGTGACGGGATAGCCTGCTGACGCCAGAAACCATGCGCAGGAGAGTCCGGCAGGGCCGGAACCGGCCACCGCGACTCTGGCAAGATGCCGGACGGACGGCTGACGGGGCGCGTCATGCAGGTCATAATCGCCCAGAAATTGTTCCAGCGCGTTGATGTTCACCGCGCCGTCCACCCCGGAGCGGCTGCATTCGCTTTCGCAGGCGTGCGGGCAGACGCGCCCGGTAATGGCCGGGAAGGGATTTTTTTCCTTCAGTTTTTGCGCCGCTTCCGCAATTTTTCCCTCCTGCATGAGCGCATTCCAGGCGCGGATGTCCGTACCGGCGGGGCAGGCCGCCATGCAGGGCGAAAGGGTATTCTGGTCCGTGTCGATACGGAACACGTCCAGACCGCATGTTTTGTAGCAGGTGCCGCAGCCCGTGCATTTGGCCGCGTCAATGGCGTTAATCACGTTGACCTCCCGAAAGGACGTTGCGGGGCGCGGCCGTTCCCTCCGGCCGGACAGGGAAACCGCGCTTTGCCTTTTCCGAGGACATAATCTTCTTTTGAGAAAAAACGGCATGTCGCGGTTGCGACATGCGGGAAGAGTTTTTGTCGGGCTATCTGGCCGTCCGGGGCGCGCAGTTCATGACGCCATGCAGGACTGTCTCCTGGAACTGACGGGAGGCATGCTGCACCATGACGGCGCCGGATGTTTGCTCCGGTCGGGAGACACGGCGTTTTATTGCGACAAGCGCGGCGCGCTGGCGGAACGATACGACTGCCGGGGGGCGTCAGATATTATTCAGGGACATCATGCCGGATAACATTATCCTGACGTCCGGAAGGGAAGTCCGTTATGAACATGACGCGGCAAGTTATATGAAGCAGCAGGAAAGAGGCGACAGGGTAAGCCTCTGCATGGGCGCATTGTTCTTTTTCCGGAGCCCGGCAACTCTATGACAGGAGAACGGGGTATCCGCCGAGGGAGAGATTCCCGCATGGGCCGGCCGGGTTCGACTGCCTTCGGGTTCCGGGTTTTGTTCCTGTCAGTACGCGCTTTGACGCGTGGCGGAAACCAGCCCGGGCCAGTGGTCAATTCTGCTGAAGAGGCCGCCCGCGCCGAGGCGGAACCGGATGCCGGGTATCTGCGTGAGCATGGCAGGCTGCCCGAAAAGGCAAACAGGATTCCTGACGCTTCATGCCGGGATGACTTCAGGGGAGCCTTTCCGTTTGCAGCAGATTCTTTTCGGCTGGAGCGTTTTGCTCTCGAAAATATCTGCCAACCAGACCCAGTGTTCCGGCCCGCAGGTTTCACGCCTGAAGCCGGAGCTTGACGCCGCAAGTGAATTGCGGCGACGCCGGAGAAGAGGGGGCGTCGCTGCTTCAGTCTTGCCCTGCTCGATTGAAGCAGGGCATTTCAATGGCGAAACGCTCTCATCGGAGAGGCCGTCCCGGGGGAACGACCTCTCCTGTGAAAAGGGGCAAGGTCCGGCTACAGCACCCGGCAGCCGTCTTCCTCCACAACCACCATGTATTCCCAGCGGGCGCCGCCCCAGCCGGGATAATACAGGCCCGGCTCCACAGTAACGATCATGCCCGGCTTCAGCGCCTTTTCGCTGCGCGGGGAAAGCCGGGGTTCCTCATGCGTTTCCAGCCCCACGCCGTGCCCGAGAGAGTGGGTGAACGCCTTTTCCATGCCGCGGGCGGCAAAGCTGTCCACCGCCGTCTGCCATGCTTCCCGGCCGGTCATGCCGGGACGGATGGCGGCAATGGCCTTGCGCTGTGCCTCGCGCACGGCGTCCAGCATGTCCAGAAAACGTTTTTCCGGCTTGTCCCCTACCCAGAAGGTGCGGGTCTGATCGGAACAGTAGTGTCCGAGACGCGCCCCCACATCCACCAGAATATGGCAGTTGGGCGTAATTTCCGTGGGGCCGTGGGCCTCTTCAAAGGGATTGTAGTGCGGCAGCGCGGCGTGGGCGTCCTTGGCCACAATGGGGGAAAAGCTGTTTTCCGTCGCGCCGTGTTCGCGGAAGAATTTTTCAATACTCCAGGCGATACCCGCTTCGGTATTGCCTGCCGTGAGGATGGAGGGCAGCCATTCCATGAGCTGATGGTTGAGTCTGGCGCTTTTCTCCATCAGGCGGATTTCTTCATCATCCTTGATCACACGCAGTTCTTCCACCAGGCCGTCCGCCGCCTCCAGCGACAGACCGGGTTCCAGGCGGGTGACGAAATTATGGGAGACAATGGCGGATTCAAAGCCGATGCGGCAGGAAACCCTTTCCCTGAGCAGAGTGCGGATTTCTTCCGCAGCCGAGCCCCTGTAGATGAAGATGCGATCCCGATCCCACAGTTCGGCGGCGGCTTCCTCATAGCGGGAGTCGGTACACAGCCAGTCTCTGCCGTTCTGCCGGATAATCAGGCAGCCCGAGCTTTCGTTGCACTGGCTGTCGTGCAGCTCGAAGCCGGAAAGATAAAAACGGTTGGCCGGGTGGGAGACGATGAGGGCATCCAGCCCCTCCCGGCGCATGAGTGCGCGCAGATGTTCCCGGCGCGCGGCATAGCGGGTATTATCCATGGGAAACTCCGGAATGATCCTGTCACAGTGAATAAATCGGCTCTTCCCTGACGAAGGCGTGCCGTGCGGAGCATGCCGCAGCGGAACGACGCGGCGATGGGGACGGCACGGAACACAGATTAGGGATATCCTCAGCGGCTGGCAAGCCTGTTTCCATCCCGGCCGAGGGTCGTGTTCCGGCCCGCGGATTTGATGCAACGCCAGGAAACGGAGTGGGAGGAACAGGCAAAAAAATGAGAGAAACAGGACTTGTCCGGGACGCCGCCGTTTTTTATTCAAGGATCAGAGCATTTTCGTTTTGAAACCGCTCCCGGAGTCAGGCGAAGCGGTACTGAAGCCGCGACGCCCTCCTTCTCCGGTGTTATAACTCCGGCTTCAGGCGTGAAAGCTGCGATCCGGAACACAGGGGCCTGGCCGGCAGATACTTTCAACAGCAAAATGCTCTGATAGACAGGTATATGGAATCTCTCTCCCCACTCGCCGCAGAACGCTTCATACGGAAAGGGAGCTGTCATGAAAGGAAATGAAATATCAAGAAGAAAGCTGCTGAAAGGTTCAGCCGCCACAGCCGTGGCGGCTGTTGTGGCCCCTGCGGCTCTGTCCGGTTTTCTGGGCGGCGCCCGGGAAGTTTCCGCCGCGGACATCCGGCAGGCGCCTCTTGTCGGTTCGCGCAACGTCACCGGCGTCAGCACGCCCGGCTCCCGCGCAAGAGTCTATTTCACTCCGCATATTGACGCGGAGCATCTGATTCGCCTTTATGAGCAGATTAATGGGCATATTTACGGCAAAACAGCCATCAAGCTGCATACCGGAGAAAGAAACGGACCGAACATCCTGCCCCGCGACATGGTGAAAGCCTTCCAGTCCCGGGTGCCGGAAAGCTGCATCGTGGAAACCAATACGCTGTACCGGGGGGATCGCCACACAACGGAGTCGCATCGTGAAACGCTCCGGGTCAACGGCTGGAATTTCTGCCCCGTGGATATCATGGATGAGGAAGGCGATGTGGCGCTCCCTGTGCGCGGCGGCCTGCACCTCACGGAAGTGGCCATGGGTGGCCATCTGGTCAATTACGATTCCATGATCGTGCTTACCCATTTCAAGGGGCATGCCATGGGCGGCTTCGGCGGCTCCATGAAGAATATCGCCATCGGCTGCGCGTCGGGTCAGGTGGGCAAGCGTCAGGTTCACGGCGTAAGCGGCGAACCTCCGGCGGACTGGGGCGCCTGGCCCGCACGGGAAAGACTCATGGAACTCATGGCCGACTCCGCCAAGGCCACATGCGACTATTTCGGCAGCCGCATTGTCTTTCTCAATGTTCTGCGCCGCATGTCCGTGGACTGCGACTGCGCGGGCACGGCTGCGGCCGAACCTGCCGTTCCCGATATCGGTATCTGCGCCTCCACGGATATTCTGGCCGTGGATCAGGCCTCATGCGATCTGGTTTTCAGCAGACCGGAAGCGGAAAACCACGACCTCGTCGAGCGTATCCTGAGCCGTCACGGGCTGCGCCAGCTCACGGCCATGGCGGAGCTGGGAATGGGCAATCCCCAGTATGAACTGATCGTCATGGACTGACGGGTTTCCGCGGCCGGAGACCTTTCTCCCGCATGTCGAGTTTTGAAAAGGGGGACGGAGAAGCCGTCCCCCTCCCTTTCCCGCAGATTCCGTTAAAGTGTGCGGCTGGCAGAAGCTCTGCCGGAGCAGAAGCGCAGTATGTATTGTCCTCTTTCTGTCGGGGAAAGGCTTATCTCCATGCGTCGAGAAATTCCCCGGCGGGTCTGCCCGCATCAATGTGTCGGAGCAGGGCGGAACCGAATACGGCGGCATCGGGCTGCAGCCCGGCGGGAACTGCGTCCAGCTGTTCCGGGCGGTTCAGGCCGAAGCCCAGAGCCAGAGGCAGGGAAAAGGCGTCGCGGGCGCGGCGCAGCGTATCCAGCATCTGTGGAGGCAGGCCATCGCGTACGCCGGTGGTGCCCATGACGGAAACCACATAGACAAAACCTTCCGACACGGCGGCGTATTCGCGCATGCGTTCTTCCGCGGTGTTCTGCCCGACCAGGGGGATCAGGGCAATGCCTCGTGCGCCGAGCATCGCGCGCAGTTCGCCGCTTTCCTCCAGCGGAACGTCGGGGATAATGCACCCGGCCACGCCTGCGTCAGCGGCGTCCCTCGCAAAGCTGTCCGGCCCGTATTGCAGGATGGGATTCATGTAGCCCATGAGCACCAGTCCGGCCTGCAGGCGGGGAAAGGTTCGCAAATCCTTCAGGATGCCGCGCAGTGTCACCCCGGATGCCAGCGCGCGGCGGGAGGCTTCTTCCACCACGGGGCCGTCGGCCACGGGATCGGAGAAGGGAATGCCTATTTCAATGATGTCCGCGCCGTGGGCGTCCAGCTCCTCCACAGCCCCCCGGAAGCGCTCCGGCGAGGGAAAACCCGCGGTGATGAAGGGGATGAGGGCCGTGCGCCCTCCGGCGCGGGCGTTCCGGATTTTCTGTTCAAGAATATGCATGTTCGACTCCTTGCGGCTTACAGCGGCAGGTGTTTTTCAACGATGTCCAGATCCTTGTCTCCGCGTCCGGAGAGATTGACCACCACGTTGGATTCTCCCGGGAGCTCAGCCCGCAGTTTTTCCGCGTGTTCCAGCACCCAGGCCAGGGCATGGGATGACTCCAGCGCGGGGAGAATGCCTTCGGAGCGGCACAGCGCGGCAAAGGCGCGCAGCGCCTCCGCGTCGGTGGCAAGGCCGTAGAAGGCGCGGCCCGTGGCCTGCAGCCATGCGTGTTCCGGGCCGACGCCGGGATAGTCCAGCCCGGCGGAAACGGAATGGGAGGGCTGGATCTGGCCGTCTTCCGTCTGAAGCAGCATGGTATGCTGGCCGTGCAGTACCCCGGGAGAGCCGAGATTGAGCGGCGCGGAGTTGCAGCAGCCGGGTTCGCCCGTGCCCGCCGCTTCCACGCCGGTGATGCGCACACTGCCGTCATTCAGGAAGGGATAAAACATGCCGATGGCGTTGGAACCGCCGCCTACCGCCGCCACGACCATGTCCGGCAGGCGGCCTGTCAGTTCCAGCATGCGGGCGCGTGTTTCCCGTCCGATGACGGACTGGAAATCCCTCACCAGCGTGGGAAAGGGATGCGGCCCGGCAGCGGTGCCGAAACAGTAGTGCGTGTCCTCCTGCGCGGAGATCCAGTAGCGCAGGGCCTCGTTGATGGCGTCCTTGAGCGTGCGGGAGCCGCTTTCCACCGGCCGCACTTCCGCTCCCATCAGCTTCATGCGGCGGACATTGGGAGCCTGCCGCTCCACATCCTCCGCACCCATATAGATGACGCAGCCCATGCCCAGGCGCGCGGCGGCGGCCGCCGTGGCCACGCCGTGCTGGCCCGCTCCGGTTTCGGCCACCAGACTCCTTTTGCCCATGCGTCTGGCCAGCAGCGCCTGCCCCAGCGTGTTGTTGATCTTGTGCGCTCCGGTGTGAAGCAGATCTTCCCGTTTCAGCCACAGGTTGAAGCCCAGCTCATGCGAAAGCGCGGGGCAGAAGGTGAGGGGGGTTTCCCGTCCTGCGAAGTTGCGGAGCAGATCGTCCAGTTCCTCCTGAAAGGAAGGTGAGGACATGATGGTGGCCATGGCCGCTTCCAGTTCCCTGAGCGGCGGCATGAGCAGTTCCGGCACGAACTGCCCGCCGAAATCGCCGAAATATCCTTTTTTCATCAAAAATTCCCCTGGGTGTTTAGTCCCGCATTGAAAATATCTGCCGGCCGGGACCCCATGTTCC
>ENA-UEOJ01001291-UEOJ01001291.1-human-gut-metagenome-genome-assembly--contig:-NODE-1291-length-18001-cov-3.768299_pt1 | contig 18001 bp, 18 predicted proteins | sample MGYA00242885_ERZ507886 | MGnify/ENA primary metagenome ERZ507886 (study PRJEB26167, sample SAMN06115505) | human gut metagenome | host: Homo sapiens | place: China:Anhui | collected 2015-08-07... | reverse complement strand
CCGCAACGGAAACCGCAATGAGGCAGCTCCCCGCAACAATGGCAACGGCAACAACGGAGGCAACAACGGCGCAGAGGGCAATACAAACGGCGGGGAACGCCGCGAAGGTGGCAACAGGCGAAACAACCGCAACCGCCGCCGTCCGGGAGGCGAACGCCGCGAAGGGGGGAGCGACAACGGCAGCGGAAGCAACGGGGGTTCAAACGAATAGACGGTGATACGGGCACGTGACATAGCGGCACGTCGCGCAGCAGCCGGAACGCTTCGGCAGACGGCCGGCATTCCGGGTAGCACTGCCACGCAGGCCGGCGCAATGCAGCCCTGTGCGACAAAACCCGGCACAACGTGGTTCCATACGCCGAGGTCGGGCAGGGCAGCGTCCGGCACAGCCGCATACCGGGATCGGACGGGCAGCGCATTCCGGAAAGTCCGTCGGGCAGTACTCCTTTCCACCGCGGCCTTTGCCGCAGGCTGCGTGTCACCCCACGGAGCCGCGGTGACCGATGTGAATGCCTCGGGCTGGGACGCCCCCGCCGCCATCGTCTTCACCAACACCGATACGACGACGCTGCGTGACATGGATTTGTTCCTGCGCTACGACGACCGCATGGATGAAGACACGCTGACGGTACGCATAGCAGTCGTCACACCCGATTCGCTCCGGCACGAAGAGGCTTTCCGGCTCGCACTCCCGGCCGCGCACACTCCGGCCGCCCTGTCGCGCGAGGCCGACCTCCCCTATCGCCGCCGCATCCGTTTCGCCCGCACGGGCGACTACTGCATAACCGTCACACCCGGCCGCCCGGTGAAGGGCGTCGAGGCCGTCGGCATAAATATCGTAAAAAGCGAATAAGAGACAACAATGGGCAAGGACAAGCTCCGCAAGTTCCGCGAGAACCTGACTTTCGACTGTTTCGTACAACCCGAATTCGACGAGGTATTCCGTTGCGACCACCCGCTCAAAGGGCATTGGCGCAGCGACTTTTTCCATAACGACAACCCGATCGTACTCGAATTGGGCTGCGGCAAGGGCGAATATACCGTAGCGCTGGCCGAGCGCGACCCGTCGCGCAATTTCATCGGCATCGACATCAAGGGTGCACGCATGTGGCGGGGCGCCAAAACCGCCACCGACCGCAGGATGCCCAACGTGGGGTTCCTGCGCACGCGCATCGAGTTTATCAACGGCCTGTTCGCCGAGGGCGAGGTCGACGAGATATGGATCACCTTCCCCGACCCGCAACTCAAGAGCCGCCGGGCGAAGAAACGCCTCACCTCGCCGCTTTTCCTCGGATATTACGCCCGCATACTGTCCCCCGACGGATGGATCAACCTCAAGACCGATTCGAAACATCTTTTCGGCTATACGAACGAGGTGGTGCGCCGCTACGGCCTGCCGTGCGAAGTCTCGAACGCCGACATCTACGGCATGGTCTACGCCGACGAGGTGCTGCCGGTTAAGACCGTGTACTAAACACGTTTCCTCGAAATGGCGCTTCCGATCACCTACACCCGTTTTTCGCTCGCCGGGCGCCACGAATTCCCGTGGTTCGACTGGGAAGAGGACGAGAAGGCGGAGAAGGACAACGAAGAGGCACGGCAGGGTTAGTACGCCGGCCGGAAAAGCATAGCTCCGGCCGCAACGCCCGTAAGGAATAGGTAAGGTTCGACACCTCACCCCATACCCGGGACTCTTTACGCACCCCGCATTTTTTGCCGCATAGAGTCATTTGCCCGATCTACCCCATGCCCGGAGCTGGTTACGCACCCCGTAGTTTTGCCCGGGTAGAGCCATTTACCCGATCCCCGCATCCCCCCCCCTTCTGCGGGGATTTCCATATCCGAGCCCCGGTTACCGCAACCCGCCGCTCCTTCTTCCCGGTAGCCTCCAGGCTTCCGAGTTCCCGCGACTCCCGATCACGCCCTCCCGCCATTCGGCAGGGCCCGCACCTGCGGACCCAGCAGCCCCATCCGCCATGCCGACATACGGTCACGGCCTGCTCCTCCGTCCTGCCTCCGGTGTCTATTTCGCCCTTACCTTCGCAGCCACCTCCCTGCGACGCCCCGGATCAGGCCTGCCCCATCCCTATCTCCGCCCCTTTCTCCGCCCGCCTCGGCTCTCCCGACGCCTCGTCCCGACCCAGTGCTGCATACTCCGCAATCAAATGCTTATCTTATAAACATAGGTACGATCCCCTCCCGCACCATTCTACTAATTTTTTAGAAGGAAAATTTGCATATCTAAAAATTTAGTAGTAAACTTGCAACAGGAACTAAAAAAGCGCTTTTTTGATATGGACAAGAAATTAACGGAACTCACACGCGGCGAAGAGGAGATCATGCAGATACTCTGGCGTCTGGGGGACGCGGTGGTCAATGAGATCATCGCCCAGACCGAGGAGCCGCGGCCCAAGTACACCACCGTCGCCACCTTCCTCAAGATTCTGGAAAACAAAGGTTTCGTGGGACACACCCCCGAAGGCAAAAGCCACCGCTACTACCCGCTCGTCGGCCGCGAGCAGTACGCGCGCGGGGTCATGTCGTCGGTGCTGACCTCCTATTTCGACGGCTCGCTGGCCCGGATGGTGTCGTTTTTCTCGCGGAACGAAGACATTTCGGTCAAGGAGATGGACGAGATTCTCGAAATCATGCGGAACGCAAAAAAATAACGCGCTATGAAACGGCTTCTGCTCTTCCTGATTCTCCTGCTGGGCCACGCGGCCCGCAGCAAAGGGCAGACCTCCGGTCCGCCGCAGGACGGCATGCGGCACGCTGCCGAAACAACTTCCGAGACGAATGAAACACACCGGTGCGGCGGCATTCAGGCCGCGGCAATACGACCGTCAAAACACACCGCAGCCGTCGCTGCCGCAGCGGCCACCCGATAAACAGCCTGCCGCAGCGACACGCCCGAAAACAGCGTACGTCAACCGACGATAAACGCCCGAAACACAAGCACACGACCAGTCAAATCGCTGACAATGAAACCCGCAATCATCTACATGCTCGAAGTGCTCGTCTGCAGCGGAGTCCTGCTGGCGGCCTACGCCATCCTGCTCGAACGCCGGGTAAAATTCCGCTGGTGCCGGCTCTACCTGCTCCTGACGACCTTCGCCGCGGCTCTGATTCCGCTGCTGCGGATTCCCGTATGGCCGGGCCGCGTCGTCGCAGCCGCACCCGCCATCCCGCCCGACCTCCCCGTCTGGATGGGCGAAGTGCTTCCCGACGAGGGCGGAAGTTTCGCCGTAACGCCCGAAATTTTCTGTCTGGGGCTTTATCTGCTGGGAGCGGTCCTGATCGCCGGCGTCATGGCATGGCAGGTCTTCCGCATCCATAGGCTGCGGCGCGGCGCCGAAATTTCCCGGACCGGCGACTATACGCTCGTCCGCACGCGGCAGGAAATCGCTTCGTTCTCCTTCCTGCGCACCATTTACGTCTGGGACAAAACGCCTGCCGGGGAGCTGGCCGCCATTCTGGCCCACGAGTCGAGCCACATCGCCCACCGCCACTCCATCGAACGCATCCTGATGGAGCTGATGAAGGCCCTTCTATGGTGGAATCCCTTCGCATGGATCGCCGCACGGCGGCTGACCGAGGCCGAAGAGTTCGAGGCCGACAACGACGTGCTGAGCAGCGGTTACGACCGCGCCGAATATATGCAAACCATCTTCAGGCAGCTTTTCGGTTATAGTCCGGAAATAGCCAACGGGCTGCGCAACTCCCTCACTAAAAAACGCTTTAAAATGATGACCAAGCAGACAAAGAGCAGGCACGGCCTGCTGCGGCTGGCGGGTACGCTGCCCGCCGTGATAGGATTGTTGTGCGCATTCGGCTTCACCTCGCGCGCAGCTGTGATCGTCGCCCCGGCGACCGCCCCCGCAACCGGAACGACCGAAGAGCCGGCCGGCATACGAACCGCGGCCGACGCGATGCAGAAGCAGGACAAGACCTGCACGGCGACGCTATCGGTAGTGGATAAAAAAGACAAACACCCCATCGAAGGAGCGCTCGTACAGGCGGCCGGCCCCCCAAAAGGCACCGTCACCGGCAAAGACGGCCGGGCCGTGATAACGGTCCCCGAAGGCAGTGAACTCAAAATCAGCTATATCGGCTACGAGCCCCGGACCATCGCCGTAAACGACGAAAACCCGGTCGTCGTATCCCTGATACGAAACCCCAAAGCAGGCTTTACCCCCACCGACGACCTGCCCGACACGCCGCAGGAGCAACAGCAGGAGCAGGTGACCGTCAGCGTCGCCACCTACAAGGACAACGCCCCGCTCGCCGGTGCGCTGGTCAAGGTCAGCGGTTCGCAGATAGGTGCGGTCACCAACGACGAAGGCTTGGCCGCATTACAGGTACCGGCCAATTCGGCTCTTGAAATCAGCTACATAGGATGCAAACCGCATATCGCACAAGTCGGCGACAAGGCGCGTCAGATGTTCATGTTCGACATGCAGCCCGCAACGTCCGGAAGATCCGAAACGGAGGGCACGACCGTAACAACGACCGTAACGGACAAACCGCTCTATATCGTCAACGGAATCGAAACGAAGGAGATCGGCAAACTCGATCCCGACCGGATCGAGAGCATGAGTGTCCTCAAGGACAAGGCCGCCACCGCACTCTACGGCGAAAAGGCCCGCAACGGCGTGATAGTCATCACGCTCAAAGGAGCGGATATAGAACCTGCTACGTCCGAAAGCAACGGCAAGAGGGATGACGCCGAACAAACCGCGGCAAACGCCATCGCGATTAAAAACGGCACCCCCGAAAAGGAAGAGGCGTTCCTTGTGACCGAAACGATGCCTCTCTTCCCGACCGAAGATCCCGCCGCCCCGTACGGCGACCTCGGCAACTTCCGGGCATGGGTGCAGAAAAACGTAAAGTACCCGGCCGAAGCTTTCGAAAAGGGGATCGGAGGACGTGTCGTGCTGTCGTTCGTCGTCGAGAAGGACGGCTCGGTAAGCAGCATCGAAAAGCTCCAATCGCCCGACGCGTCGCTTTGGGAGGAGGCTCGCCGCGTCATCGCCTCTTCGCCCAAGTGGAAACCCGGCGAACAGCGCGGACAGATCGTGCGCGTGAAATATACGCTCCCCGTGGACTTCCGTCTTACGAAAGCGTCAGATACGCCGGCCCCGGAATCCGGAAAGTAGTTTTTCAACCGGCTCCGACCAAGCAGACTGCGCGGCGCCATAACCCGGATTCCCCAAACCGATCGGCCCGGATTCCCCGAATCAACCGGCTCCACGAATCGGCCGCCCGGCCTGCTTTTCCCAAGCCAAGATCCCGCGGACCGGCATCCGATCCGGATTTTCAAGCCCCCGCCGGCAGTCCTCAGAGACTGCCCCGGCTTTCCCAAGCCACCGAACCGACCATAAGCGGAAACGGCGTCCACCCTGAGTTCAGTGGACGCCGTTTTTATCGGCCTGCCGGACCGCCGAATAGCGATACCTGCGAGACCGCCCCGGCCGCTCCGGACTTTTCAGCCCTATCTCCGAACGGCTCTGCGACTCCGCCGCTCCGGATTACTCCCTGCAACAGCGAACGTTATAGCCGTATGCCGCATCGGATTTCGAAGAAGACTGCGGCTGGAGCAGTTTGCCCGTACTGAGCTTTTTCGAAATATAGAAACAAGAGATCGTGTTTCCCGAACGATAGTTGGACCAGTAATGCCCCGTACGGGTCGTAGCGAGACCGGCGAGATTGCCCTTGTCGCGGTTACGGTAACCCGATGTCGGGTACCAGTCCCTCAGATCGCCGAAAATGTAGGTCATGCCGTACTTCTCCCCATCCCATTCCGAGGTTCCGTCCACATAGCGGTCCTGATCGTCCGCAAAATCGTCCCACGTATCGCGGTCCGGCACCTTATACCCCACGGGGCACGGATCGTAGCAGGTTTTCGCGGTATTCCACAAATCGGCGCGGGGCTTGGCCAGCCAGTCGTAAACTCCGGTCGCACCCTTGTTCGAAAGGAACGAAAGCGGATGCGCCGCGGCGTATTCCAGTGTTGAAACGGCCGCCCCGCTCTCCTGCTTCCACGCATGCGTATCGGCGAAGGCCGGATTGACGACCGAATTTTCCGCCGCCTGCGCAAAAGCAGTCGCCGAGGTTTCGGGGGCCGTACCCCCGCAGAACGGATCCTTGCGGCCCCACTGGTAATAGAGTCCGTAAGCCTCGGCCGATCCGGGCGTCGTGCCGACGGCTCCCAGCGAACGGTCCAGCAATACGCGGCCGTTGGCATAGGTCACCATCCGAGGTTCCGGCGTGAACCAGAGATGCCAGCTCCACACGATCTCCCCCGCGGCATCCGCAAGCGCGATGACGGCATTGCCCTTCGCGGCGCCTGCCGCCGTAAAGAAGATGCGGCCTTTTCCGGCATCGAGCGAAACGGCCGAAATTTCCTGTTCCAGCCCTTTCGTCACCCAAAGCCAGTCGGCTTTCATGCCGTCGGCAAGCGCGATCGCGGCATCGTCTCCGCTGCCGTTGCCGCGCACCGTAGCGTCGAACATATACTCGCCGGCCTCGCTGACGATATAGCAGTTGGCGGTTCCGTCCCGGCTCAGGTCGATGGCCGTCACCGGCGCCTGCACGGCCGTCAATGTCGGCGTAGTCGCACTCCACGGCTTGCCGTTGCGGTCGGTGACGGTCAGCGTCACGGCCGTTTCCGACGGAGTTGCGGACGCCGTAACATCGAGCGCGCCTGCGTAGGCATCCCCCTCGCGCCCGGCAGAGACGACAACCGTCCAACCGGAGAGGGCCTCATCAGGCTCGGCGGCGAAAGTCAGCCCCTCCAGATCGTCGCCCGTCACCGTGAAGGCGAGCCGCTTCTGCTCCCCGACCGTAAATTCGACGGGATTCTCCCCGGCGAACGAGATTTTCAGTTCGACCGGTTTCTGTTCCGGTTCGTTGTCGTTACAGCCCGATGCAAACAGGGCCAGCAAACATCCTAAGATCAGTTTTTTCATCTTTTATCCGTTTTTGGTTGAACACTGTTCCGTTCCGGCGGACCGCAAAGATGAAAAGACACACTCCGACGCACACGCAACAAAGCGCGCGCAGTCCGGCATCCGAGGTTGTTTTCGACACACTCAATACGTTCGGTTGAAAATGACCCAAGACCTGCTCCATTCACCGTAGAAGCGAAATCCGTATAATCGCGACGGCAGGTCTTCTGACTCGCCCTTCTCTCCGGCGCCTTCCCGGTCCGCGGAGGACCAGTGGCCAAGAATGCCGGAAAATAACTTTCAATCAAGAAAGCCGGGCACACAGCAACGGGAATTGTTACCGATTCTCACGGTATTCCCTTTTAATTCCCGGCAACCGCAAAGGGACCGGGAAACCGTAGCGAAGACAAAGGTAGCACAATCCCTCAAATAAACAAAAAAACCGCAGCCGGAATTCGGGCTGCGGTACAAATCCCCTCCGTACCGTCAGCCGCCGGGTCCGAGCGGCGCCATGATCCGCCGGACCTGTCCGGTGTTGTCCATCACGCCGCAGCGGAATCCGGCACGCGGTTGTCGGCCGGCGGGTCCGAATCAGGGCCGCGCCCTGCGCACGGTCGAATGCCTTCGGCACGTAACCGCCCCCGATCACCGGCATCGAGACCTGCGCCAGCCCCAAGCCGTCGCCGATCATATAAATCAGCGTCACGGCCCCCTTCGGCGGTTTTTCCGCATCCGCGCACGCCGCAGTCAGCAGGCAAAGCGCAAAAAACAAAACCCCTTTCCTTATATCGGCAGCGAAAACAGCTGGAATTTGCCGACTTTTTACTACATTTACACCACTTTAACCACCTTGCAACATGGATGTAAAGATCGCCCCCGACTGGAAAGAGCTGCTCGCTCCCGAATTCGAAAAACCCTACTTCGCCGACCTCACGCAGTTCGTACGGCAGGAATACGCCACGCGGCGCATCTATCCGCGCGGCAGCAACATCTTCCGCGCCTTCGACAAATGCCCGTTCGACAAGCTGAAAGTGGTCATCATCGGTCAGGACCCCTACCACGGGCCCGGACAGGCCAACGGACTCTGCTTCTCGGTAGGCGACGGCGTGCCGTTCCCGCCCTCGCTGCAGAATATCTTCAAGGAGGTCGCCGACGACACCGGGACGCCCCCTCCCGCGACGGGCAACCTCGACCGCTGGGCCGAGCAGGGCGTACTGCTGCTGAACGCCGTGCTGACCGTCCGCGCACACGAAGCGGCGTCGCATGCGGGCCGCGGCTGGGAAACCTTCACCGACGCCGTGGTACGCGCGATCTCCGAACGCAAACAGGGCGTCGTATACATGCTTTGGGGCAGTTACGCCCAGAAAAAGGGAGCTATCGCAGATCCGCAGCGGAATTTCATTCTCAAGTCCGTACATCCGTCGCCGCTCTCGGTCTACCGCGGATTCTTCGGCTGCCGCCACTTCTCGCGCGCCAACGAATATCTCCGCAGCATCGGCAAGGAGCCGATCGTATGGTGAACCGTCGCCTGCCGGTCCGGTCTTGCCGGTCGTCGTATCGGTCGTCGTATCGATCGGAAGTTTCCGCCACCTCAGGCGGCGCGGGGACTTCGGCCTGCGCCAATCCGGGATCGCCTGACTACGCTCTGCCCCGGAACAAGCGCCGGAGTAGCGCCCGTACCCGGCCCGGCAATCAGACATATACGACAACCGGAGCCGCAAAACGGTTATCCGACCAAACAATACAGCAATAAAACCACACGCAGCGCATAAGTCCGCTCCGGAAACATGAAAACACAAACAGCCACCAATTCGTTTCGGGCATGGATGCTCGCGGCGCGGCCCAAGACGCTGACGGGAGCCACCGTACCGGTGATGCTGGGCTGCGCTTTAGCCGCTTCGGACGGAGATTTTCACCTGCTGCCCGCCGTGTTGTGCCTGCTGTTCGCCTTCCTGATGCAGATAGACGCCAACCTCATCAACGACCTCTGGGATTACCTCAAAGGCTCCGACGGCAAAGACCGGCTGGGACCCGAACGGGCCTGCGCGCAGGGCTGGATCACACCCCGCGCCATGCGTCGCGGAATCGCCCTGACGACCGCGGCCGCCTGCATCACGGGCTGCGGACTGCTCTTTTACGGCGGCTGGTGGCTGATCGCCGTCGGCGCGCTTTGCGTCGCATTCGCATTTCTCTACACGGCGGGCCCCTATCCGCTGGCCTACCACGGGTGGGGCGACCTGCTGGTGCTGGTTTTCTTCGGATTCGTCCCCGTCGGCTGTACCTGTTACATCCTCAGCGGCAGCTGGACATGGCAGACGGGCGTCATTTCGGCGGCCTGCGGACTGGCGATCGACACCCTGCTGACGGTCAACAACTACCGCGACCGCGAGCAGGACGCCCGCAGCGGCAAACGCACGCTGGTCGTCCGGCTGGGCGCACGGGCCGGCAGCGGGCTTTATCTGGCACTGGGATTCGCAGCCGCAACGCTCTGCCTCCCGCTGCTCTGCGACGGCCGCATAGGAGCGGCAGCGCTTCCCCTGCTCTACCTCGCACCGCACACGGCGACATGGCGGCGCATGGTGCGGATCGGCCGCGGCCGGGAGCTGAACGCCATTCTGGGCGCCACGTCGCGCAACATCCTGCTCTTCGGAATACTGCTCTCGATCGGGCTGCTGCTGTAAAGACGGTCCCGAAGCGCACACAGCGCAACCCGCGGCCCCGAAGCGCCCCCCACACACACCACGCACCAATAGCATCGCCGCACCGAAACGCATACGGCAGGCCAGCCGCTCACAACAGCACTAAACAAAAAAAGCCGTCATTTTTGACGGCTTTTTCACTCACACGACCCGACCGGGCCGGATATGTCGCCGGGCGTCAGCCCAGATACGATTTCAGCAGTTTGCTGCGCGACGAGTGGCGCAGGCGGCGGATCGCCTTCTCCTTGATCTGGCGCACGCGCTCGCGCGTCAGGTCGAACTTCTCACCGATCTCTTCGAGGGTCATCTCCGAAGTGCCGATGCCGAAGAAGTACTTGATGATGTCGCGTTCACGGTCCGTGAGGGTTTCCAACGCGCGGTCCACCTCGGTCGAGAGCGACTCGTTGATAAGTCCGCGGTCGGCGTTGGGCGAATCGGGATTGACCAGCACGTCCAGCAGCGAGTTGTCCTCGCCGTCGGCGAACGGGGCGTCCACCGAGACATGGCGGCCTGCCACGCGCAGCGTGTCGGTGACCTTCTCCTTGGGAAGCTCCAGCTCCGTGGCCAGCTCTTCGGGCGACGGGGTGCGCTCGTGCTCCTGCTCGAAGCGTGCGAACGCCTTGTTGATCTTGTTGAGCGAACCCACCTGATTGAGCGGCAGACGCACGATGCGCGACTGTTCGGCCAATGCCTGCAGGATCGACTGACGGATCCACCACACGGCGTACGAGATGAACTTGAAACCGCGGGTCTCGTCGAACTTCTCGGCGGCCTTGATCAGACCGAGGTTGCCTTCGTTGATCAGGTCCGGGAGGCTGAGTCCCTGATTCTGATATTGTTTGGCGACGGAAACCACGAAACGCAGGTTGGCTTTGGTCAGCTTTTCGAGGGCTTCCTGATCTCCTTTCTTAATCCGTTGGGCGAGTTCCACCTCCTCTTCGACCGTGATAAGCTCCTCCTTGCCGATTTCCTGCAAGTATTTGTCCAGCGAAGCGCTCTCGCGGTTGGTGATGGATTTTGTAATCTTTAATTGACGCATATATCTATTAACCTTCCTAAATAAAATTCTACATTACAACCCGCCCGGACCGCACTACTCCACGAGCGTGTAGCTCGCAGCGCGGCCGTTGGGATAAATACCGTCGATCGAGCGGACCTTCTCGTCCATACGCTGCATGTCCGCAACCGAATAGACCGGACGATCGTTGATATGGGTAATCACAAATCCCTGTTTGACACGGGCACGGGCCAGAATTCCGTCGGCCTTGATGCCGACCACCTGCACGCCGCCCTTGATATCGAGCTCACGGCAGAGTTTGGTGCCCGCATCGGCGAACTTACCGCCGAGAACCTCGACGACATCGACGTCCTCTTTGGTCATTAATTCCGTTTTACCCGCTTTATTACGCAAAGTAACCTCGATTTGTTTCACTGCGCCATCTCTTTTTACCGACAATTTGACCTTATCGTTGGGTCGGCGGCGTCCGATCTGCTCGGAAAGGGTCGCATTGTCGTTGATCTTCACCCCGTCGATGTCCAGAATCACGTCGCCCTTGCGGATGCCGGCCTCCGAAGCCGAACCGCCCTCGACTACGCCGGCGACATAGGCGCCGCCCAGCTCGGTGATGCCCAGTTCCTTGCCTTCACGGTCGATAAAGTCCTGATCGACAATCGCAAAACGGATGCCGAGCAGTGCGCGCTGCACGATGCCGAACTCCTTGAGGTCCACGACCACCTTGCGCACGATCGATTCGGGAATGGCGAACGAATAACCGATATAGCTGCCCGTCTGCGACTTGATGAGGGTGTTGATGCCCACCAGCTCGCCGTGCGTGTTGACCAGCGCGCCGCCCGAATTGCCGGGATTCACGGCCGCGTCGGTCTGGATAAAGGCCTCGATGCGGAAATCGTTGGGAATAACCCCCAGATTACGCGCCTTGGCGCTCACGATACCCGCCGTAATGGTCGATTGCAGGTCGAACGGCGAACCGATCGCCAGCACCCACTCGCCCAGACGCAGCGCATCGGACGATCCGAAAGCCAGCGTCGGCAGGTCCGAAGCCTCGATCTTCAGCAGCGCGAGGTCCGTGGCCGAGTCCTTGCCGATCAGCTTGGCGTCGAACGAACGGCCGTCGTTGAGCTTCACGCGGAGTTTCGAAGCCCCGTCCACGACGTGGTTGTTGGTCACCACGTAACCGTCGGCCGAGATGATGACGCCCGAACCTCCGGCGCGCTGTTCGCGGAACTGCGGTCCCTCGTCATACCCCTGCGGGATGCCGAAGAACTCCAGAAAGGGATCGTACCCCCGGCGGCGCGGCATCTCGACCTGCTGCACGGCTTCGATATTGACCACGGCCTTCACCGCATTCTCGGCGGCGTACGTCAGGTCGGGGTACTGCTCGGCCTGATACGAGGTGAACTGCGTCCCCAGCGCGGGCGTGCGTTCCACCTCGCGCTCGATATATTGTACGGAGCCTTCGCGGCCCCCGGCTACTGCCCATGCCGTAAGTCCGCCCGCGGCGGCCGATACGGCGACTGCTCCTAAAATCAAAAATGCCTTTTTCATAATTCGATAACAAGTGTTTAAATTCAATTAATCGGAGGCAATTTATACCATAAGCTTCATCAGGTTTTATTACGATTCGTAGGACAAACGGACGGAAACGTCCGGTTAGTATGCCCGTAGGAACAAAAATCGGGACATCCGCGACGGACATCCCGATTTTCTGCAACCCGGACCGTTACAATCCGAACTCTTTGCGAATCAGCTCCACGGCATCGAGCTTCTCCCAGCCGAAGAACTCGATCTCGCGTTCCGTTTCGCGGCCGTTCTCCCAGACCTTCACCCGCTCCGTATAGGGACGGTTGCCGAAGTGACCGTAGGAAGCCGTGGCCTCGAAGATCGGGTTCTTCAGGCCGAAACGGCGGACGATGGCGGCGGGACGCAGGTCGAAAAGCTTGCCGATGCGGCGGGCGATCTCGCCGTCGGTCATGCCCTCCAGCGCGGCGGGACGCGGCGAACGGTAGGTATCGACGTAAATCGACAGCGGCTGCGCGATGCCGATGGCGTACGACAGCTCGACCAGCACTTCGTCGGCAACGCCCGCGGCGACCAGATTCTTGGCGATATGGCGGGCGGCGTAGGCCGCCGAGCGGTCCACCTTCGAGGAGTCCTTGCCCGAAAAGGCGCCGCCGCCGTGCGCGCCGCGGCCGCCGTAGGTATCGACGATGATCTTGCGGCCCGTAAGCCCGGTGTCCCCGTGAGGGCCGCCGATCACGAACTTGCCCGTAGGATTGACGTGCAGGATATAGTCGTCGCCGATCAGCCCGGCCAGCTTGTCGCCGGCGCGCTCCAGACGCGCCTTGACGCGCGGAATGAGGATCGTGCGCACGTCCTCGCGGATCGTAGCCTGCATCCGCTCCTCGGCCTCCTTCTCCGTCAGCCCGTTGCCGGGCAGGATGAACTCGTCGTGCTGGGTCGAAACCACGATGGTATGCACGCGCAGCGGACGGTTGGTCTTCTCGTCGTACTCGATGGTCACCTGCGACTTGGAATCGGGACGCAGGTAGGTCATCACCTGCCCTTCGCGGCGGATGACGGCCAGCTCCTTGAGAATCACGTGCGAGAGGATCAGCGTCGCCGGCATCATCTCGCGGGTCTCGTTGCAGGCATAGCCGAACATGATGCCCTGATCGCCCGCGCCCTGCTCGTCCTCCTCGGCGCGCACAACGCCCTGATTGATGTCCGACGACTGCTCGTGGATGGCCGACAGGATGCCGCACGAGTTGCAGTCGAACTGGTATTCGCTCTTGGTATAGCCGATGCGGTCGATCACACGGCGCGCCACGCCCTGCACATCGACATACGCTTCGGAGCGCACCTCGCCCGCCACGACCACCAGTCCCGTGGTGCAAAGCGTCTCGCAGGCGACTTTCGAGTTGGCGTCACGACGCAGGAATTCGTCGAGAATGGCGTCTGAAATCTGATCTGAAACTTTATCGGGATGTCCTTCGGACACCGATTCCGATGTAAACAAAAAGCCCATTGTTATACATTCAATTATGAGACGGTACCCTCAGCCGTAATGCCGGCATGCGGAAACACGCTCTCGGTTAATAAAAAAATAAAACGTATAAAATGGGAAAAATTGGCTGTTGGAATAAAAAATAAGCTGTTTTAGCGATTTTTTATTGTGGTTGCAATCAGTCAAATCTTTCCACATTTCCCCGCGTTACGGACGGGAGCGCAAAGATACGAAGGAATTTCGGAATATGCAAAAAACAGTTCGTTTTTGCCTCCGATATGCACTATCTTTGGCCCGGTATTGGATGAGATGCGTCCCGGCAACCCGCAAAACCCGTTTTGCGATTGCGCCCGACTTTCGCTATCTTTATACCCGTCGAATTCAACAAACCGTACATGAAACGATTCTTACTCGCCGCATGCATGCTTCTGGCCGCCGTCAGATTTTCGTCCTGCGAAAACGACGACGACGATCTCTACGACACGCTCACGGGCCGCGTATGGGCCGGAGACCTCGGATTCTAACAGGACGGCTATGCGCTAGACAGCTATGTTTACTTCGGGGCCGACGGCTTCGGAAGCGACGAACTCCGTTACGCCGACAACGGACGCCTGCTCGACACGCTCAACATCCAGTGGGACGCCTACGACGACACGGTCTACATCGACTACGGCCGGGTCGATCTGCCGCGCGAACTGCGCCGGGTCCACATCCGCCGCGGCATGCAGACAACCGATCTCTACATCGGAGGCCGCTATTACGACCGGATCACGCTCTACATGCGCTAACACGGCGGCACCTATTATATATAACGATCCCCGGATTCTGCGTGAATCCGGGGATTTCCATTATTCATTGAGAGTAACGCCTGAAATATAACCGTCCTCTATCCCTTCCAAACATAGATTTAACTTAACCATAATACGGTTCAAGCGTTATGCTGTTACAAGGATCGACCTTTTCTACGCATGAAAAAAAGCCAAGAATGGCACTATTTGTAGACTCAACTATGATCTTCCCCCAAGTATTCAGACCGGGAGCATGGAGCATAACTCCATAGACGCGATCCCACTCCAAGTAGATATTCCCTCCAATTGATTCGCAAGCTCGTGATGCGGAAACTGTTTGAGGAGTAGCTTTTCCCGTATCAATTTTAATTATAAATTTCCCGGATCGGGCGGTTCCGTCAGTATTCGATTTATCATTATCGTTTCCTGTCTTTTTCATATTCTGATCCAAAATTTCAAAATGATCTGCTTCGATAATCGTTCCGTCGGTAAACTCCACTGATTTCACTTGTAACTCATCGGTAGCGGCAGCATCTGTTGCTGCATAATTTTGCGCGGAAATCACCGTTCCATCAACAAGAGTAACGGATTTGATCCGCAAATCGCCCGAATCCTGAGATTTGGCTTCGAAGGGATATATTATAATCGAACATATCACCATCGCAATAAATACATATGATTTCATATCGTTTTTTACTCCTTTCATTCATATTAATTATCTAATTTCTTATTTTACCTGCCAGAAAACCGCAGATATTTTTTGTCGGAAAATTCGCAAATCCTCCTTGCGAAATAGAAAGTCATTACAGCTGCTGCATGGACAATCCTAATTAGTTTTCAATTCACATAGGCCCTGATATTATGAAGACAATTCAAGCGGTAATACTCGATACGAAATTTCACGCATTGACAGTTACAAATATATATCAGGCAGAATTTCAGTACAATACCTACATATTGTCATATCCAAAATATAACTACACAATAATTAGTACTCCGATATATGACCTTATACAACGATCCCCGGATTCACGCAGAATCCGGGGATCGTTCGTTAGCGGGCGGCGGCCTTGATCCGTACGCCGGTTATCGACCTCAACTCACTCCTCCACGTCCCGCAGGGCGGCGCGCAGGGCATTGATATCGCCCATCATCCGCAGGAAGATACGCACGCTGAGGGGCAGTCCGACGATCAGTCCGGCCACGAATCCGTAAAACACATAGGGCGAGGTCAGGCTTCCCACGTAAAATCCCAGCGAGATCAGCAGCGGCACACCCAGCACGATGCCCGCGCCTACGCCCCAGAGGAAGCAGGTGCGGAACCGGAGTACGGCGGCGCAGGTTTCGCGCACGGTCCCCGCTCCCGGCTCGATCCGCGCCAGCAGCACCAGCAGCGCGATCTGCCGCGCCAGCATGGCGAAGATAAAGAGCGCCAGCGTCGCCTTGACGGCCGTTCCGGGATCCGCCTCGCCCGTACGGGATATATTGGCGAAACAAAGCGGCAGCACTGCCAGCAGAAAGATTCCCAGCCGTATCGTACGCGCCAGCCGCTGCTTGGCCGAGGTGATCTTTCCGGCCGAGACCTCCGCCGTCAGCCTGTCTATTTTAGTGTCCGCACACGACAGACGTCCGTCCAGCTCGTGCCATTTGGTTTTCAGTTCGTCGAGTTCCATATTCGGGGAGTTTAATGATTTGCCTGTTCACGCAGTTTCAGCTTGATGCGGTGGAGCTTCGAAGCCACGTTGTTGCGCGTAAGCCCCGTGATCGCGGCGATCTCCTCGTAAGGAAGCTCGTCGAGCCACAGCATCACGACCGCCTTTTCGAGCGCATCGAGCCGGTTTATCAGTGCATACAGATCCCGCAGCCGCTCGCCGCGTTCGGGATCTTCGTCGGCTGCGCCCAGCGAGTCGGTCAACGGCAGCCGGCCCGTATGGCGGCGGTTGCGGCGATAGTACGAAATGCAGGTGTTCAGCGCGACGCGGTAGACCCACGACGAAACTTTGGCCCGGCCTTCGAATCCGTCGAATCCCCGCCACAGGTTAATCAGCACCTCCTGATAGAGATCGTCGAAGTCGTCGCTGTCCACGGCATAGAGATAACAGACTTTGCCGACGATGCGGCGGTGTTCCCGGACGAAGGTCTCGAATTCATACTGTTTGGTTCGCTGTAGGCTCATTGCTGAAACTGTTTTCCCCATTAGACGCGGCCGGAGCCGAAAAGTTGCACGGAGGATAAAATAAACCCATAGCGAAAAAGTAAATTTGGGCAAAGCGTAGCGAATTAGCTGATATAGCGTTCGTTACGCTTTGTCTTTCTATGGAACAGAGCCAACGAAATACCACCTCGAAGCCAAACGGTGCAGAAGTTCAGTTACCACCTCGTTACTCCCGTAACGGGTGCAGATTTCTTGCTAAAAGGTTCTTTTTCTTTTCAGTCTGTGTAATGACTTCACCATCAGTTATTTCAGGCACGGCTTCCTGTTCATTTTCCTTTATCGCTTCCTGAACAGATTCATCCATAAGTTCAGGCTGATTATCAGTCTCTGCATTTTCTCCTGCCGGAATAATCTTTTCCTGTTCTGTCATGTTTAAAAGATTTAAATTCTCATTTGCAGCATCCATTCGCAATCACCCCTTGCTATTTTATCACCAGTTCAACAGGACAGTGATCCGAGCCCATCACGCTGTGATGAATGTCCGCACTCACCAGCCTGTCCTTCAGCTCCTCAGATACAAGAAAATAATCGATGCGCCACCCTGCGTTGTTTTCTCTTGCATGGAACATATATGACCACCATGAGTATCTGTCGGTTACATCCGGGTAAAAATATCTGAATGTATCTATAAAACCGCTGTCAAGAAGCTCTGTCATCTTTCCCCTCTCCTCATCGGTAAAGCCCGCATTCTTGCGGTTGCTCTTAGGGTTCTTAAGGTCAATCTCCTTGTGCGCCACATTCATGTCACCGCACACGATGACAGGCTTGTTTTCGCGAAGCTTATTAAGATAGACCCTGAAATCATCCTCCCACTTCATTCTGTAATCAAGCCGCTCAAGACCTCTCTGTGAATTCGGCGTGTAGACCGTGACAAGATAATAATCCGCATATTCGAGTGCGATTATTCTTCCTTCGTTGTCATGCTCCTCGATGCCCATATCGTAGGAAACGCTCAGCGGCTCCTCCTTTGAGAATATCGCTGTTCCCGAATAACCTTTCTTTTTGGCATAGTTCCAGTATGCATGATAGCCCGGCTTGTCCCATGCAAGCTGTCCCTCCGAAAGCTTAATCTCCTGAAGGCATACCGCATCGGCATCAACCTTATCAAAAAAATCCATAAAGCCTTTGTCAAGGCAGGCTCTAAGACCGTTTACATTCCATGAAATATATTTTTTTGACATTGCAATCTCCTCTTCATTATAATATACGAATAATTTCAAAGCTCAAATCCAACAACAAAAACGCACTATGTCCGGCTGTCATACATTAAGCTCCGCAATAACCTTATAAAAATACATAAGACCTGCACTATGTATGATATCATTAT
>ENA-UEOJ01001287-UEOJ01001287.1-human-gut-metagenome-genome-assembly--contig:-NODE-1287-length-18017-cov-5.330658_pt1 | contig 18017 bp, 15 predicted proteins | sample MGYA00242885_ERZ507886 | MGnify/ENA primary metagenome ERZ507886 (study PRJEB26167, sample SAMN06115505) | human gut metagenome | host: Homo sapiens | place: China:Anhui | collected 2015-08-07... | reverse complement strand
TATATTTTTACATTTTTTTATTTTTTTCGACATATTTTCTGTCTTTTTTAGAAAAGAAAAGGGCAAAGGGCGCGCCGCTGCCGAGATCGTGTAACGAGCCATGCCATCCGTAAGGATTCCCTTTGGGAATCCTTACGGATGACGGCTGTCGCCGTAACAAGCCAAAAAAAGAACCGGTTTGGTTAGCAAGCTACCAAACCGGTTCTTTCCTTGTCTTGATCCGGCTCGTTACACGGCAAACTGGCTATTGTACAGATTCGCGTAGAATCCGCCTTGTGCCAGGAGGGTTTCATGGTTGCCCTGTTCGATGATATTGCCGTCTTTCATTACCAGGATGACATCAGCACTCTGGATGGTGGAAAGACGATGGGCTACGATAAAGCTGGTGCGACCTTCCATCATCGTGGCAAAGGCATTCTGGATCTTGATCTCGGTACGGGTATCGATGGAGGAGGTCGCCTCATCGAGGATCAGCATGGGAGGCAGGCACAGCATAACTCTGGTAATGCATAAGAGCTGTTTCTGTCCCTGGGACAGGCTGCCGCCGTCCTCAGTGATCACGGTGTCATACCCCTTGGGCAGGCGTTTAATGAAGCCGTGGGCATGGGAAGCCTTCGCCGCCCGGATGATCTCCTCTTCTGTGGCATCCGGCTTACCCATGCAGATATTGTCACGGATGGTGCCGGAACGCAGCCAGGTCTCCTGTAATACCATACCGTAATTGGTACGGAGGCTTCCCCTGGTGATGTTCCGGATATCGGTGCCGTCCACTTTAATGGAGCCGGAGTTCACATCATAGAATCGCATCAGCAGATTGATGACGGTGGTCTTACCGCATCCGGTAGGACCTACGATAGCAACTCTCTGACCGGGTTTTACCTGCAGGTTAAAGTTCTGGATCAGCTTCTTCTCCGGTACATACTGGAAATATACATTCTTCAGATCTACGTTGCCCTGAGCCTCTTCTAATACTCTTGCATCCGCGGCATCGGGCACCTGGGGTTCCTCGTCGATCAGTTCGAAGATACGTCCAGCACAGACAAAGGCATTCTGCAATTCCGTTACCACGCCGGAGATCTCATTGAAGGGCTTGGTGTACTGGTTCGCATAGCTTAAAAAGCAGGACAGACGACCTACGCTGATACCGCCTTTGATCGCTACGAGCGCACCGAACACACCGACACCGGCATATACCAGACTGTTAACAAAACGGGTCGCCGGGTTCGTAATGGAGGAGAAAAAGATAGCTTTCAGAGAGCATTTCTGCAATCTGCCGTTGATCTCTCCAAACTTGCTCTTCACCGCTTCTCCTCTGGAAAAGGTATTTACGATCTTCTGGTTGTCGATCATTTCCTCGATCAGGGAGGTCTGCTCGCCTCTGGTCTCGGACTGCTCCTTGAACATAAAGTAGGTCTTGGTTGCAATGAATTTTGCCACCAGGAAGGATACCGGAGTGATACATACGACTACCAGTGTGATGGGCACATTGGTCACCAGCATGAATCCCAGCGTACACAGGATCGTCAGTGCACCGGTGAATAACTGGGTAAATCCCATCAGCAGACCGTCCGCGAAAGTATCCACGTCCGCAATGACACGGCTCACGATATCACCGTAAGCATGGGCATCCAGATATTTTAAGGGCAGGATCTCCAGCTTCGCAAAAGCGTCCGTACGGATATCCCGGATCACATGGTAGGTAATATAGTTGTTGCAGGTGTTCATGATCCACTGGCCTACTGCTGTGATGATCATTGCGATGGCAATTTTTTTCATAATGGCAAAGATACCGGCCATATCTACCTGTCCCTTGCCGATGATCAGATCCACCGCGTTACCGGTGAGGATAGGGATATATAAGGTCAGTAATACGGTCAGACCTGCCAACAGCAGGGAGAGTACCAGTGCCGGTGTATATTTCCGGATATATTTCAACACCCGCTTCATCGTCTCTTTGTTATTTTTCTTCTGCATTACCGAACACCTCCTCTCTGTTCAGGGTACTGGGAATAATAGATCTCCTGATATACGGTGCAATCCTTTAACAACTCATCATGGGTTCCCATACCTGCGATCTCTCCATCATCCAGAACGATGATCTTGTCCGCATGGCGGATGGTGGAGGCACGCTGGGATACGATAAAGGTTGTGGTCTTATCTTCCAAAGTACGGATTGCTGCACGGAGTTTTGCATCCGTTGCATAGTCCAGTGCGGAGGCACTGTCATCCAGGATCAGGATCTCGGGATTTCTGACCAAGGCTCTTGCGATCGTCAGACGCTGTCTCTGTCCACCGGAGAAGTTTTTACCGTTCTGTGCCACAGTTGCATCTAACTTTCCGGGCTTACCGTCTACCACTTCCGATGCCTGTGCCAGTTCCAGTGCTTTCCACATCTCCTCTTCGGTAGCATCCGGCTTGCCCCACTGGAGGTTGCTGCGGATCGTTCCCTTGAACAGAACTGCCTTCTGCGGTACGACACCGATGCGTCCACGCAATTCCTCATCACTCATGGTCCGGATATCTCTGCCTTCCAACAGGATCTCACCTTCTGTCGCCGGATAGAAGCCGGGGATCAGATTCACCAGGGAGGTCTTACCGGAACCGGTACCTCCGATAATACCTACGGTATCGCCACGGTTTACGGTGAAGTTCATATCCTGCAAGGTAGGTGCTCCGGCTCCCTGATAAGTCAGGGATACATGTTTGAAGTCTAAGAAAGGTGCGCTCTTATCTACCTTATCCGCCAGTTTCTGATCCTGCGCTTCCACATATGCAGCATCTGCGCCGATATCGAAAACGGAAGCTACACGTTCTGCACATGCCAAAGCTTTGGTCATGGTCACGATCAGGTTTGCCAGCTTCACCAGCTCTACCAGGATCTGGTTCATGTAGTTGATGATCGCTACCACCTCACCCTGGCTTAAGTTACCGATATTGACCTGTACGGCACCGGTATAGATCAGAGCAATGATGGCTCCGTTTACAATGATATAGGTCACAGGATTCATGCAGGCGCTGATCTTGCCCACGAAGATCTGCATGGCCGACAATGCTTCGTTATTCTCCCGGAAACGGTCCGCTTCCTTTGCTTCCTGATGGAACGCGCGGATGACACGGACACCGGTCAGGTTCTCTCTGGTAATGCCCAGCACCTGATCCAGTTTGGACTGCACCTTTTTGTACATGGGGATCGTGGATAAAATAATACCGAATACCACAACGGACAATAATGGAATTGCCACCACGAAGATCAGTGCACATTTCACATCAATGGTAAATGCCATGATCATGGCACCGAATACAATGATCGGGGAACGTAAGAACAGACGTAAGGTCATGTTCACACCGGACTGCACCTGGTTCACATCACTGGTCATACGGGTGATCATGGTGGAGGTTCCCGCCTTATCAATATCCGTAAAACTCAGATCCTCGATATGATCAAACAATGCCTGACGCAGCTGGGTAGAAAATCCCACTGCCGCCTTGGCTGCGAAAAACTGTGCCGTAATGGACGAAGCCAGTCCCACTACGCCAAGGAGTAACAGGAGCAGTCCCATTTTCCCGATATAACCCATGTTCCGGTTGGAAATACCATAGTCAATAATATTTGCCATTACCAGAGGAACCAACAGTTCAAAAAATGCTTCCAGCAGCTTGAACAACGGTGCCAGGATAGACTCTTTCTTGTAATCCTTTAGGTACATCATTAATCGCTTCATAAAGTCCTCATTTCTATGCATTTTCTATGTTTTACTATTTCCCGTTTTCCTTGAATTTAACACTTCTGCTGTTCCGTAGCAGACCGCCAGCGAATACCCCGCTTCCAAAATCTGTTCCCGGAAGCAGATCTTCTTTTCCTTCCATCTGCGCTCGTCGGAAAAGTCTTCTCCCACGACGCTGCCGATCCCCTGTCCGGTATATTTGCCGTAGGCTTCTTTTCTGCTCCACAAGCGGTAAAACAGCTCGGTCCGTTTCTCCACGCCCGTCTCCTGCAGCAGTTTCCACTCTGCCTTTGCGAAAAAACGCTCTGCCGTCCGCTCTTTGAAGGGAACCCATTTTTGGATATCCACTCCCACTTCTCCGTCGCTGACCCCACAGACCACATAGTCTCCGGAATGAGACAGATTAAATTTCTTCGGAAAATTTACAATCTGCGGTTTGCCCTGTTCTCCATATTCATAGGAAAAAGAGAAGGGGGGCGTCTGCTCTCTGAACATCCGCGCCTGCAGCACTGCAAGCAGTTCATCCTCTTCCAGGAACAGGATATCGGTATTCTCAATGCCTTCTGTCAGATCCATTGCTATCTTTTGCAACAGCATTCCGGCGCCGAGACTGGCTGCTTTCGCTCCGGTCCCCTTTAACCGTTCTGTCTTGCTCCGTCGCACCAGATCCACACATTCCAATGCTTCCCGTAAGAAACTCTGTCTCGTCTCTTCCTCACAGGAATGCAGATGCAATACATAAATTCCTACAGCCATGTCCTTCTCCCGGCAGATCGCCATATCCATCCAACACAAAGGCTGTCGCATGAAAATTCCTGCGACAGCCTTATGATTATTCTTCCGGCTTTGCGGTGATCGCCAGATGCAGTTCGTCTAACTGCTTCTGTTCTACCGTACCCGGTGCTCCCATCATAATATCCATTGCGTTCTTGTTCATCGGGAAAGGAATGATCTCACGGATGCTTTCCTCACCACAGATCAGCATGATCATACGGTCTACGCCGGGAGCGATTCCTGCATGAGGGGGTGCTCCGTAGCAGAATGCATTGTACATGGCAGGGAACTTAGCCTTCACATCGGCTTCACCTAAGCCCACCAGTTCGAATGCCTTGATCATGATCTCCGGATCATGGTTTCTCACCGCACCGGAGGACAGCTCTACACCGTTGCAGACCAGATCGTACTGGTATGCCAGGATCTCTAAGGGATCCTGATTGTTCAGCGCGTCCATACCACCCTGGGGCATGGAGAACGGGTTATGACAGAATTCCAGCTCTCCGGACTCCTCGCCGATCTCATACATCGGGAAATCCACGATCCAGCAGAACTCGTAACAATCCTTCTTCATATGTTTCTCGCTGGCTGCACCCAACAGCTTTCTGTAAACACCTGCTGTCTTCTGTGCTTCCAGCTTCTTGCCTGCGGCAAGACCGACAAAGTCACCGTTCTTAAGACCTAACGCCTTGATGACTTCTTCCTTGCGGTCCTGTAAGAACTTGGAGATACCGCCTACGAACTCTCCGTTCTCATCTACGCGGAACCAGAAGCCCTTACGTGCAGTCTGTACCTCTACCTCTGCACAGATCGCGTCGATCTGCTTACGGGTAGCGGTGAAATCATCTACTACGATAGCCTTTACAGTCTGACCTTCAAAAGGAGCAAAGCCACAGCCCTGCATTACTTCCGTAGCATCGGTCAGTACCAGATCGATACGCAGATCCGGCTTATCGGAGCCGTACTTATCCATAGCCTCCAGATAAGGGATGCGTACGAAAGGCGCCTTGGAAGCTTCTTTATAAATGCCATACTTTTCAAATACGGGAGGCAGCACCTGCTCTACGATGGAGAATACATCTTCCTGGGAAGCGAATGCCATCTCCATATCTAACTGATAGAACTCTCCGGGAGAACGGTCTGCTCTCGCATCCTCATCACGGAAGCAGGGAGCGATCTGGAAATAACGATCAAAACCGGATGCCATCAGGATCTGCTTGAACTGCTGGGGTGCCTGGGGCAGTGCATAAAACTTGCCGGGATGATTTCTGGCGGGAACCAGATAATCTCTCGCTCCTTCCGGAGAAGAACAGGTCAGGATAGGAGTCGTGATCTCCATGAAATTCAAAGCATACATTCTCTGACGCAGTTCTGCCACGATCTGGCTTCTCATCACGATATTTTTCTTCATGTTCGGATTTCTCAGATCCAGGTAACGGTATTTCAGACGTGCATTCTCGTCTGCATCCTTGGACTGATTGATCTCGAAAGGAAGTGCATTATAAATACACTTTCCCAGAATCTCGATCTTATCGGGTACTACCTCGATCTCACCGGTAGGCAGATTAGCATTTTTGCTGGAACGCTCTCTTACTACACCTTCCACGGAGATGGTGGATTCCTTGTTGATGCCATCCATGACATTCATCATTTCCTCGGTCTCTACTACCAGCTGAGTGGTTCCGTAGAAATCACGCAGAATGACAAAACCGAGATTTTTGCTGACTTTTCTCATGTTCTCGAACCAGCCGACCAGTGTGACTCTCTCACCGACGTTGCCGATCCGAAGTTCATTACAGTTATGTGTTCTGGACTGAATCATTGCTTTTGCTCCTTGTCTGTTGCTTTTATCTCTTTAATTCTTCCTTATAGAATTCCACGAATTCTTCGTAGCCTTCCTTATTCAGCTGTTCCTTCTGGAATTTCTTGTTCTTGTTCATGCGGGCTACCAGCACCTGGGTACCGTCCTTACGGGCTTCCTGCGCCTGTGCGATCACTTCACACAGCCTTTCGCCGCTGACACCCTTCTCGATCAGATATGCTACCTGCTTCGGTCTCGTGGGCACCTTGAAGCCTCTCTCCATGAGCAGCATGATGATACGTTCGAAGCCGATGGAGAATCCGCACGCGGGCACATCATTGCCGGTAAATTTGCCGACCATCTTGTCGTAACGTCCGCCGCCACCGCAGCTGCCGCCGAATTCCGGCATGGCGATCTCAAAAATGGTTCCGGTATAATAAGACATGCCTCTTACCAGCGTAGCGTCGAACACAATCTCGAAATCGGAAGCCTTCGTCGCTCTGACGCTGTCCATGATCTCTCTGAGGCTCTGGGCGATCTCGGGCTCTAAGAATCCTTCCAGGGTATCTGCCAGGTAAGCCACACCGTCCTCAGCACTCTCCAGGCCTTTGAACAGTTCCAGATACTTGTCTACACATGCCTTATCAAAACCGTTCTCCAAAAGCTCAGCTTCCACGCCTTCCAGACCGATCTTGTCCATTTTGTCCAGAGTAATGAATACACTGTCATAGGACTCTTCGGGGAATCCGCTGTAAGCAGCCATTGCCTTCAGAATACGGCGTTCATTGATACGGATCTGGAAATTTTTAAATCCAAGCCTGCCCAGTGTGGTGGTGGTCGCCAGGATCAGTTCGATCTCTGCTAAGTTAGACGGCTCACCGAGGATATCAATATCACACTGCATGAACTGACGGTATCTTCCCCTCTGGGGTCTGTCCGCTCTCCATACATTGCCCATCTGCAATGCCTTAAAAGGAGAGGGCAGGGATGCCGCGTTGTTGGAATAATAACGTACCAGAGGCACCGTCAGGTCATAACGCAGACCACTGTCCACTACCTCTTCCTCTGTGGTTGCGGCTGCCACGTTCAGTTTCTCGCCGCGCTTTAAGATCTTGAAGATCAGCTTCTCATTGTCACCGCCCTGCTTACTGCTTAAGTTTGCAATATTTTCCACACAGGGAGTCTCAATGGAAGTAAAACCGAATTTGCCGTAGGTGTCCTTGATGACGCTGATCACGTAATCTCGGATCTGCATCTCCTCCGGCAGGATATCTTTCATGCCCGTTGTGGGCTTCTTGCTAAGTGCCATGGTCTTCTACCCTTCCGCTCTTATGATGAATTGCTCAATATCTTATATATGATACTTTTTTTCCGTTTCGCTGTCAACCCTCACAGTTCCAGCTTTTACTGGAAACAGGTTCCCTGAATTGTCATAGAAATCCCCACCTTCATGACACCCGCCAGCACCATGACCCAGATGGGATTCAGCTTCTTCCGAAGCAGCAGCACACAGATCCCGAAGATCACGACCATGCTCCATTCCGTCCCTGTCAGAGACATACTCTCCCCACTTCCCCAGAATGCATCTTTGAGGATCAGTATTCCTGCCGATGCGATCATTGCTACCACTGCCGGTCTTAAGGACTTCAGTACGCCCTGTAACAGATCCAGGTTACGATACTTCAGGTATAGTCTTGCCAGGATCGTCACAATAATGCAGGACGGCAGAATACATCCGGCCGTCGCCACCACGGCTCCGGGGATCCCGGCTATCTTCATTCCCACAAAAGTAGCGGAATTCACCGCAATGGGTCCCGGTGTCATCTGTGATATCGTGATCAGGTCTGTGAATTCCGATATGGTAAGCCATCCATGAAGTGTTACCACCTGCCCCTGGATCAGCGGCATTGCGGCATAACCGCCGCCGAAGCTGAACAGTCCTATTTGCAGAAAGCTTAAAAATAATTGCAGATAGATCATTTTCCGGCCCTCCTTTTGGCGAGGAGCGTCCGTACCACACCAAGCAGTCCGCAGACGATCACGATATAGATCACATTGATCTCCAGAATACATGCTGCCAGGAAAGCTCCCAGCATAATGACAAGTGACATGGGATCTTTTTCTTTTACGATCGGGGCTCCCATATCATAGGTCACGGAGGCAATTACCGCTCCCACTCCTGCCTGCATCCCGGACAGCATCTGCGCCACGAAGAAGTTACTGCGGAATGCATTATAGCAGATGGAGATCACCGAAATGATAGCAAAAGGGGGCAGGATCGTCCCCAGGATCGCCACCAGTGTCCCCGGGATCCCGGCCAGCTTGTATCCTACCACGATGGCTCCGTTGACTGCGATCGCACCGGGCGATGACTGGGCGATAGCCACCAGATCCAGCATTTCATCTTCTCCGATCCAGTGGTATTCATCCACGAATTTTTTCTTCATCAGTGTAACGATGACATACCCTCCACCAAAGGTGAATGCGCTTAAATATAATGTGGACAGGAATATTTTCCATAATCTCTGTCTGTACTTTTGGGTATCTTTTTCCGACATATCTTATCTCCTATTTATGTTAACATGTAAAAGCCCTCCAGAGTTCTCCGGAAGGCCCTTTATATCATTTATTTACTCTGCATGATGCTCTACCTGTTCAAACGTAAACACATTCAAAAACTGTTTTGTTCTCTCTGTCTTCGGATGTTCAAAAAATTCTTCCGGAGCAGCTTCCTCCACGATCTTTCCCTGATCAATGAAGATCACTTTGTCCGCCACTGCTTTGGCAAACTGCATTTCATGGGTGACGATGAGCATGGTCTTACCCTGCTTTGCCAGATCCAGCATAACATCCAGCACCTCTCGTACCATCTCCGGATCCAGTGCTGCCGTTACCTCATCGAATAAGAGAATCTCCGGATGCATACAGAGTGCTCTTACAATGGCTACTCTCTGCTTCTGTCCACCGGACAGCTGTCTGGGATAGCTCTTCGCCTTATCTGCCAGACCTACGCGTGCTAACAGCTCCATGGCTTCTTTTCGCACTTCTGCCTTATCACGCTTCTGTACTTTCACAGGTGCCAGCGTAATATTGTCGATCACCGTCAGATGCGGGAACAGTTCATAGCTCTGGAATACCATGCCGATCTTCTGCCGCAGGGTGGTGATATTTTTGCTGCCCTTGCGGATATCCATACCCTGTAGCTTTATCGTACCGCCCTGAATGGGCTCCAGTGCATTAATGCATCGAAGCAGGGTACTCTTACCGCAGCCACTGGGACCTACCACTACCAGTACGTCTCCTTTTTTCACTTCCAGATGAATTCCATCGAGAATCTTCTGCCCTTCGTATTCTTTTGTCAGGTTCTCTATTTTCAACAATGTCTCTGCCATGTCTTCACTCCATTCTTATTCCAACCCTGATCCATCTTTAATTCCATTTCTTTTCCAGAACCCTCGCCAGTACACTGAAGGGCCAGCAGGCAAAGAAATACAAAACGAATACTACAAGGAATACGCCAAAAGCAGCATTGGGACTGCTCATACGATTCGCCTCAATGATCTGCTGCGCTACTTTTAACATCTCCACTACGCCGATCATCAGTACCAGACTGGTAGTCTTGATCATACGGGTGATCAGGTTAATAGACAATGGGATCAGTCGCCGCACAGTCTGGGGAATGATGATGTACAGATATGTCTGTATCTTACTAAGTCCCAGCGCCTCACTGCTTTCATACTGATGCTTCGGGATGCTGATCAGCGCTCCGCGCACCAGATCTCCCATCTCTGCGGTTCCCCACAGGACGAATACGATCACGGATGCCACCTCACCGGATAAGTTCCATCCCAGTGCTCTGGTGGAACCGAAATATACGATGAACAATAATACCAGCTGCGGCATGATACGTATGAATTCCAGATAGACACGGAAAAAAGCTTTCACCACTTTATTTTTTACCGTCATCAGTGCCCCCACCAGGATACCCAGAGGCATACTGATCAGAATGGATACGATACTGATCTTCATGGCTACCCACAAACCCTGCAGCAGGCGGAGCATGTTCGCGCCTTTGAATAATACATCAATCCCCAAATCCGGCATAACGCATCCTCCTCTCCACCAGTGATCCTATGATCGATACCGGTAACAGGATCAGCAGATAAAATACTACCAGGAGGAACAGGCTCTCCGTAGTCTTATAATAGAGACCGATCAGGTCTTTGGCGGTGAACATCAGGTCCATCAGACTGATGGCGCTGAACACACTGGTCTCTTTTAACAGGAAAATGATATTTGCCACAAATGCGGGAATACTGGTGGACATTGCCTGGGGCAGGATCACATATCCCAACACCTGTCGGGAATTCATTCCCAGACTGATGGCACTTTCACTCTGAATGGGTTCTACGGATTCCAGACCGCTGCGGAAGCTTTCTGCCATATAGCTGCCGCCTAAGAATGCCAGACCGACTACACCGCACAGCTCCGCCGACATCCGGATCCCGATCTTCGGGAAGCCGTAATAGATAAAAAACAGCTGCACCAGAAGCGGTGTGTTACGGCTCAGTTCCACGTAGACTGTCACGATCCACCGCAGCACCGGCACTTTATAGTATTGAACCGCTGCACAGATGAGCCCCACCAGAATCGCAAACAGGATGCCAACGATACCTATTTTCACGGTCAGAAGTGCTGCCTTTTCGTACATGGGCAGATATTTTTCAATAAATTCCCAGTTCATGTATCTATGTCCTTTCCGGTAAAGTTCAAAATAATCTTTTAGATTATATCAAATGTATTTCTCAGATGCAAGAAAAGACTGCGGCGGCAGCTTACGTGCCCCGCAGTCCCCTCTATATCATCTTATTCCCATCGTACCTTACTGTGCGTTTACTTTGCCGCCCTCTACTACCAGGCTGTCCTCATAGTCCAGACCATAGGTGTCTGCCAGAGTTGCTTCGTAATCTGCATGGAAAAAGTTCTCCTCACCCAAATCTACGATCTCATCATTGATCCAGTCAAGCAGTGTGGTGTTGCCCTTGGAAACAGCGGGAGCAATGGTGTCTGCACTGCCCAGGGAAGGAATACCTACGGTATATCCTTCGTTCTGCAGAGCGAATGCGATAACTTCGGTGTTATCATTTGCCCATGCAACAGAAGTGCCGTTCTCGAAAGCTTCTTTTGCGGTTGCATAGGAATCAAACTTCTGTAAAGGAATATCCGGATAGTTTGCGATCAGATATGTCTCAGCGGTGGTGCCGGAGATTACAATGATGGAATCATCTGCATTCCAGTTGTCTAAGGAAGTGATCACATTATCATCCTTGGATACCACGCCAAGTGACACATTCATATAAGGAGAAGCGAAATCCACTTCCTCTGCTCTCTCGGGAGTTACGGTAAAGTTCGCCAGGATCACATCTACCTTACCGGTCTGTAAATACTCAATACGATTGGCTGCCTCTGTAGATACGAAATTCACATCTACCCCCAGGTCTTCGCCGAGTCTTCTTGCATAATACACATCATAGCCCTGATATTCACCGTTCTCATCCACATAGCCGAACGGGTTTTTATCGGAGAATACTCCGATGTTAATGGTTCCGCTCTCCTTGATCTCATCCAGTGTGCGGTATACTGCCTTGCCGTCTGCTGCCGCTGCGCTTCCTGCGTCTGCGGTTTTGCTGTCACTGCTGCCGCATGCGGTCAGTCCCAGTGCCAATACTCCTGTTAATGCCAGTGCCAAAACGCTCTTCCACTCAAACTTCTTCATAATCCTTTTCCTCCTCTTCGATGTCTCATTTAAGTATCGAATCAACTTATGGGTAGGATTATATCTCCTATTTCATACTATGTCAATAGGAAAACAGTAATTTGTTTTTGCTTTTTGCGAAAAAATAAAATCAATGCTATAATACTTTTGTTACTTTTGATTGTAAACAGACCTTGTAACCGGAATTCCGTAAGAGATAATAAAATAATAAAGGAGAACAAAAGGATAATATATGAAAAAACCGATTTCACGTTTCTATCTGCTGTTGGTTCTCGTTCCGTTACTGTTACTGGCGAGCATGGGCGGCTATTACTTTCTGGAAGAAACTGCTGCAGGCAGCGATGTTGTTGTCGTTCCACAGATCCCTGCACCGCCTTCTGCCACACCGGTTCCCGTCCCTACTCCGGAGCCGACCCCCACTCCCTTCCCGGAGCATGACATTACGCTCATGGCTGTCGGGGACAACCTGATGCATCTGGGAGTCGTGGCCAGTGGAAAACAGGAGGACGGAACTTATGATTTCTCCATGCTGTTTCAGGGGATTTCACCCTTCTTAAACGCGGCAGACATCCGGATCATCAATCAGGAAACTGTCATGGGCGGCAATTCCCGGGGCTTTTCCGGTTTTCCCTATTTTAATTCTCCTACCGAAGTTGGGGATGCGATTGCGGATGCCGGATTCAACGTGGTCCTGCAGGCATCCAATCATACCGCGGATCAGAAGCTGGACGGCCTGTTGTACTGTGCGGATTTCTGGAAAAACAAGCACCCGGAGGTACTGGTAACCGGTATTCACGAAGACGCTTCACAGGCAGATGACATTCCGTTACTTACCATCGATGATGTCACTTTCGCCATCTTAAATTATACCTACGGTGCCAATACCGAGACACTCCCCTTAGATCTGCTGGGGCATCTGAATCTTCTGTGTGCCGTAAATGAGAAAAACGGACAGATGGACTTCACCACGCTGAACCCGCAGGTCTTAGAGGATATCTCCCGAGCAAAAGAACTGGCAGATATCGTCATCGTCTGTCCTCACTGGGGGACTGAGTATTCCTCCAAAATCTCAAGCTATCAGGAAAAATGGGCACTGGAGATGACAGAAGCCGGTGCCGATGTCATTATCGGAACCCATCCCCATGTGGTAGAGCCTGTGGAATGGATCACCGCAGAAAACGGCAATGAGTCTCTGTGCTATTATTCGTTGGGCAATTATGTGTCCACCCAGAAAAATGCTCTCAGCATGTTAGAGGGTATGGCCTGGCTGACTTTTCACGTTGCAGAGGACGGTGTCTCCATCGAGCGGAAGACCACCGGTGTGATACCGCTGGTCTGTCAGTACACCTCCGGACCGGTACGGTTTGAAAATGTCTATCTGCTGGAAGAATATACCGAAGAGCTGGCGGCCTCCCACGGCATCCGCAATTATGCCGGTGTGGTCCTTCATCTGGAAGACCTGCAAAAATGGAGCGACGAGATCCTCGGTGATTTCGTACTCACCAAAGATCAGGCGCTCCATAATTTCAAAACCGATTCTATTAATCAATAACGTTTCTCATACCGATGATGGGACTGTAGTCCACAGCACTGATAATGACACCTTTCCGTGAATTGGCGGAATGGATGATCTGTCCGTCACCGATATACAGTCCTACATGGGTACAGCTCTTCCCTCCATTGGAACTATAACATACAATATCTCCTGGCTGAAGTTCTTCAGAACTGATACTGCGTCCGGCACCGGAATACTGTCCTCCCGGTGTACGGCTGATAGAATAGCCGAACTCCGCATAGATAAAGCAGGTGAATCCGGAACAATCTGTACCTCCTGACAGACTGGAACCTCCGTGTACATACCGGTTGCCCAGATACTGCATGGCATAATCAATGATTCCCTGTCTGAGCTCCGCATTTGAGGTATAAGTTGTAGTGGGAAGTGTGATGTTCGTGATCACCTCCGGGGCATCCTGCTCGGCAGTCTGTTCTCTTGCCTGCAATGCCTTCTGCGCGGCAATTTCCGCCTGTTCCTCTTCTATTGTCTTCGCATAGATAAATTCTTCCGAGATCGTAACATATTCCGCAGAGACATAGCCTTCCTTGCTGTCGGTGTACTGTACCTTCAGCCAGTCTCCGTCATTCTCCAGAATTTTTACCTTTTCTCCATTGTCAATGTAACCAATTCTTTTTGCATCTGTGGCAGGATCCTGTCTCACATTCAGACGGTCTGCGATAACCACAGCATATCTGGTCACATAATTGTCTACAACCTCAGCTGCTGCATCTCCGTAAATGAAAAACTCTGCCTTGATATAGCCCTCCACATTACCGGAGATGATCCGGAACCAGTCCTGATCCTCTCCTGCCACATCCAGGATCTGTGCCACCGCTCCGTCATAGATTTTGCCCACTACAGCACTGTCTGTGTTCGGTTCTGTCCGGACATTGACGTAATTCGTCACATTGGCGATCGCTAGCGATGCATACTCATCTGCGTTCGTATCCTCTACGGAAGCTTCGTCTACCGGAACATCCTCCGGATCCGACACCCCTTCCAGTGCTCTGGGATCTTCCGTCTCGCCACCCTGTACCGCCAGCAGATCCTCTATGGTAATCTGTCCGGTAGCCGGGATCGGCTCGACACCGATCTGATGTATTCCTGCCGCATGTACTTTCTGTACAGAGGTTTCACTCTGTATTTTCAGTTCTCCGTTTCCTGCTGCCACCACCATACTGATTCCGGTGAGAGCGACCGCCAGTGCCATGAACATTCTTTTTTTCATTATAATCCCTGTTACTTCCTACAATTACAGTTTTCTGATGACATTCTGCATAATAGCACATAAAGCAGCACCCGTCCACGAATGTCTCCAAATATCTCAAACTACTTAAAATACTGCATCAACTCTTCCAGATCCGTGGATGCCTTTTTAATTGTTCCTGTATCGTCCGAAATTTTGTTAACTGCTTCTGCGATATCAGATACGTTTGCCGTTACTTCCTCGTTGCTGGCTGCATTCTCTTCACTGATCGCAGAACCAGGCTTCTTAACATGTCGGATATTGCATCCTGAACTATGCTCTCCCGTTCTCCGGCAAAAGCCATTCCCAGAATCTCTCCGTCATCGGAACATACCGGCATATAATAGACATAATATTCTTCTCCCTGAATCTCTACACCATCAGTTTCATAATCGTTACCGGCTCTGACCGTCTCCCATATCTGTGGATCAGCCTTGGTTCCTTCTGCCCTGTTCCCATCCTTGTCCACAATGGAAGTAATAAATCTCTCATCCTCCATGAAAAGCGTCTGTTCAATATGCTCATCCTGCAAAGAATCTATAAACTGATAACTGATATCATCCTTTTCCAGAATATCCTCACGGATATCCCATGTGAAATACTGCTCCACTGATGTAGCACATGCTTTCAGCCGCAGATAGGTACTGTCGACCAGTTCATCTTTCATTTTGCCCGATGCATATACAGTCAGAGCAACCATCGTTGCAAGCATCGGAATGCAGCCGATCATTAAAATCACCTGCAAATACCCCATTTTCTTCATTTCAGCACCCTCCTCGTTTTCTGATATAAACTTTTTCCTGCTGTTACCTATCCCCGTACGGGCATGATGAAACATCCGCAAGTTGATCTAATTGAAAAATATCATAGCATATTTTATCAGGATCCACAACACTTCGACATTCTTGAGTTTCCGCAGTTTTATCCACAACTGCCTATTTTTTCAGATACTATTATAAACAACTTTCAAATATCCGGCAGATTGGTGCTTTAGGAGAAGTTTGGCTATTGGAATTTGGCTACCTGTTCTAATTTCTTTTATAAAAAGAACCGTTCTTTGCTCTCTCCTTTCTTTAATTGCAGTCTCCTTATATTTCACTACAGTATCCACATCCGAATGTGTCTGAAAAGCAGCTCCGGTAATCCTACCGCCCTTCCTCCTGTGTTTTCTCACCACATTTTGTCTGAAATTTTTAAAAATAAAGAATGCTTACGCCATGTAACATCGTGGTATTTCTCCAGTTCTCCGTTCCCAACGATCCGGTGTGCCAGATCAGTAGTCCGGTGTTTTCGGCATTTTCTCTTCTGCCTACTTCTGCCGTAAGCTCCACTCCACGGGCATAGCCCCTTTCCTGCTGTACCACCGTAGGTTCCGTAACCGTCCATGCTTTTGCCGATAATATTCCGTTCTCATACCGCACCCAAATTCTGCATCCCGTTACAAAGCAGTTTGTCACGACCTCGCGGGAAATGCACTGCGCCTGTCCACGCACATACTGTATCAGATACATGGATACCGCATCGGAATGGGCCGCCGTACGGATGATCCGAAGTCCATAACCGTCCAGAGTGTCCGTGTCCGTCTTGATGCAGACATCCAGATACTGTCCGGCGCTGCCAAAACCCTGTCCGGCAGACTTTGCCGGATCGGCTTCCAACAGGACTTCCATATTCCGTTTGGTTTCCGTTCCCATCTCCGGTGCCGTGGTCGGCGTATAGCGGATCCTGGCCCCCTGCATTCCCTGATAGAGCCCTTCGCCCTTACTGCCGTCCCCTGTTGCACCGTAGTGCCAGGAGACCTGCGTCTTTTCCCGGTCCCACTTTTCAAAATCACAGGTATCCGCCGGACGCTTCGCATCAAAATTCCATACACCTTTTTCGTTTCCGGCATGGCTGTAAAGAGGAAGGTTATGAAAATCTGTCCAGATCCTGTCTGTTTCCACATCTTCCGGCGAAATAGCTTTTTCATAAAAGCACTGCACTGCTTCCCCGTATTCGCTGCGATTCGTTCTGGGTCTTATCTGTGCAAAAATATAATATCCCACATCATCTCCGGTGAGGGCATAAACTTTCTCCGGCTGATCCGGTTGGGAGATTGCCGTCACGATTTTGTCCTCTACCCGAATGTTTCTACTTCGATACCAGATAATATCCGAGCAGTCATTCTCCGCTTCCGTAAAATCATAAGACAGCCGCAGCATTTTGCCTTCAAGACAGATCACCGGATTGCCCGTAAGCCTTGGTGCCGCCACTTTCCGGGGATGAATTCTGACATACGCACCGGTCTGCAATCCCTCTTTGGTCTGCGCCGTGAGTACTACTTCCGTCTCATGGTCTATATTACTGTCTTTCAGTTGCAGCAGACAGCTCCCCTCCGACACACGCTGTATTTCTATGGAGTCTGCACTGTCTCCTTCTATTTTAAAATGTATCTCACACTTCCTCTCACGCCCATCAAAGGTCAGGCATTTTCCCTTTATATTTATGGAAGATCCGCCTGCTTCCAGTTCAAAAGCCTCTGACTCCAGCAGAAGCTGTGTAGGAATATCTGTTTTTCCGGCAAAGCGGATCACTTCTCCGTTCCCCAACGGGTCCCAGTCGTCTTTCCCGCCCAGAAGATTATAGACATTGTAGATTGTTTCTCCATCCTTACGGATATAGTAGGCCTCTGCCAGCATCTTTTCGTCAATGTCCACCGTATGGGAATCCGCAACCTCCGGAGGCGTAAACCGGCCTTCCGGATATGTCACATTCGCCTGATAGCACTTCAATGCTACGGAAGGATATTTCGTCCACAAGACCGCAACTTTGGTGTCCGGCAGACCTGCGAAGCTGCTGTCGATCAGTGTGATCTGTCCTCCGACTTTTGTAAAATACTGTGCGTGAGTCTCCCCATCCTGTGGATATTTACAATGAAATGTACAGTTTAAGAATACCGCTCCCGTACCGGAAGCCTGATAGATCGGCATTCCGCTGTAAAAATCAAACTCACAGTCCAGGTACACTGCATTTCCATTCAGAGCATCGTCCGTCTGTTCAAAATGACAATGTTCATACAGGCTTCTGCCCCCGCATCCGTCTCCGGTAGCCTTGGTGGTACAATTCAACGCGAATATCGGCCTTACGCTGATCTACGGTTT
>ENA-UEOJ01001262-UEOJ01001262.1-human-gut-metagenome-genome-assembly--contig:-NODE-1262-length-18260-cov-3.691745_pt1 | contig 18260 bp, 14 predicted proteins | sample MGYA00242885_ERZ507886 | MGnify/ENA primary metagenome ERZ507886 (study PRJEB26167, sample SAMN06115505) | human gut metagenome | host: Homo sapiens | place: China:Anhui | collected 2015-08-07... | reverse complement strand
AAGACTACTTCAGCGAGTTTACACTGATGATTGTTGCTACGCTGGGAGCCTTTTATATTGGTGAGTATCCGGAAGGAGTCGCTGTAATGCTGTTTTATACGATAGGAGAGTTGTTTCAGAATAAAGCGGTAGACAGGGCGAAACGTAATATCGGTGCTTTGCTGGATGTGAGACCTGAGAACGCCTTGGTGCTTAGGGAGGATAATCTTGTGGTAGAAAGTCCTCAAAATGTAAAAGTAGGAGAGGTCATTGAAATAAAGGCGGGTGGGAGAGTTCCTTTGGACGGAGTGATGTTGAATGAAATCGCTGCTTTTAATACAGCCGCGTTGACGGGAGAAAGTGTTCCCCGTGACATCAGAAAAGGAGAGGAAGTCCTTGCGGGGATGATTGTGACGGATAAAGTAATCAGGATTAAAGTAGAAAGACCTTTCGATAAAAGTGCGCTTGCACGGATATTGGAACTCGTTCAGAATGCTTCGGAACGGAAAGCACCGGCAGAATTGTTTATCCGTAAGTTTGCCCGTATCTATACTCCTATTGTCATAGCACTGGCGGTATTGATTGTGCTACTCCCGTTCGGCTATTCATTGATAGACCCTCAATTCGTGTTTACATTTAATGATTGGTTATACAGAGCTTTGGTTTTTCTGGTAATTTCGTGTCCATGTGCGCTGGTAGTAAGTATTCCATTAGGTTATTTCGGTGGTATCGGAGCAGCTTCCCGATTGGGGATTCTGTTTAAAGGCGGCAATTATCTGGACGCAGTCACTAAAATCAATACAGTCGTATTCGATAAAACGGGAACGCTGACCAAAGGAACATTTGAGGTGCAGGATTGTAAGTGTGTATCCGGGATTTCGGAGAAGGAACTGGTGAGGATGATTGCTTCAGTAGAAAGTGACAGTACACATCCGATCGCTAAAGCGATTGTGAACTATGCAAAACTGCAGGATATAGGGCTTGCGGTTGTCACCAATACTAAAGAATTTGCAGGTCTCGGTTTGGAGGCAATAATAGACGGGACTTCGGTGCTCGTTGGAAATAGTCGGTTACTGTCTAAGTTTAGCATAAAATATCCGGCAGAATTGCAGAGTGTTACCGATACGATTGTAGTTTGTGCTATTGGAGGCAGTTATGCGGGTTATCTCTTGTTGGCGGACGCATTGAAGGATGACGCGAAGACGGCGATTGATAACTTAAAAGCATTAAACATTGAAAACATTCAGATATTATCCGGTGATAAACAGAGTATTGTTACTAACTTTGCAGAGAAACTCGGTATATCAAAGGCTTATGGCGATCTGCTTCCTGACGGTAAAGTGAAACATCTGGAGGAATTGCGGAAAAATGAAGCAAATCAGATTGCCTTTGTCGGTGACGGGATGAACGACGCTCCTGTGCTTGCGTTGAGCCATGTCGGTATTGCTATGGGTGGATTGGGCAGTGATGCGGCGATTGAAACAGCTGATGTCGTGATACAAACAGATCAACCGTCGAAAGTGGCCGAAGCCATTAAAGTAGGAAAGCTGACTCGCCGGATTATCTGGCAGAACGTGTCGCTGGCATTTGGAGTGAAACTGCTGGTACTTATCTTGGGAGCCGGTGGACTGGCTACACTTTGGGAAGCTGTCTTTGCGGATGTCGGCGTTGCATTGCTTGCCATTATGAATGCAGTGAGAATACAGAAGATGATAAAATAAAAAGAATATGGAAGAGAATGTTTATTTGGATAAGCTGGAAAGACGGGATATCAAACCGACAGCAATAAGGCTTCTCATATTGAAAAATATGTTGGAAGTTGGACGGGCCGTATCGTTACTGGATCTGGAAACTCTCCTGGATACGGTAGACAAATCGACCATATCCCGGACAATAGCTCTCTTTCTGTCTCATCACCTGATACATAGCATAGATGATGGAAGCGGTTCGTTGAAGTATGCCGTTTGCGACAACTCCTGTAACTGCGTGGTGCAGGATTTACACTCGCATTTCTATTGTGAGAAATGTCATCGGACTTTTTGTCTGGAAGGTACACATATTCCGGTTATTGATTTGCCTAAAGGATTCACGTTACATAGCATTAATTATGTTCTCAAGGGGATTTGTCCGGAATGTACTTCTCATTCAAAGAATGAATAAATAGAAAAAGCCGGAACTCAGACCAATAGAAATATCGGTAGAGTTCCGGCTTTTTATCAATATGCTTGTTTAATCGATGTTTGGATTCAATGAATGCCAGTCTTTGATGGCAGGTATGATTCCCATTTCAATAACTTCATCACGGAGCTTGCACAAGTGTTCGTAGCTCTTTTCCAGTTCAGCCTGTTCGGCAGGAGTTCCGGCTACTTCCTTATAAGTGACACCGTTTTTGGTGATTGAAGTATCCATTGCCATCATGATATGATCGAATTTTCCATTGGAGACATACGTTCCGGCAGGCCAGCGGAAAGGTTGTCCGCCCATAGCGGCAGCGATCATCTCGATAGAAAGATAGGCCGGGCTCTGAAAAGAAGAGCGTCCTCGCAAATCGATAATGTGTTTGCCTCCTTGAACGACTTGCTGGCGTATCTTCTCCCAGTCTTCGGCCGGTAATTTTTCCGTTCCGATAAGCTCGGCGAGCGGAGTTCCTTTTACTTTTGTCGTCGAAGCAAAAACCGCCATTTGTTCTCCATGCCCTCCATAGGTACGACAATTCTCGATTTCATCGGCTACCGCATGGAAATATTTTGCCAACTCGCTCTGCAAACGCGTACTATCGAGCGCCGCAAGCGTGGATACCTGAGACGGTTTCAAACCCGAATAAAGCAATACGATCAACCCCGTAATATCGGCCGGATTGAAAACGACGACCACATGTTTCACATCGGGACAATAGCTGCGTATATCCTTACCGAATTGAGCGGCAATTTCGGCATTTCCTTTCAATAAATCCTCTCTTGTCATTCCTGCTTTGCGAGCAGCCCCTCCGGAAGATACGATATACGAGGCTCCCGTAAGAGCTTCTTTCACATCGCTCGTGAAGGTTATATCTACCCCTTTAAATGCACAATGACGTAATTCCTCGGCAACACCTTCCAATGCCGGAGCATAAGGGTCATACAAACATAAATGAGGTGTCAAACGCATCATCAATGCAGTCTGTGCCATATTCGAACCGATCATACCGGCAGCACCCACGATCGTGAGCTTTTCATTCGTCAAAAATTCCATATTCGTTATATTTAAATGATAAGTTTTCTTTATTCCGTTACAAATATAACAAGCGAAACCTGATTTTGATTATCATTCTTTTTTACCATTCATAACAAAAGGTTATCGGCATAAACAGCCCTGCAGTCAAAACCAGACACAATACATTCATTATAAGATATATACATATTAAATCACGACCATTCTATCCGTCATTCGACCCATGTAAGGTACATTTCTTGACCAAACGGAGAGCGATACGAAGGCGACTTCGTAAACGGGCAATGTACCGGAAAGGGGGTATTCTTCTACAAAAACGGGAGCCGATACGAAGGGGATTTCGTCAATGGCTGTAAAGAAGGCTATGGAACCATGTACTACCCAGACGGTCGATATGACACCGGTCAATGGCATGACGACAACTTCATGGGATAAAAACAGAACCCAAAAACTTATTTTAGTTACCCGCCTTGCTCTCCGCAGAATACCCGAATCTTTCAAAAACATGAATAATTTAATACACTTTTTTTACTCGGTTTGCTAAATAATCTGTACTTTTGTACAAAAATTAGGAAATGGGAAAAGAAACATCTGAAAGAATACAGACTTCCGTGCTCAATGCAGCAGAGAAAAAAGTTTTGGTTTGGCTGGCTCAACGACAACCGGCATGGGTTACTTCGGACTTCCTTACATACACCGGCGTAGTAGGAGCTCTCGTATGCGCAGTGGGATTCGTATTGGCTCATATAGATAAAAACTACCTGTGGATTTCTTCTCTCGGGTTGGTAATTAACTGGTATGGCGACAGCCTCGACGGCACTCTTGCCAGAGTAAGGAATGCGCAAAGACCCGTTTATGGATTTTTTATCGACCATACGCTCGATGCCGTCACCATTTGTATCATGTGTATCGGAGCCGGTCTTTCGCCCATGTTCAGGCTCGATGTAGCGATGCTGGTATTAGTGGGCTATTTGGTTCTTTCGATTTATACGTATATCTCGACAATCCTAAGCGGTAAGTTCCTGCTCACTTACGGCAGCCTCGGGCCAACTGAATTCCGATTGATCGTCATTCTTATCAACACGGTGTTCATGTATACTTCCCTCTCGGAAATAAAGTGGACCATCGAAGGGCAAACATTGGGCATATTCGATGTAGCCGGATTGTTCATTGCCTGCTTCTTGTTCGTGGCATGGTTGGTTCAATTCATCACCGACCGTCGCGTTTTGTCCAAACAAGATCCATTGAAACCCTATTCTCCTAAAAAATAATAATAAAGATACGGTGTTAAAGCTGCGTATTTACCTACAATTCGTAGTCAGTCGGCTATTGGGCACAGGTGTCGATACCTTGATACTGTGGATATGCTCGACTTTTATATTCAGCAGCTACTGGGAGGTATATGTCCTCTCACCTATCATCAGTTTTGAATTTGCCGTATTGAGCAATTTCCTATGTTCTTATTTTTGGATATGGAAAAGTAGAATCGGCCGTCGTTCGACGTCTGATTTTTGTATTCGTTTTCTCATGTTCAATCTTTCATCGGGAGCCGGCTTCTTAATGAAAATGTTTTTTCTACTCATTTTCCAAAAGATATTCGGCTGGGACGTTATCTATTGTAATCTTGCCGCCCTGCTTATTTCGGGATTGTTCAACTATTTCGTAGCGGATATGCTGGTATTCAAATCGCGCAAACGGGTGAAAGTCGAAAGTTTCGACAGCAACGATTGCTGAATGCAGTCCCCTGCATAAACCCATAAAGCTCTTCCTTTTCGGTGAATTAAGCCTAAATCCCCCCCTACAAAATTCGCCTCCAAAAAAGAATCTTATTTCTATTTCAAGCCCGTCTCGACTTGTTGCTGAGCAGGGGGAGATTTTGTATGTTTATTTCTCCCTCGTCCTACGGCACACTCCACCTCATTTACGATAAACAAAAGAAGGACGAGACTTAACTCCACCGCCCGTACTTTCTGCCCCCTCTATTAAATTAACCCCTCCGTCACTTCGTGCCACTTCCCCTATATTTTTGCGTTGCAAAAACACCCCGTAATACTACGGGACACGGCAAGAGAGGAATATGAAATTTTAGTAGATGGGATAGGGAAAGAATTGATAAAGTTGTATAAAAACGAAAGGGAAGCAAAAAATTTGCTTCCCTTTCGAGTGATTGAGTTGGGATTCGAACCCAAGACCCACAGCTTAGAAGGCTGTTGCTCTATCCAGCTGAGCTACTCAACCGACCTTTTATGAAAAAGTGCTGCAAAGTTAGGGATATTTCGGGATATTCCAAATATATGTATCCTATTTTTTGTAGCCCTCATATAAAATAGAAGTATCAGAAAGGATACCCTACCGTGAAATGAAACGCAGAATCTCGTTTGAAGTTTTGCGAAGCGATTGCCCAATGGTCTTGTCCGGCCGCCGGATTATAGGCTTTCATTCCCATGTCGAAGCGAAGTAAGAAATAGCTGAAATCCAGACGGATTCCCAATCCATAGGCCAACGCGATTTCCTTATAAAACGAATCCAGTCGGAACTGACCGCCGGGCTGCGATTCGTAATCACGAATCGTCCAAATATTACCGGCATCGATAAAAGCCCCCAACTCTACTTTCCAAAATAGTTTGGTGCGATATTCAAGATTTATATCGAGGCGTATATCTCCACACTGATTGATAAATTCAGATACAGAATTATTGCCGTTATAACTACCGGGACCGAGCGTTCTTACCGACCACCCCCGCACACTGTTGGCTCCACCCGAATAGTAGCGTTTCTCAAAAGGTAAAATATCGGAATTCCCATAGGGTATGCCTATTCCTCCGCCTACATGAAAAGCAATAGAGTTTCGCTCGTCAATCAAATGGGTAAAACTATAATCGAAATCGAATTTAGCATACTGGGAATATCGGATACCAAAAATCTTGTATCCCCCATCGGGCTCTTTCGAGGTAAGTTTGGAAAAGGCATTGAGCACGTTGCCCGCTATTTCTCCCGCAGCCCTCAACGTATAAACATTGGTGCGACGTTGCACCGGATTGGAGGGATTGAGATTGGAGCAATAAAAGGTATATCCCATACGCATGATGAAGTGATCCTCGTAACTGTATCGTAAAAGCGGATTATCGGGGGCTATGTTTTCGAGAAATCCGTCGGTCTTACGGGGCAAATAGACATAATTTATATCCAACAAGTCGTAGTTGTGACGGTAGAATCCCCGATTGGTTGTCCACTTATATTTCCAAGCCGCTCCCCAAATGACTCGCGTATACTCGGGACGTTGCTGGAAATTAAGATTTATACTATATTCGGTGCTGGCTTTCATACGCCGCCGAAAATCGGTACGCAAAAACGGGAAAAGAAATTTGGGATAAGTAACTCCTATCTCCCCTCCCAACTCGGTATATCGGTCATTGATGAGTCCGCTCAAATCGCCCGACAAACTTTCATAAGCACCGCGCACCTTAGCCGAAAAAGTTTCGGAACCCTTGAAGATATTACGATGTTGATAAGTAGCTCCCACGGCAAAACCTAAATCGCCCTCGGAATTAGTACCTTCCAATTCGAGCGAGACAGACTGCGGCTTATCCTTGCTGAGCAAGATATAACAATCCAATTGATTTACACCTTCGTCGTTCTGACCGGACGGCTCGAAGCGAATATTGACATATTTGACAATACGCAATCTCCCGAATGCCGTATAGGTATTGTCCACATCTCGACTACTGAACAACAACCCCGGACGAATGAAACAATTCTCCACCAATGTTTCCCGTCGAATATAAGGGCGATCGCCTTCCACGAAATAATAATTCTTATATGTACCGGCATTGGCAACATCGATTTGGTCGGTCGCCGTCGGGTCATAAGACAACACAAAATAGATTTTCCTCATATAATACCGTTCGTACGGACGATACCCCGAAGCATTGGCAACAGACTCAGGAACGAGATTCATAGTGAGATCGACTGCTTTCGAACGGTCGGCGGTATCTGCCGTATAGGTAATCAGTTCTTTATTAAAAGCATAAAAGCCATCGCGCCGCAACATATCGGAAATACGTTGCCTTTCCTCGTCCAACACATTTCTATCGAAATTCGATCCTTTCTTCAAAAGCGAATGAGAGGCATATTGCCGCTCGACAAGCCGGGAAATCGTATCGTTTGAAATACGATAGTCTATATCGTCTATGTAATGCGGCGTATTTGCCGAGACTCGATAGAACACGTCCATACGTTTACCTTTCGAAACCGTATCGACATCGACCCGAGCAGCCATATATCCTTTATTATTCATGGCCTTCTCCATTTGCATACGAGAATTTTCTATCAAAACCGGGTCGTAAATTATCGGGGGTGTGCCGGCATTCCTTACCCAACGGTTATACCATTTGGTCGAATCGTTTCCCGACAAATTATATAGCCCGAGCGTAAAGCGGAACAACCCGAACATACGGTGATTAGGCTCTTGACGCAAATAGGATTTCAAATCGGAAGGTTTCACCGACTTATCATCGGTCTCTATCTTTACATGGTCGAGCAGATAGCTACCGTCCGGGACATGGCGGGTAGGACTACACGCAACCAGAACAACACCGACGATCGCTCCTAAACTTGCCTTTATAACTCGACGAATTTTCAACGCTTCTCCGATAACTTGATTCTTTCTCGATGGATAAAACCTTGCAAATATACACTTTATTTTTTTCAATTCCAGCCATTCATTAGGCAGAAGCAAGAAGACAAAAATTAACCGGGTTTCAATCACACAGTTATACGATGTTTTTTATTTTCATTTATCACATTAAACCCCGTAAATACAAGCAATTTAAAATAGTAAACATATATTTTCTTTCAAATTATTTGTTTATATCACAAAATAGTTATACATTTGCAACATCATAAACGATATTTATGTGATAATTATGTTACTACACGTCATTTCTCTATCGGTCATTAGCGAACTTCTTGTCGTGAGTCGGTAAGGTGGAAAGGCGTATGTAGTTACTTCTCATAGAATGTTAAATTAGAGTAATTGTAAAAACCTTTCCACACAGCGGAAAGGTTTTTCTTTTAATTAGTACAGATTATGAAGCATCAATTACGGAGTGCGACAAGCACTGGCGGAAGGAGAATGGCAGGAGCGAGAGCTCTATGGAGAGCCAACGGCATGAAAGAAACGGAGATGGGAAACCCCATCATCGCAATCGTCAATTCGTTCACCCAATTCGTTCCCGGCCATGTACATCTGCATGAAATAGGGCAAACGGTAAAAAAAGAAATCGAGAAATTAGGATGCTTTGCCGCCGAATTCAACACGATCGCTATCGACGACGGCATAGCTATGGGACATGACGGCATGCTTTATTCCCTTCCCTCCCGCGACCTCATCGCCGACAGCGTCGAATATATGGTCAATGCACACAAGGCCGATGCCATGATCTGTATCAGTAATTGCGATAAAATCACACCGGGCATGCTCATGGCGACCATGCGGCTCAACATTCCTACCATCTTCGTATCGGGAGGTCCTATGGAAGCGGGGCAGCTCGATGGGAAAGGACTCGATTTAATCGATGCCATGGTCGAATCGGCCGACGAAACCATAAGCGACGAACAAGTGCGCCGAGTAGAACATGCCGCATGCCCTACCTGCGGTTCCTGCTCGGGCATGTTTACCGCCAACTCCATGAACTGCCTCAACGAAGCCATCGGACTGGCTCTCCCCGGAAACGGTACTGTCGTAGCGACCCACCGCAACAGGGAACGGTTATTCATACAAGCTGCCCGACAAATCGTGGAGAACTGCCGGGCTTATTACCAAGACGGCGATGAAAGTGTATTGCCCCGTAACATCGCTACTCGCGCGGCATTCCTCAATGCGATGACTCTCGATATTGCCATGGGGGGCTCTACCAACACGGTATTGCACCTGCTCGCCATAGCCCAAGAGGCCGGAGTAGACTTTACGATACAAGACATAGACACCCTGTCCCGCAAGTCGCCGGTGCTTTGTAAAGTAGCACCCAATTCGCACTATCACATACAAGACGTGAACCGTGCGGGAGGTATTCTCTCGATTCTCGCCATACTCGAAAAAGAGGGGCTGATAGACGCATCTGTCCATCGAGTAGATCGACTGTCCTTAACCGAAGCCATCGAACAGTATGCGATACGAAACGGAACATGTCCCCCCGAAGCGGAAAGGCTTTGGAAAAGCGCACCGGGCAACCGGTTCAACCTCGTGATGGGCTCTCAGGAAAACTATTACGACAAGCTCGATACCGACCGTTCGAAAGGGTGTATTCGCGATTTCGAACACGCTTATGTCAAAGACGGTGGACTGGCCGTACTTTTCGGTAATATCGCCCAAGACGGCTGTATCGTCAAAACGGCCGGAGTGGACGAAAACATTTTCCGCTTCAAGGGAAGAGCCAAAGTATTCGAATCGCAGGAAGAGGCTTGCGAAGGCATACTCGGCGGGAAAGTAGAGAGCGGAGACGTGGTCGTCATCATCTACGAAGGCCCCAAAGGAGGCCCCGGCATGCAAGAGATGCTCTACCCTACCTCGTATATCAAATCGAAACACCTCGGCAAAGCCTGTGCCCTCATTACAGACGGGCGTTTCTCAGGTGGGACATCGGGACTTTCCATCGGACATATCTCGCCCGAAGCAGCTGCCGGCGGAAACATAGGATTAGTGCGGAACGGCGACCTCATCGAAATAGACATTCCCAACCGCAGCATCAACCTGCTTATCGAAAAAACAGAAATGGAACGTCGCAGAGCAGAAGAAAATACCCGGGGAAAAGAGGCATTCACCCCTCGACACAGAACACGAAACATATCGAAAGCCTTGCAAGCCTATGCTGCCTTAGTAAGCTCGGCCGACAAAGGTGCTGTACGAATTATCTAAGAAACAGAGTCCCAATTGTACAAAACGACTATGGCAACAGAGAAAATAAGCGGAGCGGAAGCGCTCATCAAATCGCTCATCGCAGAAAAGACAGAGTATATATTCGGATATCCGGGAGGAGCCATTATGCCCGTATTCGATGTTCTCTACGATTATCGAGACAAATTGAAACATATCCTCGTGAGACACGAACAAGGAGCTACTCATGCCGCACAAGGGTACGCACGAGTATCGGGGAAGACCGGAGTCGTCATGGTCACCTCGGGTCCCGCCGCCACCAATATCATCACGGGGCTCTCGGATGCCATGATGGACAGCACGCCGCTCATCGTCATCACCGGGCAGGTCGCCTCTCCCCTATTGGGCTCGGACGCTTTTCAGGAAACCGATGTCGTAGGAATCACCCAGCCGGTGACCAAATGGAGTTACCAGATACGTCACAGCGAAGAAATAGCTTGGGCGGTAGCAAGAGCTTTTTACATCGCCGGGAACGGTCGTCCAGGTCCCGTGGTTCTCGACATTGCCAAAGATGCCCAAACGGGAATGACCGAATTCGACTACAAACCCTGTCAATTCATTCGCAGCTACAACCCTTATCCCGACATACAACCCGGCGAAATAGAGGAAGCCGCCCGGCTTATCAACCAGTCTCGCAAGCCGTTCATACTCGCCGGTCAGGGGGTAGTTATCTCCCATGCTGAAAAGGAATTGTCGGAACTGGCCGAAAAAGCCGATATACCAGTAGGTTGCACTCTGTTGGGATTATCGGCAATGCCGACCGGCCACCCCCTATACAAAGGCATGTTAGGCATGCACGGCAGCATAGCCGCCAACATCAAGACCAACGAATGCGACCTGCTCATCGCCATCGGCATGCGGTTCGACGACCGAGTAACGGGCGACTTGAAACAATATGCCCGACAAGCCAAAGTAATTCATATAGACATCGACCCGTCGGAATTTAACAAAAACGTGAAGTGCGATGTATCAGTACTGGGTGATGCCCGTGCCGTATTGCAAAAGCTGAATGAAAAAATCGCTCCCGCCGAACACTCCGAATGGATAGAATCTTTCTCTGTGTGTGAAAAGGTGGAAAAAGAAAAGGTCATAGAACCGGAGATACACCCCCGGAAACCATTGATGAATATGGGAGAGGTCGCCCGAAAGGTATCCGAAGCCACGGGCAACGACAGTATTCTCGTGACCGACGTGGGACAAAACCAAATGCTATCGGCCCGATATTACCGGTTCAAAAGATCCCGCAGTATCGTTACCTCCGGCGGATTGGGCACTATGGGGTTCGGCCTTCCCGCCGCTATCGGAGCCAAGATAGGCAATCCCGACCGCACGGTCTGCTTTTTTACCGGAGACGGAGGACTGCAAATGACAATCGAAGAATTGGGTACAATCATGCAATATGGTATCGATGTGAAGATCATTATTCTCAATAATAATTTCTTGGGTATGGTAAAACAATGGCAAGACCTGTTCTTCGACCATCGCTACTCCGAAACCCCAATGCTGAATCCCGATTTTACGGGCGTGGCGGCAGCTTACGGCATAGCCGGCGAAAGGGTCGCCACCCGCGAAGAACTCGACTCTGCCATACGACGTATGCTCGACCACCGCGGAGCTTACCTACTCGATGTACAAATAGACCCGGATTGCATGGTATTCCCGATGACTCCCGCCGGGAGCTGTGTAACCCATATCATGCTCAACGCCACTGAAAAATATTAAGACCGATATGACTCAACAGACATTATATACCGTAACCGTTTATTCTGAAAACCAAGTAGGATTACTGAATCAGATTTCGATTATCTTTACACGCCGACAGCTCAATATCGAGAGCCTGTCGGTATCGGGCTCGGCTATCGAAGGTGTACACAAATTTACCATCACGACATACAGCGACCGCGAAACGATGGAAAAACTGGTCAAGCAGATAGAAAAACGAATAGACGTATTACGCGCCTTCTTTTATACCGACGACGAAATCATTTTTCAAGAGGTCGCACTTTACAAGGTTCCTACCGACAAACTATTGGACGACAGGAGCATCGAAGATTTGATTCGCAAACACAATGCCCGCATTTTGGAAGTGAACCGCACATATACCGTCATCGAGAAATCGGGCCACCCCGACGAAACTCAATCTCTGTTCGAAGAACTGAGTCGATACGACGTCATGCAATTCGTCCGGTCGGGACGTGTCGCCATAACCAAATCGACCGTCGAGCACGTAAGCATATTCCTACAAGAACAACAATACCGACAAAACCAACTATGAAAGAAAAAGAAGAACAATCCAAACGACAAACAGAACCGGTCTACTCCAAAACTTATACCGTAGAGCCGGCCGAAGGAAACGGCCAACAGGAGTTGCCGCTCACCCTGCTCGCCAAACGAATACTCGAAGTGGCTACGTTACATGCCGAATCGTGGGGCGTGGGATACAGTACGCTCATCAAAAACCGGCAAGTATGGGTACTCTCCCGGCTCACCGTCGAAATGTACCGTTATCCGCTCATCAACGAGCATTATACTTTACAAACATGGATCGAAGGGTATAACAAGCATTTTTCATCGAGAAACTTCGCCATACTGGGAGAGGACGGCTCTCCCTGCGGATATGCCCGCACGATTTGGGTCGTTATCGATTTGGATAGTCGCACATCGGTAGATATAAGTCAATTCGAATATATCGCCGAGAACATATCGGACAAAGCATGTCCCATCGAAAAGCAATCGAGAGTACGCGATGTACATGACGAAAATGCAGTAATCTATCCTGTGACTTATAACGATATAGATTTGAATCGACACGTCAACAGTGTGAAATACATCGAGCACGAACTCGACCTTTTCCCTTTCGAACGGTATGATAAACAACGTATCCGACGATTCGAGATAAGCTATGCCAACGAAGCTCGATACGGTTCTACTCTGCAACTGCTGAAAGAGGAAGAAGCACCGGATCATTTTACCTTAGAAATACGGGACGACCAAACCGTGTACTGCAAAGGAAGAATCATATTTGAAAACAGATAAAACTAATTTAATTAACCTCTAAACAAAAAAGAAAATGGCAATCATGAATTTTGGCGGTGTTGACGAAAATGTAGTCACCCGGGAAGAATTTCCATTGGAAAAGGCAAGAGAAATCCTCAAAGACGAAACCATCGCCGTTATCGGATACGGCGTACAAGGTCCCGGACAAAGTATGAACTTGCGGGACAACGGATTTAATGTCATCGTCGGACAAAGAAAAGGTTCGAAGACATGGGATAAAGCGGTGGCCGACGGCTGGATTCCCGGCGAAACGCTTTTCGAAATCGAAGAGGCTTGCCAGCGTGGAACAATTATCGAATACCTTCTTTCCGACGCAGCTCAAATAGAGGTATGGCCCAAAGTGAAAAAACATCTTACCGCCGGTAAAACGCTCTATTTTTCTCATGGATTCGCCATCACCTACAAAGAGCGCACGGGTATCGTTCCTCCTGCCGATGTCGATGTAGTACTGGTTGCGCCCAAAGGTTCGGGAACCAGTTTACGGCGCATGTTCTTGCAAGGTCGGGGACTCAATTCGAGCTATGCTATTTTCCAAGATGCGACTGGGCACGCCAAAGAGAAAGTTATAGCTCTCGGTATCGGAGTCGGTTCGGGATACCTTTTTGAAACTACTTTCAAACGCGAGGTTTATTCCGACCTTACCGGAGAACGGGGAACTCTCATGGGGGCCATTCAAGGTATTTTCGCCGCACAATACGACACACTGCGCGCACACGGACACAGCCCTTCGGAAGCATTCAACGAAACGGTCGAAGAACTTACCCAATCACTGATGCCTCTTGTCGCCGAAAACGGTATGGATTGGATGTATGCCAACTGCCCGACAACAGCCCAGCGAGGAGCTCTCGACTGGTGGAAAAAGTTTCGCGATGCTACCAAACCCGTATTCGAAGAACTGTATGAAGAGGTAGCCAAAGGGAACGAAGCTCAACGTTCTATCGACACGAACAGTAAAGAGGGATATCGCGATGGACTGAACAAAGAGTTGAAAGAGTTGAGAGAAAGCGAGATGTGGCAAGCCGGTGTGACCGTTCGAAAATTACGCCCCGAAAATAACTAACCGGCAAATATAGATTACCATATAGAAAAGAGATTATCTCGCTCGTTGGGATAATCTCTTTTCTTATACCCGAACGTATAGAATAAATAACCATAAACCTCGAAACTTTTTCTTCGATAAATTGTATTGACAATACCGGGAATTTCCGGGAAATAAAAATATATCGGAATATGAAATCCTACGAAACCCTGACTGTCGGCCAAATTGTCACCGACAAATACGGAGCGGCGAATGTATTTGAAAAATACGGTATCGACTACTGTTGCCACGGTTCCACACCGTTGCTCGAAGCCTGTAAAAATGCAAATGTAGAACTCGACCAAGTCCAAAAAGAACTCGAAAACACTCCATCGTCTGCTCACGGAAACATCGATTTTACCAATTGGCCTATCGATTTGCTCATAGACTATATTCTCAAAATCCACCACCGCAACATTCGCTCGCACGGACCAGAATTATTACATCTCTTGGACAAAGTTTGTAATGTCCACGGAGACCGCCACCCGGAACTATACAAAATACGTACTCTCTTTCACGACTCGCTCGAAAGCCTTTACAGCCATCTCGACAAAGAAGAATTAGTTTTATTCCCTTATATCTACGAAATGTTTAAGGCCAGAGAAGAGCACAAACATTTACCCGATTTCCATTGCGGTTCGATCGAAGCTCCCATCTCGGTAATGTTGTCGGAACACGAGGCTGAGGGAGAACGATTCCAGCATATCAACCGATTAACCCAAAACTACACAGTCCCCAAAGATGCTTGCAACAGTTACCGATTGGCTCTCGACAGATTGAAATCTTTTGAAAAAGCCCTACACCAACATATTCACCTCGAAAACAATATAGTCTTTCCACGAGCTATTGAAATGGAAAAAGAATTAAGGAAATAGAGAACCATGCAAATCAATATAAAACGGGTATACGATCCCCCAAAAGTATCGGACGGTTATCGCATATTAATAGATCGCCTATGGCCCAGAGGCACGAAAAAAGAGGCTCTGAAATATGATATCTGGGAGAAGAACATTGCTCCTTCTCCCGCATTACGCCGATGGTTCCATGAGAATCCGCAAGAGCATTGGGAGGGATTCGTATCGCTATATTCAAAAGAGTTGGAAAACTCCGCCTCTGTAAAAGATTTCGTCGAAAGAATAAAGAGCCACGATCGAATAACATTATTGTATGCCTCAAAAGATGCCACCCACAATCATGCTTCGGTACTAAGACAGTTTCTACAAAATCATCTGCACTGATTGCCGCATAAACTACCTGCGCCACTACTAAAAAGAACGATGGAGAACGAAGTTGTCACTTGCCGATCGTATATAAAAGGAGTATGTTTCCGGTATTCTTTCCCATAAAATAAAACGGGAAAAATCCGAAACTATCATAAATAACGAAGGGGAGCAATGCTCCCCTTCGTTATTTATCGACGACGCTGTTGTTTGTTTCGTTGCTTCTGTTGTTCTCTCAACGCAGCCTGCTGCTGGCGTTGCGCTTCTTCCAACCGAGCCATGAAACCGCTCTTCTTGCGAGGTTTCTTTTGATTCTCTTTCAACTCGGCAAGAACTTTCTCCTCGTTGATACATTTACGGAATACATAGGTTTGAATAATCGTAATCAACAACGACAAGAAATAATAATAACTCAACCCGGCCGAATAATTATTGAAGAATACCAAGAACATGACGGGCATCAGATACATCATGAACTTCATACCCGGCATCTGTTGTTGTCCGGCGGTATTCTGCATATTGATTTTGGTGTATATCAAGTTGGTAATAGTCATCAACAAACAGAAAAGGCTGATGTGATTACCAAAATAGGGCGTTATCAACGGTATATAAGTATCCCAACTCACGATAGCATCATAGGTCGACAAATCTTTCGCCCACAAGAACGATTCACCCCGAAGCTCGATAGAAGACGGGAAGAAGGTGAACATCGCAATAAGAATAGGCATTTGTAAAAGTAACGGCAAACACCCGCCCATAGGATTCACTCCCGCCTTGCTGTACAGATCCATTGTCAAACGCTGACGCTCCATCGCTTTATCCTGCCCCGGATACTTATCATTAATCTCCTTAATTTGAGGGGCTAAAACCCGCATACGAGCCTGCGACTTATAAGATTTATACGTGAAGGGGAATAAAACGAGCTTTATAAATATCGTCAACAACAAAATGATAACGCCATAATTGCTGAAAAATTTACCCAAGAAGGTGAATACCGGTATAACGATGAGCGTATTTATCCAACGGAAAAACTTATATCCCAGTGGAACGAGCTTATCCAAATCGAGTGTCTGGTCTCCCGAAAGATCATCGTCATAAGAGGACAATAATGGATAAGAATTCGGTCCGAGAAAAATATTGAATCCGGCAACCTGCGGCTCTTTCGAATCATAATCTATCGTACTCTCGGCATGAAACTGTTTCAAATATCTATCTTCTTCCAAAGACCGAGAGGTAAAAATTCCGTCGTTAAATTTTCCATCGGCAATAAAAGCAGTAGAGAAAAACTGGTTTTTAAACCCAATCCATTTAAGGCTCGTAGTCGCTTTCTCTTCATCGTTACCCGACTCGCTCAAATGCTCTACATCGTCTCCTGCAAATTTATAATACAAGGCACTATTTCTCTCCTCAAACATACGTCCTTGTTCTTGACGGCGCATTTTCTGGTCCCAAATAAAATCCCAATAAACAGCGCTCGACGGAATTACCCGATCCATATCTTTCTGCCAGATATCCATTTTCAACATATAGCTGTCTTCCGACAAAGAATATCGAATGCCCATCTGACTTCCATTGGCAAGCTGCAATGTCATATTTACAGCATTACCATCGATTTCGGGAGTAAAATATAAATCGCGTGTATCGATCACGCGCGCATTCGTACGAATAATGAATCCATAATCGTTTTCGTCTCCGGTAAACAGAGTCACATTCGTGGAATCATAGGCCATGTAATCATTCAAAACAGCCTCATAAAGACGACCTCCTTTATTAGAAAACTTCAATGTCACCTTATTATTGGACAAAGTAGTAAATTCTTCCGAACCTTCGGCACAAGGAGCGAACTCGCCGAAACGCGCTATCAAACCTGCATTTTTTAATGAATCGGCAACTTCTCCCGAAACGGTATCGGTCGAAACGGGTGTTTCTGCCAAAGCGGCCTCGGCCATACGTTCCGCTTCCACAGCGGCAATCGAATCGTTATACCGACGTTGTGCCTCCAATTGTTCGGGTGTAGGCTGCATCCACCAAGAGAAAAGCAGCACAACTACGACCATCAATACAAGACCTAAAATCGTGTTTTTATCCATTCTTCAATTTTGAGATTACTAAATTATTTTTTTGAAATCGCTGCTTTAATAAAGTCAACGAAAAGGGGATTCGGATTAAGAACCGTACTATTATACTCGGGGTGATATTGTACTCCCACATACCAACGCAAAGACGGGACCTCGACAACTTCGACCAAATGTGTTTCGGGATTCTCGCCCACGCAACGCATTCCGGCATCTTCAAAAGCTTTACGATACTCATTGTTAAATTCGAAACGATGGCGATGCCGTTCGCGAATATGAGTCGTTCCATAAGCCTTAGCAGCAATAGAGTCTTCGGCCAATATACAATCATAAGCGCCTAAACGCATCGTCCCACCCATATTGGTTATGCTCTTCTGCTCCTCCATCAAGTCTATTACATTATGCTTAGTCGTCACGTCCATTTCGGTAGAGTTAGCATCGGTATACCCCAACACATCGCGGGCATACTCGATCACCATGCATTGCATGCCCAAACATACGCCAAATGTCGGAATATCGTGTTCACGAGCATATTTCAAAGCGATGAATTTTCCTTCGATACCTCTCTGCCCAAATCCCGGAGCGATCAACACGCCATCTAAAGAAGAAAGCATAGCGTCCACATTTCCGCTATTTAACTTCTCGGAATGAATATATTGCAAATCGAGTTTGCGATCGTTATAGGTCGCCGCCTGAAACAACGATTC
>ENA-UEOJ01001260-UEOJ01001260.1-human-gut-metagenome-genome-assembly--contig:-NODE-1260-length-18292-cov-3.760362_pt1 | contig 18292 bp, 20 predicted proteins | sample MGYA00242885_ERZ507886 | MGnify/ENA primary metagenome ERZ507886 (study PRJEB26167, sample SAMN06115505) | human gut metagenome | host: Homo sapiens | place: China:Anhui | collected 2015-08-07... | reverse complement strand
CTAGACCTATAGCCCGATATCTTTTTGGAGCAGATAATTTTGGGTATGATATTACTGTTTTTACGATTTCATTAATATCGTCAATTGTTATAGGTGAATTTTTAATGTTGTTATTTCCTAGATATTTAGGAAAAAGCATTATCCTGAAATATATTTAATAATATTTTTTATGGAACAATACTTCAACATCAACTACGAATTTGACAAACAAAGCGTTTTCTCTTCCATCGACCGCCAACTGCAAACTTCCTCTCCCGGCTACATCTGTGTGGCGGACGGGGTTATACTGAACACGGCCAACAGGAAGCCGGACTATCTGGAAGTGGTGAACGGCAGTATGTTCTCTATTTGCGACAGCAGTTATGTGCCGCTTTATCTGCGCTGGCTCTATGGAATTGAGCGGAAGCAGTATTGCGGAAGTGAAATCTTTATGGACATCATCCGGCAGAAAAAGTACCAGATGTTTTTCATGGGGACTTCACAGGGCACTTTGCAAGGGCTTAGCTATCATCTTTCACAGATTGACGAACGTATCAATGGGATGACTTTTTATGAACTTCCGTTTTGTAATGTAGAAGACTTCGATTATCCCGGAATTGCACGGATGATAGATGAAGATGGTGCGGACATCATCTGGGTGGCTCTGGGTGCTCCGAAACAGGAGATATTCATGAGCCGTCTGAAGCCTTATCTGAAAAGGGGAGTGATGATTGCCGTCGGAGCCGCCTTTAAGTTTTATAGCGGGACGGATGTGAAGCGCGCTCCCCATTGGATGGTTAAGATGCATCTTGAATTTGCCTATCGCATCTTTAGCGAACCCAAGAAACAGTTGAAACGCTGCGCCTGGATTGTATATACACTTCCCGGATTGTTGTATCGGGAATGGAGAAAAAAGAAACTTGCTACCAATTTCATTCGATAATCACCCAACACCCTGATTTATTACTCCCTTCACGCCTTATATAACCTGCGTCACGAAGTTCCTTGATTTTCTTTTCAATAGCACGGCGTGTCACAGAAAGAGTGTCAGCTATTTCGTCAAGTGTTATGCTTGAGTTATGACGAATCAACTCAATAATTTGTCCCGAACTTATCCCGAATTTAACCCGAACTTTATCCCGAACTTCAGAGTATTCGCTCTGGGGCAGGGGACTTCCTTGATGATTTTTTAAAGCATCCAGAATCTCTTGCAGCATAAAGTCAATGAAAGGTCCGGAATTGGCTGCTGCTGTGCTGGCTTGAATAGCGTTATAATAAGCCTCTTGGTTGGCATACACCATATTTTCCCCAGGGAGATGTTCAACTAGAGGGTGTAGTTTCCCTAATATGAGTGATTGCCATAATCTGCCGGTTCTTCCATTACCGGCGCTATAACAGTCTTGCCTTCTATGATATCCTTCACTTCATCTTCGGATAAAGTATTTCCTTCTATGGCCAACGAACTGTGAATTGTTCTTATCCGATTAGCTTTTCGCAATTTCATCGCATCACTCTGTTCCAAACGGATGGCATAACGTTCTATCTGTCCGGATATTTCCGCAATCAGATTAATGGCATGAGCAGATATGGTGAAAGGAGGTGTATACATATATCAGTTGAATGATTCGGTTCATAATAGATGGGTAAGCATCCGATAAAGTACACTATAAAAAAAAGGCTGTATCTCCTTTCAAGTTAAGCAGCCATCTATGGTTGTATCTCCATCATTCTTTATTCCTTTCTTTCCATTTGTGTGGCAACATTTGTAGCAGTTCCTCATAATTTGCCTTCTGCATATATGGCATTCTTGCTATAACGTCATTCAGATACGTGCGCGGATTTACTTTATGCGCTTTGCACGTTGCCAGCAACGAACAGACGACACTCATGCTGACGGCCGCCTGATGGTCTCCACAGAACAGGTAGTTCTTTCTACCCAGTGTGATTGGTCGGATGGCATTTTCAGCCAGATTGTTATCAATATGGATACGTCCGTCCTGCAGATACCTCATCATGTTCTCCCAGCGGGTATAGGCGTAGGTTATCGCCTTCCCGGTCAGGCTGTTTGGGCTGTATTTTATCCCTTCTGTTTCCATCCATAGCTTCAAGGCATCCATAATGGGGCCGGCAAGTTCCTGACGTTTTCCCATTCGTTCATTTTCTGTAAGCTGCATCTGGTCACAGTCATGTTCTATGCGATATAGAAGCTGTATTTCTTTTAAGGCATGTTCCGCCATCTGTCTGTTTTCAGCAAGTGCCTGCTCAAAATACCTGCGTATATGAGCCATGCAGTTAACAAGGCGCACGTTCGGGTTGGCCTTGAAAGCAGATTCGTAACCCTCAAAGCCGTCACATTGGAAATAACCCTTGAAGTCTTTAGCCAGTTGCCCTATCACCGTACCTGACCGTGATCCTTTGTCATAATGGAAAAGCACCAGTCGTTCGACTACTGCCCTGACCATCCACAAGTATTCCTTGTTGGTCTGATGTCCTGCCTTGTCCAGTACAGGTACGGTCGTTTCATCCCCCTGTATGTAGTCGGATTTCATGATTTCCTGCCTGAGTACCTCGTAAAGTGGCTTGAGAAGTTCAACCGCAGGCTTGAACCATCCGTCTATGGGACTTTCACTGGCCTTGAAGCCCAGGTGATGCAACTGTTTCACCTGGCGGTAGAAGGGAAGATGATACTCATATTTCTGCAGGAGTATCTCCGCCAAAAGTGTAGGCCCCGCTATCCCTTTGTATATAGGCAACAGCGGCATGGCTGCTATCTCCACTCCTTTTCTGCCGAGGGGTGGAAGTGAAGTGTTGTCTTTAAGGGCATACTTGGGGCGTACAATCTCCTTTATATACAGTTGTCCGGGCTTATGTTCCACCACACGGGTCACTTCCTCACCAATCTTCCTGTACAGTTCCAGGTCAATGTCTTCCGGCTCGATGATTACCCTTTCAAGTACGGGAAGACCTTCCATTATCCTGCGGTTATTCCGTTCCCGTTTCTTGCTCTCCACCGTTTCTTTTGTGATGGTCTGCACCGCTGCTTCACGCGCTTTTTCCAGTTCAGCCGCATTATCAGGAAGAAAGTCACCGAACAGGTCAGGCTGGCTGGAATCAAGAGACGGGAGTTTCTCTGACTTGTGACCGAAAAGCTGGCGGTTCAGCCATGCGACTTGAGCCGTCAGCTCATTGAGACGATTCTGTAAGGATTCATTCTGCCGGGTAAGCCTGATGATGGTCTCAGCCTGGGATGCGTTCACCTGCTGCAGGGACTGCAGCATTGAGTTCATCTGTGAAAGCATCTCTTCCTGAGTCATAATCCGTTTCTTTTAATTACACTATAAATGTACAAAATATATCCCGGACAGACAAGGAATACGACATCTATTTTTATACGGTATATACATTTCGTTCCGCCCTCAGACGTCTCAAACGCTGCCCGGGAGATTCCCGGATTCCTTCCACCATAATGACAAGATCGCGCCATTCCATCGGATAGCTGCGCGACTTCTCATCATATTCGGGAACCTTGAAATGACCGGCTTCAAGGCGTTTGACATACATCACCAGACCGCCATCCTCGGCATGGAGAAGCTTCATCAACTTACGGCTGCTGCCTATGAAGATGAATACATCACCGTTCCTGACACTGCAGCCCATACGCTCGTGTACCACACCGCAGAGGGAACTGATACCCTTGCGCATATCAGTCCTGCCGGGGCAGAGAAAATACCGCATCGTATCATTCAGACAGAACATGGCAACAGGTGTATTGGTTAATCAAACGGGAAGCGGCCTCTTCCATACCGGCACCCAAATGGGCGCGGACGCCATTAGGAAACAACAGGGTCATTCCGGAAACGGAAGAGGAGGAAGCAATACAGGGGGACTTGAGGCTGATGGGAGCTAAGACTGATTGGGGAGCAGATGTTTCGTGATCGGGAACACTGGAAGATTTACGTTTCCAATAATTGTACGTGGAGTAACTGACATGTTCACGTTGCAGAAATTTCACAAGACTCAGACCGCTTAAACGATGCAGTTCCTGTAAAGAGCTAAATTGTTCTTGTGTCATAATGAAAATATGTTAGAAGTTCATGCAATATTGCAAAGGCAAAGGTGCAATGAAAATATAACAAAGAAAACGGGTACTTTATCGGATGCTTACATAGATGGAACAAAAATACGAAAAAATATCAGTTTATACAAAATAAAAAGGCGGTTCATCCATCCGAACCGCCTTTATTATCCACATACCTCTTATTTTAAGAGGAACCGCTATTCCTACAAATCTTCATACTCTTTCCTCGCATCGAAGCATGGGCACGCTTTATGAACATTCGCGCTCAACTGATAATGCCCTACAATCTTAGCTTCGGGATACAGTCCTTTCAACTCACCCAATACCCGGCGGAGCGTTTCTTTTTGCGAAGCGGTTCTGGTATCCGTCGGCTTACCCAATTCATCCAGTCCACCTTCATAGCAAATCGATAAACTGTGCAGGTTGAATCCGAGCGCGTGTGCGCCAATCTCACTCATTGGGCGGGTGTGGTGCAGCGCGCCATCCTTCGTCACATAAAAATGATACCCGATACATTTGAAGCCACGTTTCAGATGGCATTGGAGCAACTGCCCCTCCGTGAAGGGAATATTCGCACGGGTAGCACTGCAATGCACAACGATATACAGAATGCTGCGCGGCACATATTCCTCCTTCAACGAGAACTCTTTCAACTCTTTCATTCGATCCGGCCGTTTAGATATGTCCCATACAAGACGTTACACCCAGAGCAGATACGATTGAAGTAGCTACTGTAATAATGATCTGTAAAATTTGTTTCCAAATAGACTTTTTCATAATTCTTGAATTTTTAAATTAATACCACCAAACATCCTAGATCTTATTCTGCCGGATCCGGAGCTTCTCCATTATTGCCGTCATCCGGGTTTCCACTGCCACCGTTTCCGCCATCCGGCTTCCCGTCCGGATCGGGGACAACCGCTTCATCGCTTTCCCCTTTCTTGACCAGCGTATACTTCATCGCCTTACACATATCCAGCAGCATATTGCCCGGACGGAAGCGGACACGCGAGGTCTTGATACAGGTGGCCGCCTTAAATTTCTCTGCCGTTTCCGTTGCATTGCCGGTGGCAATCGTTACACGGAAACTGCCCATATCGCCCAGAAGGACAATATTACCCAACGCCAACTGATTCTTCATCTCCAACAAAAACTCCGTAATGCAACCCTTCAACTCACCGATAGAATAGGAGGAACGCTCCGACACACGGCTGATTACCTCGTCCGTATCCACTCTGCGGTTGCTGCGTGCCATCGCATAAAACTTAGCTGCTTCTTGTGGTTTCAACGGATTCTTACGCTCTACCACTACATACTTTTGTGCCATAAACTTAATTTTTTAATTGATAATTTTTAATTGTTCTGTAATCGATTACACTGCAAAGATACCACATCCGAAAGGGGGAGTGGACGACACCGAACGACACTGAACGATGGTTATTGTTTTTGACTGAACATTTGCTTCATTGCATAAAAAAGAGTACCTTTATAGCATTAACCAAAGAATAACTCAATAGAAAATGGAAGAAGAAAAATTTCGTGTGAGATGTTACGATAAGAATGAGTTGGCGAAGATGTATTTCCCCAAGCTGAGCGATCATGTGTCTGTGGCGAAACTCCGCCGCTGGATGCGCAACTGTACCCCTCTGATGGAAGAGCTCGCAACGGGAGATTTTCATCCCAAACTGAAAATGTTCAGCGCACGGGAAGTACGCCTGATCGCGCGCTATCTGGGCGAGCCGGATGGATATGTACCGGCACAGGGACATCCGGACATCAATTGACTGCATTTTCAGAATAAAACGACTGCTTCTTCCGGATAAGACAACGGTACTTCCCGAACGATACGACCGCTCTTTTCACTTGAAAGGAGCGGTCGATTTGTTAGATAAATACGGTTGATTTCATGCAGGCAACCGCTCGATCAGACACAAAGATACGGTCGTTTGCGCATAGTCGATTTCCCGGCTGGCCGACACCTAACGGGTGGTATTTTTCTTCATCCATTCCAAGTCGGGCTCGTAATCCACCAGCTTCGTCATACTCTTGTCGTGGCGGAAGTAAATCTCACCGGTAGGTCCGTTACGATGTTTGGCAATATCGATTACTCCCAATCCTTCAGTCGGGTAACCGCTTCTACGGTCTGTCTCACGACCGGACAGGCTGGGACGGGAAAGCATCAGTACGAGGTCGGCGTCCTGTTCGATAGCCCCGCTCTCACGAAGGTCGCTCAGAGCGGGACGGCCGTCGGGATGTCCCTCCACGTTACGGTTCAACTGGCTGAGAAGTATCACGGGGATATGCAACTCTTTAGCTATCATTTTCGCTTTCCGGCTCGCTTGAGCCACCTCCTGTTCGCGGTTACGGTTGTGCTGGTCGCTCTTCATGTCGCAGAGTTGCAGATAGTCGATGAAAAGACAATCGCAATCCCCCTTACTTTGCAGCAGTTTGGCGGACGTGCGGACATAATCCATGCTCACCGACGGATTATCGTCGATGTAAATAGGGAGGCGCGACAGTTCCGTCGATGCCTCATGGACCTCCCGGAGTTCGGACGGAGTAAGTGCCCCGCTCAGCAAGTGGGCGGGAGAAACCTCCTTCGTAGCCGCCAGCAGCCAGCGGTCTCCCAAGCGTTCCCCTTGCATTTCGAGACTGTACACGGCAATGTGATAACCGGCGGAAGCGGCGGCACGTGCCAGATGCAGCGTAAAAGCCGTCTTTCCCACCGACGGACGGGCGGCGATGATTATCAGGTCGCCCGGTTGCCAGCCGCACGTCAGACGGTTCAGCTCGTTGAATCCCGTCGGCAAGCCGGTAACTCCGTTCTTGTTCGAGGCGACACGTGTCTCTATCAGTTCCACAGTATCCTCCATCAATTGCAGCATGGAACGGAGATGTTCGGACATCCCGCATTCCTTTTCCAATTGGTCGAGAAGGGTATGCGCATCCGCCAGCGTGTCGGCTATGTCCGTTGTCTCGTCGGCAGCCTGTGCCAGCAGTTTATGGAATCCCAAGATCGCTTCACGGCGGATATACTTCTGTTGCAGGATACGGGCATGGTACTCCAGATGCGCGCTGGACGCTACGCGTGTGGTAATGCTTACCAATGCATAAGGACCTCCGATGAAGTCGAGTTTGCCCCTTCGTGTGAGTTCTTCCTTTACGGTCATGAGGTCTATGACCTGCCCTGCACGGTACATACTCTGCAGGGCGGCATAGATTTCACGGTTCTTCTCAATGTAGAACACTTCCGGGCGCAATATTCCGGCAACCAATGTGATCGCCTTGCTCTCTATAAGGCAGGCGCCGAGTACGATTTCCTCGAGCTCGGCGTCCTGCGGGTTTACAATGTCATCCATGAATCGTTTCAATAATCATATTCATCCAGAAACGCTTTGTCCGACAGATAAGTGCTTGCCTGCATACAGTATTTCGTATCCGTCAGATGATCGTAATACTCGTCAATCTGCCGTATGCTCATACTGCGTTCGCGGGGAGAAAGTTTCTTCCATTCCCGTCTGGCACGGCCGATATTGACCCTTTGCTTCTGGGTTACCTCGTGATATTTCTCCCAGAAAACCTCGAAGGTGACACCACCCGTTTCTTCACGTGCCGCCTCACGGTGTCTCTGTCCGATCAGCAAGTCATAGTCGGGGATACGGATGTGCGTGATGTACGGATTGACCACTCTTTCGATGATCCCTTCTTCGTACATCCTATCGAAGAAACGGCGTGTGCGGCTGAGTTTCCATCCGAACACTTTCGCCCAGTGGGTGAGGGAGATCACCGATTCTCCCCTCCGGCATTCGAAGGTCTGACCGTTGACGCGACACGTCACAGTGCTGTAATTGACATGGGTTAATACCAAGATGAACGCTTCGAAACTGCCCGTTGCGTTTTTAGTCATCTTCATTTGTTCCTCGAATAAGACTTTAGGGAAGAGGATGTAGCCCTTTTTCAGCATTTCTGCTATTGATTTGTTCATAACTGAATATTATTAATTCGGCTCAAAGGTATACCGTTTATTTGAACCGGGCAATTGTGCGGTTCATTCCGGTTCAAAGTGATGTTTTCGGCTCACGCCCGGAGGGGCTTTAATGCCATACGCGGGAGGGGTTTTCGGGGCCATATTTAGCGGCACCCCTCGCGGCACCCCTTGAAAATCTCTCAAACGCCTTGTAGGAAGGGGAAGCCGGACGCACGTTTTTTGCGTTCCGGCACCCCATCCGGCAACTAATATATATAATAAATAAAGAATGTATTAAAATACATTATATCTTTTTCCTCATTTTGGGGATGGCAAGATAGGGATTTTCTTTAATCATTTCATATACCAGCGCAGGCGTTCCCCAACATCTCACGATGGCGGCAATCTGTTGGGGAGTAAGTGTCTGGGTGTGCGGGGTGAATCCCGCTTCCGTCAGTTGTTGCGGCAATGCCGGGTGTTCTGTTATCGTCCGGCGAAAAGCTCGCACCGCTGAACTGTTGTACTGAAAGTTCGGAAAATAAGCGATTGCCACTTCGGACAACGCATGGCAGCCACAAAGCAGCCAGTCATAGGATTTAATTTTCATGTTCCTTTATTCATTTAATTACGGCGCAAAAGTATGCTTTCTCCGAATGATGGGATAAACTGTTATTTTTATTGTCGGTAATTTCAAGATGAAATTAGTTGGAAAATATTTAAATAAAAATCTAATTATTTAAACAATCTTTTCTATATTTGCACCCGGTATTAGATTTTATATGGCATTTCTGTTCTCTTATAGACAGTAGTGCCCAGTTTAAATAAAAATAAAGGAATTAGGATGTCGAAAAGAACAAAAGAAGCACAAAAACATTTACAACAGAAAAGGGAACAATATCATCGTCAGGAAGAGAAGATAGAGGAAATGAAATGTACAATGCAACATACGGAAGAGGAGATCAAGCAATTGGAATATGTGCTGGAAGTAATGAAAAGCGCGGAAAAAGGCCGCAAGCGGAGAGTGATCACTCATGATAAGATAAAGGAGTACTTTGCTTCTTTCAGCCGTTTCTTCGACTTTCTGCAGCACCGCTTGAATCTGTTCGTGCATTATGAACTGGTGTGCGAGATCATCTTTGCGCGCTACCGGTTCCGAAGCAGGTCGCGCACTCCCGGAAGGGAATATCTCAGTTTCGCTACCGTACTGACTTACTTTAAAAATGAAAGGAGTATGGTGAGCTGATAGTACGAATAAAATAGAAATCTAAAGATAAAAGCATGAAAAACAAATGTTTTAGGAACAGAAATGACTAAATTGATATTTTTTCCTTATTTTTGTATGTCCATTTTTGAATGATATGATACAGATAATACAATTAAAAGGAAAAGACAAACGTTTATATCGGCTGCTGGCACCTCTGGTTATGGATCCTGACGTGATACGTGCCAACAACAATTATCCGTTCAAAACGGGTGAAGACTACGTCTGGTATATTGCGGTCGATGGAAAAGAAGTGAAGGGATTTATCCCGGTGGAACAGAAAAGCAAGAAAAAGGCTGTAATAAACAATTATTATATAGGAGCTGAAAATACGGAGCGGGAAGAAATCTTGTCTGATCTGCTGCCTGCTATAATAAAAGATTTCGGCCCTGAGAGCTGGCTGCTTCATTCCATCACACTTGTACAAGACAAAGAAATATTCGAAAAGTTCGATTTTACATCCATGGATAAGAAATGGACACGTTACGTTAAAATGTATAGATAGGAGGCTTATGGGGAAAAAAGTTGCAGGCGCTAAAAATGTATATGAGCTGGCACAAGAACGATTGAAAGTAATATTTAGCGAGTTTGATAATATATATGTATCATTTTCCGGAGGTAAGGATAGTGGGGTATTGCTGAATATGTGTATTGATTATATCCGGAAAAATAATTTGAAAATACGTTTGGGGGTCTTCCATATGGATTACGAGATCCAGTATAAGATGACCATCGACTATGTAGACCGGATATTGGAGGCCAATAAGGATATTCTGGATGTTTACCGAGTATGCATTCCTTTCCGGGTGTCGACCTGCACATCTATGTATCAGTCTTTCTGGCGTCCGTGGGAGGACAGCAAGAAGAATATATGGGTACGCTCCATGCCCAAGAAGGCGATGACAAAGGAGGATTTCCCTTTTTATAATACGTCAATGTGGGATTACGAGTTCCAGATGCGTTTTGCGCAATGGCTGCATAATAAGAAGGACGCGGTGCGCACCTGCTGCCTGATCGGAATCCGTACCCAAGAGAGTTTCAACCGCTGGAGATGCATCTACATGAGCCGCAAATTCCAGATGTATCATAAGTATAAATGGACTTCAAAAGTAGGCAACGATATTTACAACGCGTACCCTATTTATGATTGGAAGACGACGGATGTATGGACGGCCAACGGAAAGTTCCAATGGGATTACAATACGTTGTATGATCTGTATTATCGGGCAGGGGTCAATCTGGAGCGCCAGCGCGTGGCGAGTCCTTTCATCAATGAGGCACAGGAGAGCCTGCAACTCTACCGGGTGCTCGATCCCAACACTTGGGGCAAGATGGTCGGGCGGGTGAACGGAGTCAACTTCACCGGTATGTATGGCGGTACCCACGCTATGGGATGGCAGTCGGTGAAACTTCCTGAAGGATACACATGGCGGGAGTTTATGTATTTCCTTCTGTCCACGTTGCCGGAGCGGGCACGGAAGAATTATCTCCGGAAACTGTCGGTAAGTGTGAATTTCTGGCGGACGAAAGGAGGCTGCCTGAGCGACTCGACCATCCAGAAACTGATTGACGCCAAAGTGCCGATTGTCGTGATGGACAACAGCAACTATAAAACGTTGAAGAAACCCGTGCGCATGGAATATCAGGATGACATCGACATCCCGGAATTCAAGGAGATACCTACCTACAAGCGGATGTGCATCTGCATCCTGAAGAACGACCATGCCTGCAAATATATGGGATTCTCGCCTACAAAGGAGGAAATGAGCAAAAGAAGTCAAATAATGGAACAATATAGAATCATAGTATCATGAGTGTAGATAAAAGCCCTGTTTACGAGGTAAAAGCGGTACCCGTAGAAAAAGTATATGCGAACGATTATAATCCGAATGTCGTTGCACCGCCTGAAATGAAGTTGCTGGAACTTTCTATTTGGGAAGATGGCTTTACGATGCCATGTGTATGTTACTACAATAAAGATGAAGACCATTATATACTGGTGGACGGCTACCATCGCTATACGGTATTGAAAACTTCCCAACGAATCTATAAGCGTGAAAACGGCTTATTGCCGATTGTGGTGATAGACAAAGACCTGTCTAACCGTATGAGTTCGACCATCCGGCACAACCGTGCGCGTGGAATGCATAACATTGAATTGATGTGCAATATTGTTGCGGAACTTGACAAGGCAGGTATGTCCGATCAATGGATAATGAAAAATATTGGTATGGACCGTGATGAATTGTTGCGTCTGAAACAGATTTCGGGATTAGCGGATTTATTTGCGAATCGCGAATTTAGTATTCCGGAAAAGGAATCGCCAGTTGATGCCAAGGCAACTACGGTTGTGTAGGATTTCGTATAAATAATAGTTTGAGCGGAGCCCTGTATTGTCAAAAATGCGGGGCTTTGTTTTGAATAATGAAATTTGATATTGTTTGCATATAAGTGCAAATAATGCTGCATCAATGGCAAGTTAAAATAATTAGTCTGTGATATTTTGAAAAACAAGATTTTTTCTGAAAATATGATTATTCTAAATAAATATAGCATGTCCAGATAGATATCAGACCAAACTGTCCCCATTAAGATGGGAGAGGCGCCCGATTGCTTCGGGGAGAGAATCTCACCTGAGCATGACGCCATCATGGGATATGAAATAATGCATAAAAAGGAAAAAGAAGGGATACTGTTTGCATTTCCTGATTTTTATGATCCCTATCGGATAGAGGGATACAAAGGTATCGAACATCAAGGACCGATTCTTTCCCTGCTGCATGCAAGGCGTTTTCACAGGATATTTCTTTTTCTGTTGCCAGAGTTTGCGCCCAGACCAGACCTGCTGACCGCTGAAATACGGGCGCTTGACCCTGAAGCTGACATCCATACTGTGGATTGTTCTGATTGTGTGACGCATGATCAGATTGAATCCATGCGCCTTTTGCGTGTCAGACTCAAAACGGTAAAATATAAAAACAGGGAACTTCCCCTGACTCTGTGCTGGGGAGAAATACCCTATCCCGATGTTTATATAGGACTGGCAGGGTTACTGCTTTCCGGCGAACTTCCCGCACGTCTTATCGTTGTCCGTTCTCCGGAAGCAACGGCTTTCGGACTGTCCCGTTTTGTGGAGCTGGATTTCAACGCGGGTATTTTTTCCAGCGATATGCTGGACATTCCGCTGGCTCCTTCCGATAAGATGTCGCTGCGGCGTCAGGCGGAACAATTCGGAATCATCGGTTCCCATTCCATCATGCAGCATGTGGTGGATGTCTGTCAGATACTTGCACCGTCCTCTCTGCCCATGCTGCTGCTTGGTGAGACAGGTACGGGCAAGGGGCTGCTGGCCCGTTATATTCATGCTCTTTCAGGCAGGCCGATGGACAGGTTCATCAGTGTGAACTGCGCCGCCATTCCCGAAAGCCTGGCGGAAAGTGTCCTGTTCGGACACAAGAAAGGAGCCTTTACCGGGGCAGTAGCGGATCAGGAGGGAAAATTTGACGCGGCTGACGGCGGAACGCTTTTTCTCGATGAAATAGGCGAGCTTTCACTTCCCATCCAGGCCAAGATTCTGCGGGCTGTCGAGGATGGCATTATTGATCCGATAGGTTCAAAAAAAACGCATAAGGTCAATGTCAGGCTGATTTGCGCCACAAACCGCAACCTTGCCCAGTTTGTGGATGAAGGAAAATTCCGGGCGGATTTGTACTACCGGCTGAATGTAGGAGAGGTGCATGTGCCGCCGCTGCGCCGGCGGAGGGAGGATATCGGCCGTATTGTGCTGCACGTTGTTTCCCGTATCAACGCCACTCTGCCGCTTCCGAAAATTTTCACCCGCATGGCGCTTAAAGTGCTGGAAAACTATGACTGGCCGGGGAACATCCGCGAACTGGAAAACGTGCTGGAACGTACCCTGCGACTTTCCCCGAAAAATATGATCGATGCAGAGGACGTTCTGTTCCCCGATGCGGAAAACGGCATGCGGGACACTGCCCTGAACCAATGGCATCCCGGGATCCCCCTTGATGAGTATCTCGGCAACCTGAGGCAGGAAGCATTCCGCCACGCCCTGATGCTGAGCGGGGGAAACAGATGCGCCGCGGCAAAGCTGCTGGGTATTTCTCCACAGGCCGTAGGCAAGTATCTCAAGACCCATCCAGATATCATGTAAACTTGAGTTGTTTTGAAAAACGAGAGTTTATATGGGGCAACTATTTGATATAAAAAAATATTATTTTATTATGCAGAGATGGAATGAATAAAAGGTAAACCTGGGTTGCTGCGGGGCAAGAGAGGAAAAAAGAAGGGATTATACATATTATATTGAATATAAATATTTTTTTTGAGGCATGCCCAGTGGCATGCCTTTTGCTTTTTCAGAAACAGAAAGGCTTGCGGCATGTTGCCCGGCCTTGTCCGATTCCATCCACCGGAGGATATGTCATGAAGTGCAGTTGTTTCGTTGCCTCTCTTGCGGCTCTGCTGCTCGTGTCCGGCCTGCCCGGGACGCCTGCCTGTGCCGCGGACAAGCCCATCACGCTGACGTTTACCGGCGTATTCATGGACAAGCATGCGGCCATAGAAGGCGGCATGAAACCCTGGGCTGAGGAGATCAACCGCCGCACCAACGGGCGCGTGGTCATTGAATACTACAATCCCAATACTATCTGCGCTGAAGCGGATATTTACGATTCCGTGCGTTCCGGCGTGGTGGATATGGGCGTGGCCAACGTCTCGCGCAAGAAAGGCAAACTGCCGTTGCTGGAGATTCTGGATCTCCCCTTCCTGTTTACTTCGGCAGAGAGCGGCTCCGTGGCAGCCTGGCGTCTGTGGAACGAGTTCCCGGCCATGCAGAAGGAAACGGATGATGTGCATGTAATCAGCCTGCATGTTGGCGCCCCGTCCCAAATACAGACAACGGGAGCGCCCGCGATGAGCGACGCTGACATGGCGAAGCTGAAGATCGCCGCGTATGCCGCTTCCTATGCGGACGTGGCCAAGGCTCTCGGCGCCTCTCCCGTGACCGTCGGGCCGACGGACATCTACCTTTCCATGCAGCGCGGCCAGACCGACGCCGCATTCGCTCCCTATGCCTACATGCGCACCACCAAGATCTATGAAACAGCCAGGCATACCTATGAAGCCAATATCAACTGCGGCGGCATGTATGTCACCATGAACAGGGAGGTATGGGCGTCCCTGCCCGATGACGTGAAGCAGATCATTAATGAACTTTCCGGAGAGAACTACGCGCGCATGGTCGGCAGGGCCATTGATCAGTCGTGTCGGGATGATCTTGAATTCATGAAGACAAAAGGACAGAAGGTCAGCGTAGTTCCGGCAGAAGTTGTGGAGGGATGGAAAAAGAGATGTGAAGGTATCGTGCAGGAATGGATTGATGCCGTGGCCAGGCGCGGCCACAAGAATGGGGCTGAAATGGTGGCCCGCGCCCGCGCCCTGGACAGGGAAGCCATGCTTTAATCCTGATTTGTCCCTTGTCTGTAACTGAATTTTATGGAGAAAAGAATGGAAGTTAAAAACGCCATAGTCGTCATGTTCGACAGTCTGCAGTACAATTACCTGCACTGTAACGGAAATCCGTGGATAAAGACCCCGAATTTCGATCGTTTTGCGCGTGAATCCGTGGTGTTCGACAACTGCTATACCGAGGGTGTTCCCACTGTGCCGTGCCGCCGCGCCATGCATACCGGACGCTATACCCTGCCGGTGAAGGGATGGTCCGCTCTGGATATGGACGACACCACCATCGCCGACCTGTGCTGGGGGACGGGGATTGATACGGCCATGGTTTTTGATGCCGCCCCGAACCGCTTGCCGAAGTTCGGGTACACGCGCGGCTTTGACAAGGTATATTTCCTGCACGGACACGAAATCGATCATGAATTCTATGCCAGGGATCCTCTCTATCACCTCAATCCGGAGGATTATAACGAGGAACATGCGCTTGAAGCCATGGACAAGCTGCTTGGCTCCCACTCTCGAAGAAACGGCCTGTTATCTGCGTCAGCGTCAGTACTGGAAATCCGAGGAGGATCAGAACTGCTACAAACTGATGCGCGAGGCTGTGAACTATCTTGAACGCGTTGATCGCAATCATCCCTTCTACATGTGGATAGACTGCTTCGATCCGCACGAACCGTGGGATCCGCCTTCAGTCTATGATCCGGACATGAAGTGCCCCTATGATCCCGACTTCAAGGGCAAGGATCAGTTCCTGCCAATCATGGGGCCTGTGGAAGGCATCTATACCGAGGAAGAACTGCATCATGTGCGTATGCTGTACGCCGAAAAGGTCACAATGGTTGACCGTCAGTTCGGATACCTGCTGGATCAGATCCGCCGTCTCGGTCTGGAAAGGGATACCATGGTTCTTGTCGTGTCCGACCACGGCGAACCCATGGGCAACGGCAAGCATGGGCACGGCATCATGCGCAAGTGCCGCCCCTGGCCCTATGAGGAGCTGGTGCATGCCGTCATGATGCTGCGCGCCCCCGGTCTGCCTGCAGGCAAACGGGTGAAGAGCTTCGTGCAGAGTGTGGATGTCGCGCCTACAGTGTGCGAATGGCTTGGCCTCGGCGTGCATCCAGACATGCAGGGCAAGAGCCTGCTTGCGCTTGCCAGAGGCGAAGTCGAGAAGGTGCGCGATTTCGCCATTGCGGGATATTATCGTTATTCCTGGTCCATTATCACGGATGAATGGTCCTATATCCATTGGATCAAGGATGATGAGAAAAGCGTGGCCGAGTCCATGTTTGAAATTTACGGCAAGGGCACGCTGGCCAGTTCCTCCCACCTGGGGGACAACCCCCTGGGCAAGGCAGGACCGCAGATGAACGAGGAGCAGCGCAAGGCCAAGAATACCGCGGCCACGGGCTATGGCGAAGGCGTCGCCGCTCTGGACGGCGAAGATCAGTGGACCTGCACGCCCGGCTCCATCGCCGAGGTTCCTGCCCGTGACGAGCTGTACAGCCGCATCGACGATATCGATCAGTTGAACAACGTCGCGTCAAAGCATCCCGAAGTAGCGGCAGAACTGCTCAGGAAGCTCCGTCTGTTCATGAGCGAACTGCGCGCTTCGTAATCCCTGCTTCCGGAATGCTGTCATGAACCGGATATAACCGCCGGGGCTGTCCGTCCTGACCGTGCGGTACAGCGCGGACGGCCCGGCGGTTTTCCCCGAACACGGGTGAAAGCGCCCATATCCCGGAATGCCTATGTACCAATCCCTGCATCGTCTGGCCGAGGTTTCGGGAAAATGTTCCCTCTTCATCAACAAGAAGCTGTTTTTTCTTTCCTGTCTGTGCGCCGGTCTGATGGCCGTTCCGACCACCATCGACGTGATGGGTTCCCTGCTGTTTCACAAGGCGCTGACATGCTCCACGGAACTGGTGGAATTTCTCCAGGTTGTGGTTCTGTTCGGCGGGCTGGGCTATGTGCATGACAGGCGCGCCCACGTCTATGTGGAAATGATTCTGGATAAAATGTCCAATAAATGGCGTCCAGCCTTCCGGTTCGCGTTCATCGGAGCGGCTGCAGCACTGTTCATGATCATGGCCTGGCAGCTTTTTCTGACCGGCATGGATCGTTTCGCCAGTGGTGAAGTAAGCTATGATCTTCATATTCCGGAGTATATTTTCGTCTTGTTCGCCGCGGCCGGTACTCTGGCCGCCGTCATCTCATTTCTGTCAGACATCATCGGCGAACTTGCTTCCCTGCTTGAAAACAGGGCCTTTCCGGAAATGCTTTTCGGGCTTGTCCTTCTGTGCGCCATCATCAGCGCTCCGTGGTGGATTGCCCTGCTTCCCTTCGCGGCGGACAAGCTGCTGCTCGGAGCCTTCTGCATGGCAGCCATGCTCACGCTGCTTCTGTTCGGCATGCCCATAGGCATAGCCATGCTCCTGATGGGCTTTGTCGGCCTTCTTGCCGCCTTTCCCTCGCCCCGTCCGGCCCTGGCCCTGCTGGGGTCCGCTCCCTATACCACAGGAGCGACCTATCTGTATTCCGTGGTTCCCATGTTCATTCTCATGGGCGAACTTGCCATGTATTCCGGCATCAGCCGTGACCTGTTCAATACGGCCAACGTGTGGCTGGGGCGTCTGCCAGGCGGGCTGGCAGTGGCCACGGTTTCCGGATGTGCCGGCTTCGCCGCGGTGTCCGGCGATTCCATGGCCACGGCCGTGACCATGTCTTCCGTGGCTCTGCCGGAAATGCGTGCAAAAAAGTATGACCCCGGCTTCAGTTGCGCCACTCTCGCGGCAGGGGGTACACTTGGCATTCTCATCCCGCCCAGCACGGGCTTCATTTTCTATTCTCTGGTGACGGAAGTTTCCATTGGCAGACTGTTCGTGGCGGGTATCGTTCCCGGTCTGCTGCTTACCGCGCTGTTCATTCTGGTGGTGTTTTTCTTCGCCAGACGCTATCCCGAGCTTGCGCCGCGGGGCGCGGCTTGCGGCTGGTCGGAAAAGCTCAGGAGCCTGACCGGTGTACTGCCCATGATCCTGCTCATCACGCTGGTGCTTGGCGGCATTCTGTTCGGCTTCTTCAGCCCGAACCAGGGCGGAGCCGTCGGAGCCGTGGGAACACTTGTCTTCGCCATGTGCCGCAGGCGGATAAGCTGGGAAAATTTCAAGAAAGCCCTCATCTCCACCGCGTTCATTACATCCAAAATGATGCTGATCCTGGTGGGGGTGGGCGTTCTCGGCAACTTTTTTGCTGCCACGCGTCTGCCCTTCTCACTGGCCGAACTGGTTGCCGAGCTTGGGGCAAGCCATTTCACCTCACTGAGACTCGAAATAATTTCGCGTTCAAGATTTGTCTTTATATTATTAAATACAACTGATACCGTCACAATAAAAGCCAACGATATCAAAAGCAGCAAAATTGTAATAAAAAAACCGTTTTTCTTCTGTTTCATAAAATAAAATCCCCTGATTACATCATTAGCTAATACATCTTTGTTGCATATAATTATAACACCTAAATA
>ENA-UEOJ01001245-UEOJ01001245.1-human-gut-metagenome-genome-assembly--contig:-NODE-1245-length-18388-cov-3.294577_pt1 | contig 18388 bp, 17 predicted proteins | sample MGYA00242885_ERZ507886 | MGnify/ENA primary metagenome ERZ507886 (study PRJEB26167, sample SAMN06115505) | human gut metagenome | host: Homo sapiens | place: China:Anhui | collected 2015-08-07... | reverse complement strand
TCTATCCATTGACAGATGCTCACATTTCATTCTACAATGAACGCAAAGACATTGTGCGATACAAGGCAGAACGCCATCTGAATATGAAGCAATCCAGTTGCAGGTTCACACCTGCTGATCCGGGCGCAGAAAGGTGGAACCTATATGGCCAGATCCTCTTTCCAGAAATTGAAATTACTTCATGTCATGAATTATCTGCTTCAGAACTCCGACGAGGAGCACCCGATTACAGTCAATCAGATGATTCAATACTTAGAGTCCAACGGCATCGCCGCAGAGCGCAAAAGCATTTACGATGACATCGAGGCGCTGCGCACCTTCGGCATGGATATTGAGGAATGCAAGCGGGGCCGCGTGTTCGGCTATTATGTGGCAAGCCGCACCTTTGAGCTGCCGGAGCTGAAGCTGCTGGTGGACAGTGTGCAGTCCTCCAAATTCATCACCCACAAAAAGACCGCGTCCCTCATCAAGAAGATTGAGACGTTAGCCAGCGTACACAGCGCCCAGCTTCTTCACCGGCAGGTCTTTGTGAAAAACCGCATCAAGACCATGAACGAGTCCATCTACTACAATGTGGATGAGATTCACAACGGCATCTCCAATAACCGGAAGATCCGGTTTCTGTACTTTGAGTACAATGTGGCCAAGGAGCGGCAGTACCGCCACGGCGGCGCATACTATGTAGTCAGTCCCTTCGCCATGACCTGGGACGATGAAAACTACTATCTGGTGGCCTATGACTCTGAGGCTGGAATCATCAAGCACTACCGCGTGGACAAGATGGAGAAGATCTCCACGCTGGATGAGGAGCGGGACGGTCAGGAGGTCTATCAGGCGCTGGACATGGCGGTCTACACCCGCAAAACATTTGGTATGTTCACCGGCGAAGAGATCAAGGTACAGATGCGGTTTGAAAATCATCTGGTGGGTGCCGTTCTGGACCGGTTGGGCAGCGAGGTGTTCATCGTCCCCGACGGCCCGGCCCATTTCACCGTCCGGACGGACGTGGTGGTCAGTCCTCAGTTCTTTGCGTGGGTGCTGGGCTTTGGCTCTCAGGCACAGATCGTAGGACCCGCTCATGTTGTGGACGGCATGAAGGCGCATATCGGCTCCGTCGCGGCGCTTTACGGCCCGCAGGCATAAAAACTGAATCAAATTCAGATCAAGCGGCTCTGACCATTACGGTCAGAGCCGTTTTTTCGTCGCAGTCCGGTTATTGGGACAGGTAAGATTGTAAAATGATGACACTGGAAGGAAACTCGATTATTTTGAAGGAGGGGTTTTATGAAGTTCAAGATCATTTTTTCCGCCGCTGAAAAGGAAAGCAGGCACGAGGCTGCCGCGCGGTTTGTTATTTCCAGAAAGCCGAAGCCTACCAAATCCCTGGTGCTGATCCACTTCCCTGCTCGCAACATGACGCTCTCCTACTACAACGATCAATTTGATCTCCACTGCGGCGATCTGGTCTTCGTGGATGGAAAGCTGGAAGGTTTCCGCGGTCATGTGGTGGATGTCTGCTATACCTTCAAGATCAATCTGTCCGACTACAAGCGGGTCATCAGCGTCGCCGATACGAAGGTCCACGGTGAATTCCATTTTGCCGGATCGCACTTCGTCACCTTTGACCGCAGCGCACTCCCTTATGAACAGGTCATCACCTGGTTCAAGGCACCTGAGAAGGAGGATACGGAGATTGTTTCCGAACAGGACGGCAGCGGCTTTCAGTTGAATGATCTGCAAACCATGAAGATCAGCGACGCCATTGCGGAGCGGGGACATGACTATTACAGAGAAAACCGGGTGCGGTACATCTCTCTGGATAAGACTCGGGTGCGGGCCATTGTGGAAGGGACACAGCCCTACGAGCTGGAATGTGACTACATCGATGGCGAGATCAGAAATCTGGTTTGCGACTGTTTCTGCACTTATGCCTGCAAGCATATGTTCGCCGCCATGTTGCAGCTAAAAGAAACTCTGACATTCATTGAGAAGCACTACCCGGGCAGATTTGAAGAAAGTCGGTATTTCGCCGCCGTCTGCAAGGAAATGTTGCTGAATACCGCGATGGCCGGCAGAGAAACCGGCAGTATTGTACTCTGATACGCGGATCGATCTGAGGAAAATACGCCGTACAGAGATCGCAGCTGGTGACAGTGTCCGTTTTATAGGACAGTATGTATTGTATACTGAGCATGTAATCAGAAAACAACACACCACGGAAGGGGTTATAAAAATGGAGCGATTTGAACTGCGGTATGTGATGGGACACATTGAGGTATATGATGAAAACGGCCGGTTCTGCTTTTCTGCGGATCATGTGTCCGAGGCCATGGAGGAATTGCGGGAGGAATTCAGCGCAGCCTGACCCTTACCGGCTGATAGGCGAAAAAAGTCTGCCTTCCAAATGGAAGGCAGACTTTTGCAGAGCATTTTCTTATCTGTCGCTATTTCAATCAGCATTTATGAATACGCACTCTGCAAGACTCTATTTGCCATTTATTCTGCCCGGCTCCGGTGCTCAGCTCAGAACCAACTGTTCAAGAGGTCCAGTACGCCGGAGAAGTCCCCGGTCATCGTATAGCCGCTCTTCTGCGTATAGAGCGTTCCGCGGTCATCCATTGAGATCTCCTGCTGATTTTCAAAGCTGAAGCGGTACACATACTGATCGTAGGGGCCGACCTTGCTGTCAGAGGTTCCCCTCCGTACTACTTGAATGGTTTCCAGTTCATTCAACAGGGCTCCCTTCTGGTCATTTGTAAGATCAATCTTTTCCGCGCCGTCTATGGATTCCCGCGCCACGGTGCAGGGGAGCTCCAACAGCTTTTCCGGGAATACCGCCGATGCTTTTTGGGGAAAGGGTTTTGCAATGACGATCACCGCAAGCAGGGCCAAAACCACAATCGCAGCCGCTAAAAATGGGACCGAAATTCTCTTTTTCATATCACGTTCTCCTTTTCATGTTTGTTAATAGGTATTCCGTCAAAAACCGCGTTACCACTTTTTCAGCACACCCAGCAGGCCCCGCTTGAGCACCTGGCCGCCTGCCGAGATCAGTTGAGACTCGATCTTGGCCGCCCGGCGCTCCGCCTTGCGGCGAGCCTCGTCCTCCAGCTTCTGTTTGCGCTTTCGTTCGGTTTCTTCCTCTTTCAGACGCAGCTTTTCCGCCTGAGCCTCCTCCTTTTCACGGGCCTTGCGGTCGGCCTCCTCCTGTTTGGCGGCCTCCACTTCCTCCCGTTCCGCTGTCAGCACCTCGTAGGCCGACACGTTATCCACAAACTCGTCATACTTCTCCATGCCGTCGTGCATCATCACCTTGGCCCGGACCATGGGCTCCGGCACTGACATGAGGCTCTGGGGGGCAGATAATCTTCGTGCACTCCACCATAGCGGGTACGCCCGCTTCGTCCAAGAACGAGGTCAGCGCCTCGCCCACGCCCAGCTCCATGATGGCATCCTCCGCCTGAAACGCGGGATTGGGCCGGAAGGCCCGCGCCGCCGCGCGGACAGCCTTCAGCTCCGTGGGGGTATAGGCCCGGAGGGCGTGCTGCACCCGATTGGAAAGCTGTGCCAGCACGGTATCGGGAATATCGCTGGGACTTTGCGTCACAAAGTACACGCCCACGCCCCGGGAGCGGATCAGCTTCACCGTCTGCTCCACCTTTTGCAGCAGCACGGCGGGGGCATCGCGGAACAGCATGTGGGCCTCGTCAAAGAAGAATACCATCCGGGGCTTGTCCAGATCGCCGGCCTCCGGCAGGATCTCAAACAGCTCCGACAGCATCCACAGCAGGAAACTGGCGTACAGCGTGGGATTCTGCACCAGCTTGACGCAGTCCAGCACATTGATCATGCCCCGGCCGTCAGCAGCCGTGCGCATCCAGTCGCGGATGTCCAGCGCCGGTTCCCCGAAAAACAGCTCGCCGCCCTGCTGCTCCAGCGGCAGCAGCGCCCGCAGGATCGCCGCCACCGACTGAGATGTGATATTGCCATAGGTCATCATGTACTCGGCGCGGTGCTCGTTGACATAGGTCAGCATGGCCCGCAGATCCTTCAGGTCGATCAGCAGCAGCCCCTTGTCATCCGCAATTTGAAACACGATGTGCAGAATTCCCTCCTGCACCGCCGTCAAGCCCAAAATCCGGCTGAGAAGCTCCGGTCCCATGTCGCTGACGGTGGCCCGGACGGCGTGGCCGCCCTCCTGATAAACATCCCAGAAGGTGGTGGGATAACCCTGGTAAACAAAGCGGTCCCGCAGGCCGAATTTGTCGATGCGCTTTTCCATGCCCTCGCTGCTCTGGCCCGGCGCGCAGATGCCCGCCACGTCGCCCTTCACATCACACAGAAACACCGGCACACCGGCGTCGGAAAAGGACTCCGCCATCACCTTCATGGTGACGGTCTTGCCGGTGCCGCTGGCCCCAGCGATCAGTCCGTGGCGGTTGCACATATTCAGCGCCAGTTCCACCCGCTTGTCACCTGCCAGACCCATATAGATCTTCCCGTTTTCGTACATGAAGCCACCTCCGTCATTTGTTAATGCTCTTTTTCATCATTATACCTGCGCGCCCGCCCCGGTGCAAGAGCAAAGAGGTGCGTTTCCCCTGTTCATAAGGGTTTTTCAGCGGTCAGACAGGCAGACGCCGCCTTATAGCTGTGAAAGGCATAAGGCCCCCCAGAAGAAGTATAGGTAATACCTCCAATTAGCGTAACTTATTTCGTTAAAAATAGATACTTTTTTAACATATTGTGCAAAAATCGCAACAATCTTTTCAAAATTTTGTGGCGAGGTCCCACGGAAAAAGCCGTAACAGGAATTGACATTTCCTGTCGTGTCTGAGATAATGATTACATTGAAGCACAGGCAACTGACGGAACGTGGAGCACCACATGGAAGCCTGCTGTCATACGTACTGTCGACCGTCTGGGCAAACCTGTTCTCCATGGAGATCCATGGGGACCGGTTTACCCTTTTTTTATTTGCATTTTTATCTTTTTAAGGAGGATCGCATGAAAAAAGTAGCAGTCATTATGGGAAGCGACTCTGACTGGCCCGTTGTAAAGGGTGCCTGCCAGCAGCTCGAGACCTTCGGCATTCCCTATGAGGCCCACATTCTCAGCGCCCACCGCACCCCCGCCGCCGCCGCGGACTTCGCCAGAAGCGCCCGGGCCAACGGCTTCGGCGTGCTGATCTGCGCCGCCGGTATGGCGGCCCATCTGGCGGGCGCCTTCGCCGGAAACTCCACCCTGCCGGTTATCGGCATCCCCATGAAGGGCGGCGCTGCGGATGGGCTGGACGCTCTGCTGGCTACCGTCCAGATGCCCAGCGGCATCCCCGTGGCTACCGTGGCCATCAATGGCGCGAAGAATGCCGCTGTGCTGGCCGCTCAGATCCTGGCCGTCAGCGATGACGCACTGGCCGCCAAGCTGGACGCTCAGCGCTCCGAGATGGCAGAGCAGATCGCCGCCAAGGAGGCCAAGCTTCAGGCGGAGCTGGCCCACTAAGCTGTTCACACAAGCATTGATCTTTTCCTGATAAAACCGATATTCAAAACATTTTGGAGGTACAATACTATGGAACTCGTTTATACTGGCAAGACCAAGAACGTTTACGCTCTGGAAAACGGCAACTATCTGCTGAAGTTCAAGGATGACTGCACCGGCAAGGACGGCGTATTCGATCCCGGTGAGAACTCCGTGGGCCTGACCATCGACGGCGTGGGCGATGTGAACCTGCGCATGAGCATCTATTTCTTTGAGAAGATCAACGCCGCCGGCATCAAGACCCATTTTGTCAGCGCCGACCTGAATAATACCACCATGGAAGTCCTCCCTGCCAAGGTCTTTGGCCATGGCCTGGAGGTCATTTGCCGTCACAAGGCCGTCGGCTCCTTCATCCGCCGCTACGGCGAGTATATCGCTGAGGGCGCCGACCTGCCCGCCTATGTGGAGACCACCTTCAAGAATGACGAGAAGGGCGATCCTCTGGTGACCAAGGACGCGCTGGTTGCTCTGGGCGTGATGACCGCCGAGCAGTATGATGCCATCAAGGAGGAGACCCAGAAGATCACTCAGATCGTGGCCGATGATCTGAAGGAAAAGGGCATGGTCCTCTATGACATCAAGTTTGAGTTCGGCTATGCACCCGACGGCAGCGTTATGCTCATCGACGAGGTGGCCAGCGGCAACATGCGGGTCTATAAGGACGGCCAGTACATCGATCCCATGACCCTCTCCCAGCTGTTCTTCGCGTAATGGGCGGTTATTTTGGAGCGATCTCCCACCGGGATGTGGGACTGGACGTATTTTTCGGCACGGACTACCACTCCCATCTGGGTACCCGCCGGGGCGGCATGGTGGTTTACGGGCCGGAGACCGGGTTCGTCCGGGAGATCCACGATATTGAAAACACCCCCTTCCGCACGAAATTTGAAAGTGCGCTGCATGAGTTCAAGGGCCACATCGGCATGGGCTGCATCAGCGACACCGACCCCCAGCCGCTGCTGGTGCGCTCCCATCTGGGCCTGTACGCCATCTGCACGGTGGGTATCATCAACAACATCGACGAGCTGATCGATACCTATTTCTCCGACCACGGGCATCAGTTCATGGCCCAGAGCAGCGGAAAGGTCAATGTCTCCGAGCTGGTGGCCGCCCTCATCAATATGAAGGAAAATCTGGTGGAGGGCATTTTGTACGCGCAGGAGATGATCAAAGGCTCTATCACGATCCTGCTGATGACGCCGGACGGTATTCTGGCTGCCCGCGACCGGCTGGGCCGCCTGCCTGTGCTGGTAGGCAAGCACCCGGACGGCAGCCTGTGCGTATCCTTTGAATCCTTCGCCTATCACAAGCTGGGCTATGAGGATGCTTACGAGTTAGGTCCCCGTGAGATCGTGGCCCTGACCCGGAACGGCTATGAGACCGTCTCTCCTCCGGGTAAGGAAATGAAGATCTGCGGCTTTCTCTGGACCTATTACGGCTACCCCAACTCCAATTACGAGGGCGTCAACGTGGAGGTCATGCGCTATCGCAACGGCGAGATCATGGCTCGCGACGAGGTGGCCCAGGGCCGGCTCCCCAAGGTGGACTATGTGGCGGGCGTGCCGGATTCCGGCGTCCCCCACGCCATCGGCTTCGCCAACCGCAGCGGCAAGCCCTTCGCCCGCCCCTTTGTAAAGTACACCCCCACCTGGCCCCGGTCCTTCACCCCTGCCAATCAGGAGGTCCGCAATCAGGTGGCCAAAATGAAGCAGATCCCCGTTTCCGAGCTGATTCAGGGAAAAAAGCTGCTGTTTGTGGACGATTCCATCGTCCGGGGCACCCAGCTCCGGGAAACGGTGGACTTCCTCTATGAGTCCGGTGCGGAAGAGGTCCACATGCGCTCTGCCTGCCCGCCCATTATGTATAGCTGCAAGTACCTGAACTTCTCCCGGGGCAACTCTGATATGGAGCTGCTGGCCCGGCGGGTGATTCAGGAGCTGGAGGGTGATGAAGGACACAAGCATCTGGACGAGTACTCCGATTCCTCCACGGAGCGGGGTCAGTGCCTGCTCAAGTCCATCTGTGAAAAATTCGGTTTTGATTCTCTCGGTTATCAGTCTTTGGACGGCGTGCTGGAAGCCATCGGCATTGACCGGGATAAGGTCTGTACCTACTGCTGGAACGGAAAGGAATGATCGACATGGAAACATCTCACTCCGCCGCCTATGCGGCAGCCGGTGTAGACATCACTGCCGGTTACAAGGGCGTTAAGCTGATGAGCGCGGACGTCAAGCGCACCCACATTCCCGGCGTAGTTTCTGACATCGGCGGCTTCGGCGGCCTGTTTGCCCCCGATCTGACCGGTATGACGGAGCCGGTGCTGGTCTCCGGCACCGACGGCGTGGGCACCAAACTGCGTCTGGCTGAGCTGCTGAACAAGCATGACACCATCGGCATCGACTGCGTGGCCATGTGCGTGAACGACGTGATCTGCTGCGGCGCGAAGCCCCTGTTTTTCCTGGATTACATTGCCATCGGCAAGAACGTGCCGGAAAAGGTGGCAGCCATTGTCTCCGGCGTGGCAGAGGGCTGTGTCCAGGCCGGCTGCGCTCTCATCGGCGGTGAGACCGCCGAGCACCCCGGCATGATGGCCGCCGATGACTACGATCTGGCAGGCTTCACCGTGGGCGTGGTGGACAAGCCCAAGGTCATCGACTCCAGCCGCATGGCGGAGGGCGATGTGGTGCTGGCTCTGCCCTCCTCCGGCTTCCACTCCAACGGCTACTCTCTGGTCCGCAAGGTGTTCGACGTGGAGAACGCCGATCTGGGCCGGTATGATGACGAGCTGGGTGAAACTCTGGGCGAGGCCCTGCTCCGTCCCACCGTCATCTATGTCAAGCCCGTCCTCCGCTGCATCGAGGCCGCGGACGTGAAGGGCGTCAGCCACATCACCGGCGGCGGCTTCTATGAGAATGTCCCCCGCTGCATCCCCGACGGCCTGTGCGCCAGGATCGACAAGGCCGCTGTCAAAACACCCGCCATTTTCCGTCTGCTCCAGAAAAAGGGCGGCATCGACGAGCACGATATGTTCAACACCTTCAATATGGGCGTGGGCATGGCTGTGATCGTCAGCCCCGAGACCGCCGACGCGGCCCTCTCCGCTCTGAAGGCAGAGGGGATCGACGCCTATGTCTGCGGCGAGATCGTTGCCGGCGAAGAAAAAGTTGTTTTGTGCTGAGTGAAACCGCTCCCGGTACGCACTGTCCCGCTTTTCCGCGGTATCCTGACGTATACTGCTCCGGCGCGCTGAAAGGAATCGGCGCATCGGCGGCAAAGGAGAAATCATGACTATGAAAAAAGCGAAGATCGCCGTGCTGGTCTCCGGCGGCGGCACAAATTTACAGGCACTGCTGGACGCGCAGGCGGCGGGACTGCTGCCCCACGGAGAGATTGCGCTGGTGGTCTCCTCCAATGAAGGAGCCTACGCCCTGACCCGGGCGGCCAACGCCGGCGTTCCTGCCGAGACGGTCTCCCCCAAGCGCTGCGGCGGTCAGGCGGCCTTTGAGTCCGCCCTGTCCGACCTGCTGGCGGCGCATGAGATCGACCTCATCGTTCTGGCAGGCTTCCTCACCATCCTCAGTGCGGACTTTACCGCCCGCTGGCCCTCCCGCATCCTGAATGTGCATCCCTCTCTGATCCCCGCCTTCTGCGGCAAGGGGATGTACGGTCTGAAGGTCCACGAGGCCGCTCTGGCCAAGGGCGTGAAGGTCACGGGAGCCACGGTGCATTTTGTCAATGAGATCCCGGACGGTGGAGAGATCCTGCTGCAAAAAGCGGTGGAGATTCTGCCGGACGACACCCCCGAAACCCTTCAGCGCCGGGTCATGGAGCAGGCCGAATGGCAGCTTCTGCCTCGGGCAGCGGAGCTGGTCTCGGAACAAATCGTAAAGGAGAAGAGCAATGCTTGATTTTCTGACCCTTCTGCGGGAGAATCCCTACCCCGGCCGGGGTATCCTTGTGAGCCGGAACCTCGTTTACTATTTCATCATGGGCCGCAGCGCCAACAGCCGCAACCGGATCTTCGTGAAAACGGAGGACGGCATCCGCACCGAGGCGCATGATCCCGCCAAGCTGGAGGATCCCAGCCTCATCATCTATCATCCCGTCCGGACCATGGGCGACGCGCTGGTGGTCACCAACGGCGACCAGACAGACACCATCTGCCAGCACGGCGATTTCCGCAAGGGTCTGATGACCCGGGAATACGAGCCGGACGAGCCCAACTGGACCCCCCGCATCTCCGCCATTCTGAATGCCGACGGCTCTTTTGAGATGTCCATTCTGAAGCACAAGAACGGCCGCTGCCTGCGGGAATTCTTCTGCTATGAGGGCTGCGACGAGAATCAGGGCTATTTCATCAGCACCTATCAGGGCGACGGAAATCCTCTGCCCACCTTTGCCGGTGAGCCTCTGGAGGTCACCGTTCCCAAGCCGGAGGAAGTCTGGGCCGCTCTGAACGGAGACAACAAGGTGTCCCTCTATACCAACGTGAACGGCGAGGTGCGCCTGTTCAACAAAAATCTGGGAGATTAAGGAGAAGGTGCCGAAATGAACGAGTTGGAACTGAAATATGGCTGCAACCCCAACCAGAAGCCGTCCAAGGTCTTTATGCAGGACGGCTCTGACCTGCCCTTTACCGTTTTGAACGGAAAGCCCGGCTATATCAACCTGCTGGATGCGCTGAACTCCTGGCAGCTGGTGAAGGAATTGAAGGCCGCCACCGGCCTGCCCGCCGCCGCCAGCTTCAAACACGTCTCCCCCGCCGGTGCCGCCGTGGGACGGCCCCTGAGCGAGGTGGACCGGAAGATCTACTTCGTGGATGACGCCGCCGAGCTCTCCCCCATCGCCTGCGCTTATATCCGCGCCCGGGGCGCTGACCGCCTGTGCTCCTACGGTGACTGGGCCGCTCTCTCCGACGTCTGCGACGCCGCCACCGCCCAGTACCTCAAGGGCGAGGTGTCCGACGGCATCATCGCCCCCGGCTATACCGACGAGGCGCTGGAAATTCTGAAAACCAAGAAGAAGGGCGGCTACAACGTGGTCCAGATCAACGCGGACTACGTCCCCGCCGCCGTGGAGCACAAGGATGTGTTCGGCGTCACCTTCGAGCAGGGCCGCAATAACCTTGTGATCGACAGGGAGATGCTGACCAACATCGTCTCTGAAAACAAGGAGCTTCCGGAGGCTGCCAAGATCGACATGATCGTGGCCCTCATCACTCTGAAATACACCCAGTCCAACTCTGTCTGCTATGTGAAGGACGGCCAGGCCATCGGCGTGGGCGCAGGCCAGCAGAGCCGCATCCACTGCACCCGTCTGGCTGGTCAAAAGGCGGACAACTGGTATCTGCGCCAGCATCCCAAGGTGCTGGGTCTGCAATTCGTGGACAACATCCGCCGCCCTGACCGGGACAACGCCATCGACATCTACACCTCCGACGAGTATGAGGACGTGCTGGCCGACGGTGTGTGGCAGAACACCTTCAAGGTCCGCCCCGAGGTCCTGACCCCGGAGGAAAAGAAGGCGTGGATCGCCACGCAGGCCGGCGTCACTGTTGGCAGCGATGCCTTCTTCCCCTTCGGCGACAACGTGGAGCGGGCCAGAAAGTCCGGCGTGACCTACATTGCCGAGCCCGGCGGCTCCATCCGGGATGACCATGTCATCGCCACCGCCGACAAATACGGCATGGTGCTGGCCTTCACCGGCGCACGGCTGTTCCATCACTAACCCGCTGCACAAGTCAAAGCTTCCGCGTCCACACAGACGCAAACGCAGATCCGTTCCGCTGCCCCGCATGTTCCTCCGTAAACGCTTTTCCGATTTACGGGAGACGTCTGCGGGGCAGCAGCTAAAAATCATTCAGGGAGGGAACCATGAACCTTCTGGTTATCGGCGGCGGCGGCCGTGAGCACGCCATCGTCAAAAAATTGAAAGAGAATCCCGCTGTGGAGACGATCTACTGCGCTCCCGGCAACGGCGGCATCGCTGCTGACGCTGTGTGCGTCCCGGAGATCGGCGCGAAGGATATTTCCGCGCAGGTGGACTTTGCCAAGACCCACAGCATTGACTTCGCCGTGGTGGCGCCGGACGATCCGCTGGTGCTGGGTGCGGTGGACGCGCTGGAGGCCGCCGGGATCCCCTGCTTCGGCCCGGAGGCGAAGGCCGCCATCATTGAGGGCAGCAAGGTCTTTTCCAAGGACCTGATGAAAAAATACGGGATCCCCACGGCGGAGTATCAGGTGTTCACCGATGCTGCCGCCGCGATGGACTATGTGAAGTCCTGCGCCCTGCCCGTGGTGGTCAAGGCCGACGGTCTGGCTCTGGGCAAGGGTGTGCTCATCGCTGAGACCCGGGAGGACGCCGTGGCCGCCGTGGAATCCATCATGCTGGACCGCGCCTTCGGCGACAGCGGAAATCAGGTGGTCATTGAGGAATTCCTCACCGGCCCGGAGGTCTCCGTGCTGGCCTTTACCGACGGCAAGACCGTGGTCCCCATGGTATCCTCCATGGACCACAAGCGGGCCCATGACCATGACGAGGGTCTGAATACCGGCGGCATGGGCACCGTGGCCCCCAACCCCTACTACACCGAGGACATGGCCCGCGTGTGCATGGAGACCATTTTCCTGCCCACCATGGAGGCCATGAACGCGGAAAACCGCACCTTCCGGGGCTGCCTCTACTTCGGACTGATGCTGACACCGAAGGGCCCCAAGGTCATTGAGTATAACTGCCGCTTTGGCGATCCGGAGACGCAGGTGGTCCTGCCCCTTCTGGAAAGCGACCTGCTGACGGTCATGCAGGCCTGCCGGAACGGAACGCTGGCGGAAACTGAGGTGAAGTTCTCCGACGGTGCCGCCTGCTGTGTCATCATGGCGTCCAGCGGCTACCCGGAGCATTACGAAAAGGGCTTCGCCATCACCATGCCCGCCGAGACCGCCGCCCATACCTATGTGGCTGGCGCAAAGCGGGAGGAGGACCGTCTGCTGACCAGCGGCGGCCGGGTGCTGGGCGTCACCGCCACGGCGGCGGATTTGAAAAGCGCCATTGAAAAAGCCTACGAGCGGGTGGAGAGCGTTCATTTCGACAATGCCTTCTACCGTCATGACATCGGCCAGCGCGCCCTGAAAGCGCTGGAACACTGAAGGGAGCAAGGGCAGGCATGGTTTACAGAGTATATGTAGAAAAGAAAGAAGCGCTGGCCAACGAAGCCCGCGCTCTGTTGGAGGACCTGCGGGCATTTCTGGGTATTCAGTCCCTGACAGGTCTGCGGCTGTTCAACCGCTATGATTTGGAGGGCATCAGCCGGGAGCTGTTCGACTACGCCGTTCAAACGGTGCTGTCCGAGCCCCAGTTGGACACGGTGACGAGTGAAGTGCCTCAGGGAGACACGGTGTTCGCCGTAGAGTATCTGCCCGGCCAGTATGACCAGCGGGCGGACTCCGCCGCCCAGTGCATCCAGATCTTATCCCAAGGCGAGCGGCCCACGGTCCGCACCGCCCGGGTATACGTCCTGGAGGGCGAGCTGACGGCGGAGCAGGTCGAGGCCGTCAAGAAGTATGTCATCAACCCGGTGGAGAGCCGGGAGGCGTCTCTGGAGCTGCCGGAGACCCTGCGGATGGAATACGATATTCCTACCACCGTCCGGACCGTGGAGGGCTTCACCTCCATGGACGCTGCCGCGCTGGACGCTCTGCGGGACGAGCTGGGTCTTGCCATGGATCTGGACGATCTGAAATTTTTGCAGGGCTATTTCCGGGATGACGAGGGGCGGGACCCCACCATCACCGAGATCCGGGTGGTAGACACCTATTGGTCCGACCACTGCCGCCACACCACCTTCTCCACCCACATCGACCAGGTGGAGATCCACGACGCGGCCATTCAGGCTGCCTACGAGCGGTACCTGGCCGCACGGGTGGAGGTCTACGGCGAGGAAAAGGCCGCCAAGCGGCCTCAGACCCTGATGGACATTGCCACCATCGGCGCGAAGGTCCTGAAAAAGCGGGGCCTGCTGCCGGAGCTGGACGAGAGTGAGGAGATCAATGCCTGCTCCATCCACGTCACCGCCACGGTGGACGGCGAGGCCCAGGACTGGCTGCTGATGTTCAAAAATGAGACCCACAACCACCCCACGGAGATCGAGCCCTTCGGCGGCGCGGCCACCTGCATCGGCGGCTGCATCCGGGACCCCCTGTCCGGCCGTGCCTATGTCCATCAGGCCATGCGGGTGACCGGTGCGGGAGACCCCCGCGCCTCCCTGGACCAGACCCTCTCCGGCAAGCTGCCCCAGCGGAAGCTGTGCCAGACCGCCGCGGCGGGCTATTCCTCCTACGGCAACCAGATCGGTCTGGCCACCGGCCATGTGGCAGAGCTGTACCACGAGGGCTACATCGCCAAGCGTCTGGAATGCGGCGCGGTGGTTGCGGCGGCTCCCGCCTATAACGTCCGTCGTGAGTGTCCCGCCCCCGGAGATGTGGTCATTCTGCTGGGCGGACGCACCGGCCGGGACGGCATCGGCGGCGCAACCGGTTCTTCCAAGAGCCACAACCTGAAATCCCTCTCCACCATGGCCTCCGAGGTCCAGAAGGGCAACGCCCCCGAGGAACGCAAGATCCAGCGCCTGTTCCGGGACAGCGCCGTGACCCATCTCATCAAGCGGTGCAACGACTTTGGCGCCGGCGGCGTCAGCGTTGCCATCGGCGAGCTGGCGGACGGCCTGCGGATCGATCTGGACGCCGTTCGCAAGAAGTATGACGGTCTGGACGGCACGGAGCTGGCCATCTCCGAATCTCAGGAGCGCATGGCCGTGGTGGTGGCCCCCGAAGATGTGGACGCCTTCATCGCCGCCGCCGAATCGGAAAATCTGGAAGCCTACCGGGTGGCCGTGGTCACGGAAGAAGCCCGGATGGTCATGGAGTGGAACGGCACGGTCATCGCCGACCTGAGCCGTGACTTCCTGAACACCAACGGCGCTGTGAAGCACGCCGGCGTCCGCGTGGCGGAGAAGGACCGCACTGAGCTTACAACGCCCCGGTTCCAGTCCCTCCGGGAGATGGCCTCCAGCCTGAAATGCGCCTCCCGCCGCGGCCTTGTGGAGCGGTTCGACAGCACCATCGGTGCCGGTTCCATCCTCATGCCCTTCGGCGGCCGGACACAGCGCACCCCGGCACAGGCTATGGCCGCCGTATTCCCCGTCCTGCCCGGTCAGGAAACGGATCAGGCCAGCGTCATGGCCTGGGGCTGCGACCCGGAGCAGACCTGCACCGACCCCTACACCGGAGCCTACAACGCGGTCTACACCTCTATGGCCAAGCTGGTGGCCGCCGGTGCGGACTATAAAAAAGCCTATCTCTCCTTTCAGGAGTTCTTTGAGAAGCTCCGCAATGAGCCGGAGCGCTGGGGCAAGCCCTTCTCCGCTCTGCTGGGCACTGTGGACGCGCAGCTGGAGCTGGGCGCTGCCGCTATTGGCGGTAAGGACTCCATGTCCGGCACCTTCCTGGATCTGGACGTACCGCCCACGCTGATCTCCTTCGCCATTGCGCCGCTGAAAGCGGGCGAGGTGCTCTCCCCCGAATTCAAGGAAGCGGGGCATCCCGTTTACCTGTTCTCCGGTACGGACGCGGATAGCGTCAAGGCGGCATGGGAGCGGCTGCATGATCTGGCGCTGGCCGGCAAGGTCCGGGCGGCGTGGGCCGTGGAAAACGGTCTTGCTGAGGGCGTGATGAAGATGTCCTTCGGCAATGAGATCGGCTTCGCCGCCGAAAACGCCGACTTGGATTGGAACACCCTGTATCCCGGCGCCATCGTAGCGGAACTGACCGAGGACACGGCGAAGGCCGTCCGTCTGGGCGTCACCACCGCCGAGCCGGTGGTGCGGATCGCCGATGACAGCGCCCCCATTTCCGAGCTGCTGGCTTTGAACGAGGGCGTTCTGGAATCCGTCTATCCCAGCCGCACCGCCGCCGATCCGGCGGAGGTCCCCGTGCTCTCCGCCCCCGCCGCTCCCCGGACGGCTCCCAAAGCCGGCGTGGCGGTCCCCAAGGTGCTGATCCCCGTATTCCCCGGTACCAATTGCGAATACGACTCCGCCCGTGCCGTTCAGCGGGCCGGATTGGAACCTGAGATCCTGGTGCTGAACAACCAGTCCGCTCAGGGCGTGGCCGACTCCATCAGCCGCTTCGCCAAGGCAGCCCGGAACAGCCAGATCATCTTCGTCCCCGGCGGCTTCTCCGGCGGCGACGAGCCGGACGGCTCCGCCAAATTCATCACCGCTTTCTTCCGCAACCCGGAGGTGCGGGACGCCACCATGGACCTGCTGAAAAACCGGGACGGCCTGATGCTGGGCATCTGCAACGGTTTTCAGGCGCTCATCAAGCTGGGTCTTGTCCCCTACGGTGAGATCATCGACACCGACGAGACCTGCCCCACCCTGACCTTCAACACCATCAGCCGCCACCAGTCCCGTCTGGTGCGGACCCGCATCGCTTCCAACCGCTCTCCATGGCTGGCAGGGACGCAGGTGGGCGATATTTACACCGTCCCCATCTCCCACGGCGAGGGCCGGTTCCTGTGCAGTGAGGAGCTGGTTCGGAAGCTGGCTGACAACGGCCAGATCGTCACTCAGTATGTGGACGAGCACGGTGTCCCCGGCATGGACGTGGACGTAAACCCCAACGGCTCCATCTGGGCTGTGGAGGGCATCATGTCTCCCGACGGCCGGGTACTGGGCAAGATGGGCCACTCCGAGCGTGTGGCCGACGGTCTTTACAAAAATGTAGACGGCTGCTATGATATGAAGCTGTTCCAGTCTGCAAAGAAGTATTTTGACATTTGAGAACGGGAGGACACGGATCATGTTGACTGATATTGAGATCGCCCAACAGTGCCGGATGCGCCCCATCACGGAGATCGCCGCCACCGCGGGGATCGATGAGGAATATCTGGAGCAGTATGGCCGCTACAAGGCCAAGATCGATCACCGTCTGCTGGAGGATCGGGCCGACCGACCTGACGGCAAGCTGATCCTGGTGACCGCCATCAACCCCACCCCGGCAGGCGAGGGCAAGACCACCACCTCCGTGGGTCTGGCCGACGGTCTGCGGAAGCTGGGCAAAAACGTCGTGGCCGCTCTGCGGGAGCCGTCTCTCGGTCCCGTGTTCGGCGTCAAGGGCGGCGCTGCCGGCGGCGGCTACGCTCAGGTGGTCCCCATGGAGGACATCAACCTCCACTTCACCGGCGATTTCCACGCCATCGGCGCGGCCAACAACCTGCTGGCCGCCATGCTCGACAACCGCATTCAGCAAGGCAACGCTCTTGGCATCGACCCCCGGCGCATCACATGGAAGCGCTGCGTCGACATGAACGACCGCCAGCTGCGCAGCATCGTCGATGGCCTCGGCGGCAAGGTCAACGGCACCCCGCGGGAGGACGGCTTCGACATCACGGTTGCCAGCGAAATTATGGCCGTGCTGTGCCTTGCAACGTCCATCACCGACCTCAAGGAACGTCTGGCGCGTATGATCGTCGGCTATACCTACGGCGATGAGCCCGTTACCTGCGGGCAGCTGCACGCGCAAGGCGCAATGACAGCCCTGCTCAAGGACGCCATCAAGCCCAACCTCGTCCAGACGCTGGAGGGGACGCCCGCATTCGTCCACGGCGGCCCATTCGCAAACATCGCACACGGCTGCAACTCCGTCATCGCAACGAAGATGGCGCTGAAAATGGGCGACTACACCGTCACGGAAGCGGGCTTCGGCGCCGATCTCGGTGCGGAGAAATTCCTCGATATCAAGTGCCGTGCGGCGGGGCTGGCGCCCTCCGCCGTCGTAGTGGTCGCGACGGTGCGCGCGCTGAAGATGCACGGGGGCCTTCCGAAAAAGGAGCTTTCACAGGAGAATCTAGGTGCGCTGGATCGCGGCATTCCGAATCTGCTGCGTCATGTGAAGAACATTAAGCAGGTCTATCACCTGCCGTGCGTGGTGGCGGTGAACCGCTTTCCGACGGATACGGACGCAGAGATCGACTTCATCATCAAGAAATGCCGTGAACTGGGCGTGAACACCGTACTTTCGACCGTCTGGGCCGAGGGCGGCAAGGGCGGTGAGGCGCTTGCACACGAGGTTGTTCGCCTGTGTGAGCAGGACAGCAGCGCCTTTTCTTATAGCTACCCCCTTGAGGGCAGCATCGACGACAAAATCACTGCGATTGTGCAGCGCATCTACGGCGGCGACGGCATTTCCGTCCTCCCAGCCGCCCGCAAGCAGATCGACCGCCTGACGGCGCTGGGATTCGGGGACCTCCCCGTCTGCATGGCCAAGACCCAGTACAGCTTTTCGGATGACGCGGCAAAGCTGGGTGCGCCTGAGCACTTCACCGTGACGATTCGCAATGTCAAGGTCTCTGCGGGTGCAGGCTTCATCGTTGCACTGACGGGCGATATCATGACCATGCCGGGACTGCCAAAGGTGCCTGCCGCCGAGCGGATCGATGTTGACGAAAACGGTGTTATCACAGGCCTGTTTTAAACGGGGTGCGGCACGAAGCTGATGATGCTAAAACGCAAACCCAGCTACAGAACATTACCGATGCCGAGGCGGAGGCCCTCATTGTCCGCTCCGTGGAGCTTTTCAACGAGGTCCGGGAAAACTGGCGGCAGAGCGAGGGCCGGGAGCAGGGGCGGGTGTATCCCCTCTGCCTGGCCGGTATCGGACCCTACGGCGCGTATCTGGCCAATGGCGCGGAATACCGGGGCCGCTACGGCGTGTCTAAGGAGGTGCTGCGCCAGTTCCATGCCCGCCGGATGGAGCTGTTGTGGAACGCCGGGGCCGACATCCTGCTCATC
>ENA-UEOJ01001239-UEOJ01001239.1-human-gut-metagenome-genome-assembly--contig:-NODE-1239-length-18444-cov-4.103936_pt1 | contig 18444 bp, 16 predicted proteins | sample MGYA00242885_ERZ507886 | MGnify/ENA primary metagenome ERZ507886 (study PRJEB26167, sample SAMN06115505) | human gut metagenome | host: Homo sapiens | place: China:Anhui | collected 2015-08-07... | reverse complement strand
GACAGACGGTTGAAGAACCAAGAAAAAGCGAGGAATAAAATTATAAAAAGATAAGTGGCAGGAAAACTGCCACTTACTTTTACGCTACAATACCATGTTATACAGATAACCTAACATAATAATAAATAAGGTTATCAATCCAAAGAATATCCCTATCAGCCGCCAAGTCATTACTTTTTTCAACAGCGTAGCTTCGGGCAATGACAGCCCAACAACTGCCATCATAAAAGCAAGCGCAGTCCCTATGGGGATACCCTTAGCTACAAAAACTTCAATTACCGGTACTATTCCGGCAGCATTGGCATACATTGGAACTGCAAACACTACTGATAAAGGAACTGCAAACCAATTATCCTTAGACATATACTGCTCAAAAAATCCTTCCGGCACATAACCGTGCATAAATGCACCGATACCGATGCCGATAAGGATATACAGAAGTACACCTTTGACAATGCCCCATGCTTCTTGCATGATAATCGGCAATCGTCTAAAGAACGGAGTATGCTCTTTTTCCCATATTCCGGAGTCGGAAGTTGAGTTTTGCTGAATTTGTTTTACCCAATCACTCAAATAAGGCTCCAATTTCATCTTGCCCAAAATAAATCCACCTACCATACCTAACAGAATACCGCTAATCACATAAATAGAAGTAATACGCAACCCAAAAGTGCCGATAAACATGGCAACAGATGCAACTGCAAGAAAAATAAGGTTAATTTTGATTGTATACAGAAATTCTTCTACCTTGCTTCTCTTAAGGAAGTCTCTGTTCATATTAAAAATAAAAATAACAACCAGGAAGGAAAAGAAAACAAGTCCTATTTCATTAACTATTCTTGATTTAATAATTTCTGAGTTTTTCCTGATAACACTAAGCCACAGATAAGTCGCAAGAAAATAGCTTATGGCAAGGCTGATAAAATCAAGAACAATCAATATAAAATTATGTATTGATTTGCTGTTATCTTTATACATTGTATAACTCCATTCCGCAATATATTACTTCTTATTGTAGCATATATGCACATACCTTTGCAATATAGCTACGCTAATAAAGAGTATTCCTCAAGGTTCCATACTTTATCCACAAGGTCTTCATAAAAATCAGGCTCATGGCATACTATAAGGACAGCACCTTTATATTCCTTTAATGCTCTTTTAAGTTCATCTTTTGCATCAATGTCAAGGTGGTTGGTCGGCTCATCAAGAAGCAGAATATTAGTCTCAACATTAATAAGTTTACAAAGTCTGACTTTGGCTTGTTCTCCGCCGCTTAAAACTCTGACTTTGCTCTCAATATGTTCTGTGGTAAGTCCGCATTTTGCCAGTGCCGACCTTACTTCATATTGTGTGTATGAAGGGAAAGTCTCCCATATTTCCTCAATACAGGTATTGTTGCCCGGCTTTATTTCCTGTTCAAAATATCCCTTGTAGAGGTAATCCCCCAGGACAGCTTTACCGGATACTGCCGGGATAAGTCCCAAAACACTTTTAAGGAATGTGGTCTTGCCAATTCCGTTAGTTCCGGTTACCGCTATTTTTTCTCCTCTTTCCATTCTGAGATTAATAGGTTTTGACAATGGTTTCTTATTATATCCTATTACCAGGTCATCCGTCTCAAAAATAACCTTTCCGGCAGCTCTTGCCTCTTTAAAGCAAAACTCCGGCTTTGGTTTTTCCTTTGCCAGTTCAATAACTTCCATTTTATCAAGTTTTTTCTGTCTCGACATGGCCATATTTCGTGTGGCAACTCTTGCTTTATTACGTGCCACAAAATCCTTAAGTTCATTCATTTCCTGCTGCTGTCTGCGGTAAGCTGCTTCTAACTGTGACTTTTTAACCTCATATACTTCTTTAAATTTTTCGTAATTACCCACATATCTGTTAATTTCCTGATTTTCCATATGATATATGAGATTAACAACGCTGTTAAGAAATTCCATATCATGTGATATAAGTATAAAAGCATTATCATAATCCTGCAGATATCTTCTGAGCCACTCTATGTGATTGGCGTCAAGGTAGTTGGTCGGCTCGTCAAGCAAGAGTATGTCAGGCTTTTCAAGAAGAAGCTTGGCAAGCAGCACTTTGGTTCTCTGGCCTCCCGACAATTCTGTTACGTCCTTATCAAGTCCCAGTTCAAGAAGTCCGAAAGCCCTTGCTATTTCTTCAATCTTGGCATCTATTATATAGAAATCGTGATTGGTAAGGATGTCCTGTATTGTGCCTGACTCCTCCATCATTTCTTCCATTTCTTCAGGTGTTGCCTCTGCCATTTTTTCAAATATACCCGTCATTTTCTCCTCAAGTTCAAAAAGGTAAGAAAACGCCTGCCTTAATACATCACCGATTGTCATCCCGGGAGTAAGCACCGAATGTTGGTCAAGATATCCTGCTTTGACATTCTTTGCCCATTCTACCTTTCCCTCGTCCGGCATAAGTTTTCCCGTTACTATATTCATAAAGGTGGATTTGCCCTCACCGTTTGCCCCGATTAATCCAATATGTTCCCCCTTTAAAAGTCTGAAGGAAACATTATTAAAAATGGCCCTGTCACCAAAACCATGGCTTAAATTTTCTACATTGAGTATCATATCATCTTCCTTTTTAAAAATGTTTATATAATAAATCTGCTTACAAGAATCATAATTCCTAAAAATCCTAAATTAAACAGTGTAAATACGCCTAAATATCTGCTTTTTTTACTATTTTTGTTTTCCCCGTAATATCTGAAAGAAATAAGGCTTGCCATGGATGCAATTATGGTTCCCAATCCTCCGATATTAACCGCCGACAAAAGAAGTGCTCCATTATCCGTAAAATTCGATAATAAAACTGCCGCAGGTACATTGCTTATAACCTGGCTGAGCAATATTCCGGACACAAACTCTCTTCCGGCAACAAAATTGCTAAGTCCATTTTCAATAAAGCTCATGGATTTAATATTTCCCGTCAGTATGAAAAAAGCCACAAATGTAAGTAATAATATATAATCGGCTTTGGCAAATAATTTATAATCTATAACCGCCGTAAGCAGAATACATACCAATAGCATAACCCTGTAATCAATAACCCTCATTACACATAATATGCAAATTACAAAAATAACCGCTATAGGGGCAAGCTTCCATTTATGAAATTCTGCCCTCTGTGTCTTATTGTCTTTGTCATTTATGTCAACTTCCTTAGATGGTATAAAACAGATGCATATACTTATAATTATAATAGCCGTAACGGCATACCATACAGTAGCCCCCGCAAATCCCCCAATTGTCATATTGTATTTTGAAAACAGGAAAATATTCTGTGGATTACCTATAGGAGTTGCCATACTTCCAAGATTGGCACCTATTGTCTGTAATATAACAATATATATAATATATTCAGCAGCTCCGGCTGCAGTAAGAAGTTCTATTGCAAAGGGCACAAAAGTAATGAGTGCCACATCATTGGTTATTATCATTCCTGAAAAAAAGCATATAAAAACGAGAATAAAATATAACATTCTCGTTTTCTTAATCTTTTCAGTCATCTTTTCAATTATTAGTGTAAATATTCCAAAACTTCTTAATGCTTCCCCCATAAGAATAAGTAAAAAAAGTAATCCCACAACCCTAAAATCAATATAATTAATATATTTCTTTGACGGATGTACCACAAAAGCCGACGCAATTGCAAGTACACCCGCCACGCATAGAATAATCTCTTTCTTAATAAATGATAATAATTTATTCATTATAATAAAACTCTGCTTCCGGTTGTTACGATAATTTTTCCATGCTCATCCCTGTTATTAACGATGATAATTTCACACAGATGCCTGCCGTAATTATTACTGTGCAGATGAATACTAATTACCTTAATACTTTCATTGGATAAACAGAACTTCTCCATCTCCTCGTATGAAAATACTTTCATAATTTCATCATGTTCATCCTTATCAAGAATGGACGAAAATCTGTTTAACAAACGGTCAAGAGGTGCATTATCATACTTAACCTTAACCCTATTCCCATCACAGTGAACGGTTGTTAATGTATTGTCCGTATAGTTAAGGCGCAGTATTTCACTGCAAAGTTTTGAAAGAGAATCCATATAGTCAAGCAGTCTTTGTTTTAGACGCTTACGTTTCTCTTTCGTAATATCCATAGTGTTAAACAGGAACTGCGGTTTACCGTTTTCCTTGCCTATATAAAATATTTTTATATACAAAGAGCCTTTACTTCCATCTTTTCTGGTATATCCTGCTTCAATATAATTAGTCTCATTTCTGGTCATTGCACTGATGCACCGCTTATATACCCTGGAGATATCTTCTTCATCTATAATTTTTCCCTTTCTTTCCGTAAAAAGTTCGTAAGGGTCTTTAATGCCGTATTGATAATAAAATTCCTGATTAACCCGCTTAAGAACAAGTTGTCCGTCATTAATCTCATACTGAAGAATCGCACCAATAATCATGTCGATAACGCCGCGGCTTTCAGGATTTCTGATTGTAAAAATACTTTCGACATTAAATTTGTCTGTATCATCATGAATAAGAACACGATCTTCAAAATCTTTTTTAAAGAACTCTTCTTCACATACAGGCTTGGAAAAATAGAATCCCTGAATGTATTTACAACCCATATGCTTAAGGAAATTAAGCTGTTTTACGTTCTCAACGCCTTCTGCTATTACATCCATACCAAGCAGCTTCGCCATATTGATAATAGTAGACACCACATTAGCTGCTTTCTCCGAACCATCTATTTCATCAATAAGAGTCTTATCAATCTTAAGTATTCCAAAAGGCAGTTCTTTGAGGGTATTAAGAGATGAATATCCTGTTCCGAAATCATCAATATGTATACTAAATCCATATTCACAAAGCCTGTCAATTGTATCCTTTATCTTGACCGGATTATCAATATATGCACTTTCGGTAATCTCAATTCTTAATTTATCCGGTGCAACATCGTACTTTGTAACCAGACCTACAAGTACATCATACAAATTGTCAAACAGAAAGTCTGCTCTTGATATATTAATTGACAATGGAATTACGGTCTTGCCCTCTTCCTTCATCCTCTTAAGTATTCTGCAGGCTTCCTCCCACACAAACTTATCCAGTCTTGTAATCAGATAATTCTGTTCAAAATATCTTATGAATCTGCCCGGCGAAAGAAATCCCAGTGTAGGATGCTCCCATCTTACCAGAACCTCTCCACCTGCCATCGCGTTAGAATCGGCATAATATATAGGCTGGATATATACCTTGAACTGTCTTTCCTTCAGTGCATTGTCAAAATCAGCGGCAAGACGCTGACCCATTATTATATCCTCACGTTCGGAGTTATTATAAATAGCCACAGCTTCCGTATACTTGCCCTTAATACTGTTAAGTGCAAGTATAGCCCTGTCGCACATCTTAATAACAGGAACATCCCTTGATCTTATCTGGTAGCAGCCTCCCTGTATAAGAATACGGTGTTCCACGCCTTCCCTGCGGAATACATATACATTATTCTTAAAACTATAAAGCTTATCATTTGCAAAAACACAACATACAAACTTATCATTACCAATTCTTCCGCAGGTTCCTCTTGTAACCTTGGCCTTAATTTCAGCCGCAATTTCTTTTAGAAGCCAGTCTCCTGCTTCCATTCCATACAAATCATTGATAACTTTAAACTGCACAATATCCCATACAAAAATGTCAAAATTGTCATTAGGATTGTCAGTTAGTAACTTGTCAGTCTCATCAATAAAACCTCTGAAACTGCTTATACCTGTTAGTTTATCCAAAATAAAATCACCCGTTCTTCCTTTTTCCTCACATTAATTCTCGTACCAACATATTTGTATTATATCATACATTCCCTGTTTTGGCACTATAATCTTTAATATTACTTAAAAAACTTCAAAAAGAAAAAATCACGGCCCATTGAGCCGTGATTAATTTAATTATCCTAAAATCATTCTGTCATTAACTGCATCTTCCCCACCGACGCTATTGAACTTTTCAAGCAATTCCTCAACCGTGAGATTTTTCTTTTCTTCGCCTGATATATCAAGAATAATCTTTCCGTCTTTCATCATAATAAGACGGTTTCCGTGTGCAATTGCATCTTTCATATTATGGGTAATCATAAGTGTTGTAAGATGATCTCTGTTAACAATAGTCTCTGTAGCATCAAGCACCTTTGCCGCAGTCTTGGGATCAAGTGCAGCTGTATGCTCATCAAGCAGCAGAAGTTTTGGCTTCTTAAGTGATGCCATAAGAAGTGTTACTGCCTGTCTCTGACCTCCTGAAAGGAGTCCTACTTTGGATGTAAGTCTGTCCTCAAGCCCAAGGTCAAGAATCTTAACTATTTCTTTAAATCCGGCACGTTCTTTGGCTGTTATCTCTCTTGCCAATCCTCTGAACTTGCCTCTTCTTGCTGCAAGTGCCAGATTCTCGTCAATTCCCATTGTAGGCACCGTTCCCATCATAGGATCCTGAAATACTCTTCCGAGGAATTTTGCTCTCTTATAATCCTGCATCTTAGTAACGTCAATACCATCAATAAGGATACTGCCATCATCCACCTTCCATGTTCCGGCAACTGCGTTAAGAAGTGTGGATTTACCGGCTCCGTTACCTCCGATTACAGTAACAAAATCGCCATCATTAAGTTTGAGGGAAACACCGTTTAATGCAACTTTTTCATTAACAGTGCCTGGATTAAAGGTCTTATATATATTATTAATTTCCAGCATTTTCAGATTCCGCCTTTCTTGATGATGTCTTTATATTTTTTCCGAATATCTTGCCTTTCCAATATGGAAATGCAAGGAACAATGCGATTACCATTGCCTGGATAAATTTAAGCAGGTTAGGATCTATTGGGAACCAGAGTATTATTGTTACGATTATGTAATAAATCACGCCACCGAGTACAACTCCCAAGAGCTTTAATGCAAAATTCTTAAATATCTTTCCGAAAATTGCTTCTCCGATTACCACTGCTGCAAGACCGATAACGATTGCTCCTCGTCCTGTTGCCACATTGGCAGCTCCGGAATATTGTCCCATAAGTGCTCCGGAAAAAGCAACAATACCATTAGAGAGCACAAGCCCGATTACTTTATTGACATCCGTATTAATACCCTGGGCACGGCTCATATTAGGATTGCTTCCTGTTGCTCTTAAAGATGCTCCTCTCTCTGTTCCGAAGAACCAGTAAAGAACAATTATAAGAACAAGTGATGCCACACCAAATACAAAAACAGGCCACTTATAAAAAGGATATCCACCCTTCATATACATACTTGACTCAATAAGATCATAAGTTCTGTTACTTATTGTCATATTAGAACCGCCAAGTATCTTTAAATTAATTGAATAAAGACCAAACTGTGTAATGATACCTGCAAGTATGGCAGGAATTCCCATAAGCGTATGGAAAAGTCCTGTCACAAGACCTGCAGCCATACCGGCAAGTGTGGCATACAGCATACATAACCATATGTTCTGTCCCTTTGTCAGCATTACCGCAAATACAGCAGCTCCGAGACTGACAGTACCATCAACTGACAAATCTGCAATATCCAGTATTTTGTATGTAATAAATACACCTATTGCCATAATTCCCCACATCATACCTTGGGAAACAGCGCCTGGCATTGCGCTAAATAATGTTGTTATATCCACACCTAAAACCTCCGGTAATTATTTATTCTGTAGTAACAGCTTCGTAACCTTCTGGAATTGTTACACCAAGCTCTTTACAGATTGCTTCATTATATTTCTTTGTAAATTTTGGAGCATACTGGATATCCATCTCGGAAACATCTGCTCCGTTTGCAAGAATCTCGTATGCCATCTTGCCTGTAGCATATCCAAGATCATAATAACTGATTGAAAGCGATGCAACGCCACATCCCTTACAGATTCCTTCTTCACCTGCGATTACGGGAACCTTTGCAGGCATACAGATATTGTATACAGCACTTGTATTCTCTGCTACCGTATTATCTGTAGGAACATATAAAACATCTGCGTAATCTGCGGCAGTCTGTGTTACATTTGAAATATCATTGGAATCAGCAAATGGGAACTGCTTGCTTTCGATACCAAGCTTATCGAGTTCTTCGCTGACTACTTTAACCTGGTATAATGAGTTAGCTTCTGCCGAACAGTAAAGAAGAGCAACCTTTTTTGCATCAGGGAAAAGTTCTTTAATCATTGCTGCCTGTTCAGCTAAAGGAGCAAGGTCAGATGTTCCTGAAACGTTAATACCTGTCTTGCCTGAGAAATCTTTGATATCAAGAGCAACACCGTATTCTGTAACTGATGTTCCGAGAATAGGAATTGAACTTGTAGCAGCAACTGCGGCCTGTAATGCAGGAGTTGCATTTGCTAAAATAAGATCTACATCTGATGATACAAATCCATTAACGATTGTTGCACATGTTTCCGTATCATTCTGTGCATTCTTCTCTTCAAACTTAACCTTGTCACCAAGTTTTTCCTGAAGTGCTTCTTTGAATCCCTTTGTAGCTGCATCAAGAGCAGGGTGTTCAACTAACTGGCAGATACCCACTGTATATGTACCGTCTCCTTTGTCTGTCTTGGTGCCACCGCTTTTTCCGCATGCTGTTACACTTACAGCCATAAGTGCGGCAAGAGCAACTGCGGCAAACTTTGTCATTTTTTTCATTTTCTGTCTCCTTTCCGATAAACCGTGAAAAACAGTCTACCTTCAGTCCGTATAAGGTCATATTCCCTAACGACTGTTCTATATTTACATGTAATCCTAAATATTATAAATCAACTCCTTGCCTTCGTCAAATTATATTATTTTTAAGTTTCATTTTATGTTTCATGTTTATAAAACGTTGGACTGCATTGGTATCTTTATCCGGTTCACCATATATACACATTTACCTCATTTTTTTGTCACATTATTAAAATAAAATGATAAGCAGTAAAAATAAATCAACTCATATGAAAGGATTTTGCTTATGAAGAAAAAAATAATAAGTTCTCTGGCTTTTGTTATACTGGCTGCCGGAATTCTTCTTGTCGTTTTTTTACCGGGCAATAAAAAAGCAACAAAACATGACGGAACATACACTTCGGCTGATGATAATCATGAATCCATTTTTCTTACCATAAAAAATGCAGATGTTGAAACTGATTACGATGAAAGTCAGGCAGATAAAATCGAATTGTCGGATTCTACGACTGACAAAACCATAGAAATCACTTCCGGAGGTACCTATATAATATCCGGTTCGTTATCTGATGGCCAGATAATCGTAAATGCCCCGGACACAGAAAAAGTACACCTTATACTTAATAATGTAACGCTTAGTTCATCAACCGGTGCTCCGATATATATTAAGTCTTCCGACAAAACAATAATCACGCTTGCCAAGGATTCCAAAAATTCTTTAAGTGACACAAACAGGGAATCAGGAGATGACAATGCAGTTATCTATTCCGAAACAGATCTGTCAATTAACGGCACAGGTACACTAACTATAAACGCACTTTATAACAATGGTATCAACTGCCGCGATGACTTAAAACTTATTAACGGCACCTATATCATCAACTCTGTTGATGACGGAATTGTAGGTCATGACTCCGTAACTGTTGCCGGCGGAACTTTCACCATCAACAGCAAGGGCGATGCTATCAAGTCAAGTAAATCGGATAATGACTCAGAAGGATATATCCATATAACCGGCGGTGAGTTCACAATTAATTGCGGCGATGACGGTATTCACACCGAAACCTATCTGTATATAGAAAACGGAACCATTAATATTACAGAATGCTATGAAGGCATTGAAGGTCATAATATAACCATTGATAATGGAACAATAAGCATAAATTCTTCCGATGACGGCATTAATGCCGCAAAAAATTCTGCTTCATCTATCGTAATAAACGGTGGTGACATATATGTAAATGCCGAAGGTGACGGCATTGATTCCAACGGAACCATAGTGATTAATTCAGGAATCGTTGTTGTGGATGGTCCGGTATCCGATGGTAACAGCGGTCTTGACTACGATGCAAACTGTACAATAAATGGCGGATATATATTTATTGCAGGTTCAAGTGGTATGGCTGAAGTTTTTTCTTCGGATTCCACACAATGCGGTGCGCTTTTAGCCGTAACTAACGGTAGTGCGGAAAATACAGTTTCCCTTGCAGATTCAAAGGGCAATGTAATATTAAGCTATACCCCATCAAAAAAATACGGTGCATTAAACATATCTTCTCCGGATATGAAAACAGGTGAGACCTACACGCTTTATATCGGCGGTACAATTACCGGTATAACAGAACTTAACAGTAGAATTTCAAAAGGCGGTACAATATCAGACGGAAACTCTGTTTTAGAATATACACAGTCAGATGTGACCTACTCCGGCATTAAAGGCGGTTTTGGTCCCGGCGGCAATGGTCGTCCAAATGATCGTCCAAGTATGCCCGACGGTGAAATGCCTGGTATGCCCGGCGGCACCCGTCCTGAAAAACCTGGTAAGACTTCCGGAATTTCATAAAAATAAGACCTCTGTTCATGTTAAGCCTGACAGAGGTCTTTTTTGTACTATATTTCCATTTGTTTTCCAAGTAACGTTGCTGCCGATGCTGCCAGTTTATGTTCTGCATCACCCATGATACCGTTTTCATCTTTTCCTATTATAACAACAGCCCCCATAATGTCACCTTCGCTTATTATAGGTGCTATTACCTGTCCTGAAAAAATATCCATTTCATTCCATATTTTTACCGGCCTTTTTTCGCCTTTTCCTGTTATATATAAGTTTCGTTTTTCAATTATCTCATACAATTCTTTTGTAATTGGTTTTCCTATGGTATCCTTTTTCCCTGCACCTGATACAGCCACAATTGAATTTTTGTCCGTTATTATGACTATATGTCCGCTGATATGAGCAAGAGTATCCGCATACTGTTTCGCGTATTCCGACATTTCCCCTATTTGCGAATATTTTCTCAGGATTATTTCTCCGTCTTTTTCGGTAAAAATCTCTATAGGGTCACCTTCCCTTATTTTGAGGGTACGTCTGATTTCCTTCGGTACAACAACTCTGCCAAGGTCATCTATTCTTCTGACAATTCCTGTCGCCTTCATGCTAATTTTCCTCCAATGCAAATATTTCTATATTCGTTATGGAGTTAGTATGTGGAAAATGTGGGGAAATATTCTTGTCTTTACATTCCCATTTCTTCTATTTCTTTTAGCATAAATTCTTCTAATTTCTTCTTATCAGGCAGATGCAGCATATAAGTCGAAACGAATAACTGATTATCCATTCCTGATAATGCGTACTCTACCATCTGTGATCCTTTATCTGTACAAAGCAGTATTCCTACCGGTGGATTATCTCCATCCGTCATTTCATTTTTCTTGTAATATCCCACATAAGCATTAAGCTGTCCTAAATCCTCGTGTCTGAATTCATCATTCTTAAGTTCAATGATAACATTACAATGTAAAAGGATCTTTAATTGAAAGCATCGTTCCGTTTGCGTTACCAACGGTCTTTTTTAATAAAAGTTCCGGATTTTTACTTATTCCGGCTCTTACATAGAGATTTGTTTTTATCTGTCTGCGAAGTTCTCTGACATTCCAGTTGCACTTCATACATTCTGTTTCATAAAAAAATCTCTCAAACGGATCATTTAACACCATAATCTCCCGAATATGCGAAAATGACAAATTATTAACCAACACGTCCGGATCCGTTGCAAATCGGTCCGACACCGTCGGACTTTTTTCAAAATCCGGTAATTCAAATTCGGTCGACACTGTCGAACCAATTTGAGGATATACTTTATAAAATTGTCTGCACGTCTTAAAAAGTGTATAATTCATTCCCTTCTGATTAATTTCTTTTTCCAGATTTTTCAAAAGATGAAAGTGAAATGAGAAAAAGTATTGCCGTTTCAATTATTTTGTGTATATTTTTTACAGTTATACTTACACTGATATGCGGATTGTTTTCACATAGCTTTATAACACTTATGAGGATCCCCGATGATATATCAAAAGATGCCTACAGCTACATGTTTGTGGTTCTTATTGGCACGGGTGCGACTGTTTTTTACAATATGATTTCCAATATTCTCCGTGCTTTGGGCGACTATACTTTCCCAGTTTTTGTCAGCTTTATTAAGTCTGTTTATGGGAGTGAAAAAATTTGAAATACTTCATTTACACAGAGCTAATTTCAAAAATCAGAAAAAAGCCATGATCAGGCACCTTAAAACCGGATTTCCCATGGGTTTCCAGATGTCGGTTATGTGTATCGGAATAATTGTCCTGAGACATCCTATTGTAAGATTATTTTTAACCAAGCCGTCCCACACCATTTATCATTATTCCGATATGTACCTGACTGTTGTTGCATTATGATTAGAAAAACCTCCTAAATTAATCCAGACGACACCCTTTTTGCTGTATCATCCATAGCCTCATCATCATTTTCTGAGGTAAAATTTTGGCTACTAAATGGCAGAATTTTACATACAGACTATACACGGATATATCCCTTCCCATATCTGCATCATGAAGTGCCTTTCTCGCAACCACGGATGGCTTTACCATATGGCTGAAATATGTGGTTGCCCTTTCTGCACCGATGATTCCTCTGTCATAAAGTTCTGTTTTCATCCAGCCCGGACATACTGCCGTTGCAATAATTCCTTTATCCCTGAGTTCTACGTTAAGTGCTCTTGTATAATTTCTTACAAATGCTTTGGTTGAACTGTAAATATTCTGATAAGGCAAAGGCTGGAAGGCTGCCTGTGAGGCTACATTTATAATATGACTGCCTTTTCTCATGTATGGAATACACACAAGCCCCATTGCCACAACCCCGCTTACATTAAGGTCAATCATGTTTACCGATTCGTCTATTGAAATATCATCATAGGAACAGAACTTTGCAAAACCTGCATTATTTACAAGGTATTTTATATTGCATTTCTTTAATTCCTCAAGTGTTCCAAAAGTTTTTATATTGTCTTTTACCGATAAGTCCATTGAAAAAACTTTGATTTTTTTACCGAAATGCTCTTTAATCTTATTAAGCCTGTCCTCATTTCTTGAGATAATCCATACCTCGTCAATGTCCTTTCTCCTGACAAAAAGATTAACAAATTCCTTTCCGAATCCGCTGCTTGCCCCCGTAACTATTGCTATATTTTTCATTTTACTCATTTCTCCTTAATAATTTTTTATATGATAAATCCATGGCAAAAGCGCCAAGCGGTGCCGTTATGACAATGGCGAGTACGGCTATTGTCAGCACTGTTTCCCCACAGGCAAAATTAAGTGCCAGAGGGATTCCTCCAATGGCTGCCTGCACCGTGGCTTTAGGTGTATATGCCATCATTGTAAACAGTCGCTCCTTCTTATTAAGCTCAGTTTTAATAAGACAGACAAATACGCCCGCCATTCTGAAAATTAAAGCTCCAAAAATAACAATCAATGCTTTAATGCCCATGTTTCCAAGGTAATTGATATTGACAGTTGCTCCCACAAGCACAAACCAAAATACCTCTGACGCAATCCACAGTTTTTCATATTTTTGGGAAAGGCGTTTTGCCACAACATCACGTTTTTTATGCAGTCCGACTCCCACAAACATAATTGCGATTAGTGCCGAAAACTTAATAGGTGTATTAAGCATATCTTCTGTTGCTACAAGGATAAACGAAATACTCAATATTAGCAATACTTTTACCGTATCTCTTACATGTATTTTTTCAAAATACATTGCAAGCAGATATCCCGCAAGTATACCTATTCCCATTCCTAAAATAATAGACACCGGTATATTAACGAAGTTTATTATGGAAGCACCTTTGCCCTGCATCATTCCCGTAAAAGTTGAAAAAAGGACAATTACATATACATCATCCACAGAAGCTCCTGCCAATATAAGCTGTGGAATTCCTTTTGCTGTGCCATAGCCATTATCCATTAATTTTACCATTCTCGGAACAACAACTGCCGGGGAGACTGCTGCAAGTACAGCTCCCATTATTGCCGCCTCAAGTACCGACATTCCCAGAGCCCCGGGTGCTATTAAGATTATACCCAGTAATTCAAAACTTGCAGGTAGAAAACACATAAGAATTGCAGGTCTGCCTATTTTTTTTAGTCCTGTAATATCAAGTCCGAGTCCGGCCCTTGTAAGAATAATTATGAGAGCAATTTTTCTTAATTCTGAAGATATATTAAGAATTGACGAGTCAATCAGATTAAGAACGTAGGGTCCCAGAACAATACCTGTCGCCAACATTCCCAAAAGTCCCGGCAGCTTAATTTTTTTACATATCCAAGAAGCAGACATACCAACCAATAAAATTAAAGCAATGCTTAATAACATATTTTTCCTCCGATTTCCTATCCGCACAAAAAAGCTGACAACCCTGCGTATTATCCGCAGAAGTCATCAGCTTATATACATGACCGAAATGATATTATTTAACTGTTACAGATGTAATATGTGGATTAACACCTTCATACCAGTAAAGGAATCCTTCCATATCTACAGTATCTCCGATTTTAAGTTCTTTAACTGCTTTGTATACATCAGTATCTTTTCCGCAAAGGTATGCTCTGATTGTGAATGTATATGTCTTATTTCCGTCTGAAACGTTGAAGTATAAGTCATCTCCTTCACTTCCTGAGCCATCCCACTTATAAAGGAAAGCTACGTCATTGCCACCGGCATCCTTTGAAGCTTCTACTTTAAGACCTTTGAATGATGCAAAAATGTTCTGTTTCTTAACAAGGTCATCACTTCCAAGAAGTGATGTAACATCTTCTGCTTCTGCAACATAATTTCCGTCAAGAATTTCAAATTCAGCGTCAATAATTTCTACTTCTCCTGACCACTCTGCCTTATAACCTGTTACTTTAATCTTAGTTCCTTTTTCAAGCTTTGCGTAATCTTCTTCTGAACATGGCATATCATAGATAAAATATGCTCCATCCTTGTCCTGTGTGTAAAGTGTACACTTGTTATCCCACCAAGACTGTTTAGCCTGTACATATGTCTCAACTACAACCTTTGTCTCAACGGCTGCATTGGCATATTCATCATAAGTCATAACGCCTTCTGATTTAGCATCATCCTTTAACTCTTCGCTCTCACTTGTTGCACTGTTATCACTTGTTGCATTGTTGTCACTTGTTGCATTGTTGTCTGTTGGCTTTTTAGCACCACATCCTGCAAGTGCAAGAATTGTTGTTGCAGCAACTAATACTGCTAAAAACTTTTTCATTTTCATTCTCCTTAATGGTAAATATTTGAAAGAAGTATACATCATAATATGTTTAATGGCAATGCCTTTCTTTTTTTATTTTTCTCATAACCAAAACAATACCCATAATTAACCATGCCGCACCTATGCTTATTAACATGACTTTTGACCCTGTGGGAAGTGCTCCCTGACTGCTGTTTTCACTTACATCATCAAGATGATAAAGTGCTATCACTTTGTCAAAAAGATTATCCATGTAACTTTCATCCACGGTTTCTTTTCGTCTTACCGATTTCACAACATTTTCTATAAGCTGTCCGGCCGCATTTCTAAGGGCTGCCGAGCCGTTAAATACCGGTGTCACAAAAGTATTATCTTCGTTATCAAGCAGCAGCTTTGTTGCTTCTATCTTTATGCTGTAGTGCTCATTATCATCACTTCCGCCAAGTGCCAGATATTCCCTGTACTCATCGGAATTAACCGCCTTTTTGGTCACAGGTACATATCCTTCCGTCTCACTGTATGGTATCTGTACATCATTGGTTATGAGATATTGTGCAAAAATCCATGACGCAAGGACCTCCTGGCGGTCGCTTTTATTAAAAATACATATTGACGGTCCCTGGGAAATCATTGAAGGATTGTTCACATCATATTGGGGAACAGGCCTTACAACCGTTTCAAAATCAATTATTTTATCTTCACTTATATCACTTAGCGGTGCATCTGCACCCATCCATGTTGAACCGGCAGTTGAGTCTACGGCAAAAATACATTGACCTGCATTTAAGAAATTAGCGGGATAACTAGAAATCTTAAATGTGGAAAATGCTCCTGTTTTACCATGTTCTGCAAGTTCATATAAAATCTCTTTGGTTGTGTTGTTAAAAATCTCTATTTTACCATCATCCGTGGAATAACCTGCATTCCTTTGCTTCAACATCTGGATAAGCATATTGTCCGTTGATTTATATATAAAAGGTATGAGTACGTTCTGACCGTTGACGAGATAGTTTCCGTCCCCGTCTTTTGCCATTGCTGCCTCTGATACCTTAAAAATATAATCCCATGTGAGAACATCGGGTACCTCATATCCAAGTTTTTCTACCATGTCTTTATTAATATAACAAGCTTCTGTTGACCTCATATAAGGTAGTGCATAATATCTGTCACCTATCTTACATTCATTGAGAAAGCGCTCCGTTATCTCATCTTTTTTTACCGAATCGTATCTTAATTCTTTGCCGCCGAGACCATAGTTTTCATCCGTCATAAGTTCATCAAGAGGAACCACTACATCCGTTCCCGTAAGGTATGTGGCAATATGGTCGGGATAGGTAATACACACGTTCGGGGTTGTGTCTGTGGAAATATTGGTAATAACGTCATTGTAAATCCTGTTGTAATCCGTATAAAGCCTTAAATTAACTTTTATATTGGGATAAAGTTCTTCAAAACGGCTTATGGTATTTTCATAAATTCTTGTCTGATTTACATTGGTATCAGATTTTGCCCAGAAATTAATCTCGTAATTCCTGTCTGTGTCAAATTCTTCCGGTATTACAAAAGATACGTTGTTTTTTTTACCATGGCAGCCTGTAAATAACGATACTGCAAGACAGCATACCGTAACAGCCGCGACGGCTTTTCTGAATTTTCTCATCCTTTTGTACCTCCCCTTCTGACACCTTCCATAATTTTTTTACGGAAAACAAAGAAAAGTACTATGAGAGGCACCGAAATAACCACAACCGCTGCCATCATTGCAGGAATATTTTCCCTGCCGAAACCGTTTTCCCTAATCTCCTGTATTCCGTTTGACACAAGATAATATTTCTGATCGTAGGTAATAAGTCTTGGCCATACGTAGGAATTCCAACATTCTATTACTTTAAGAATGGTTATTGTAATTATGGTAGGTCTGCAAATCGGTATCATTACTTTTAAAAGATATTTTATATCGGAGGTTCCGTCTACTTTTGCCGCATAGTAAAGCTCGTCCGGCACCTGTTCAAAATTTTCTTTTAACAGATAAATGTAAAATACCGAAGTAACCGACGGAAGAATAAGTCCCGTAAAAGTATTTCTGAGATTGAGATTGGTAATTGTAACGTAATTCGTAATGATTACAAGCTCATACGGTATCATCATCAGCGATAGAAACAGTCCGAACACGATATTTTTACCCCTGAATCTCATCCTTGCAAAGGCATAGGCCGCAAGTGTCACCACAACCAACATCAATACAGTTGTCGCAACGGTAAACCACAAAGTATTAGCCAGATATCTTAAAAGAGGCACTGATGTGAATACATTTTTGTAGTTCTCCAACGTAGGCGACGTTGCAATAAGACTTGGTATTTTTTCCGAATTGTAGGCACCGTAACCTTTTATTGAGGTAACCACCATCCAGTAAAACGGAAAAAGTACAATTAACGCCCACAATGTAAGCACAAGGTATAAAAAGATATTTCCCACTGTTTTCTTTGCATGGGATTTTTTATTAATTCTTACATAATCAATATCCGCAGCCATAACTTACTCCTTTCCGTCATTTTTGTTGCTTCCAACCATAAGATTTATACAGGTTATGGTAAAAACAATTAAAAACAATATAATCGCCGCGGCAGAGGCATAGGACGGATATCCGCCGCTCTTGCCGTAAAGCATATCGTAAACATAACCTACGATTGTATTCATTCCCGCCGCATTAAGGTCTGTTCCAAAGAGTGCAACTTCGTCACTGTATGCTTTAAACGCTCCTATAAATCCCGTGATAACAAGATAAAATACAATCGGTTTAATCATAGGAAGTGTAATTCTGAAAAATATTCTTGTACCGGATGTTCCGTCAACCCGTGCCGCATTGTAATACTGCTCATTAACGGAGGCAAGGGCACTTGTCAGAATAAGTATCTTAAAAGGCATTACAATCCATATAGTGTAAATACACATAACAAGCATTTTCGCCCAATACGGACCATCAATAAAATCCACAGACTTTCCTCCGAACGCATTTATAAGAACGTTTATTAGTCCGTCGGAATATGCGGTCTTTTTGAAAAGTATCATAAATACAAGACCGACTGCGAGCAGAAAGTGGTGACAGACGCCGACTTTTCCCAGCTGATGAAACCGGGCCAGGCCCTGATGAGCCT
>ENA-UEOJ01001236-UEOJ01001236.1-human-gut-metagenome-genome-assembly--contig:-NODE-1236-length-18478-cov-4.260584_pt1 | contig 18478 bp, 19 predicted proteins | sample MGYA00242885_ERZ507886 | MGnify/ENA primary metagenome ERZ507886 (study PRJEB26167, sample SAMN06115505) | human gut metagenome | host: Homo sapiens | place: China:Anhui | collected 2015-08-07... | reverse complement strand
CACCAAATATGTTCCTCCGGTTATATCCACATTGACCTTTCTCCATTTCCGCTTCATGAAAGAAACTCGCTTTGCGCAGAGGTACACCCCAATCTTCCGGAAGTGACACCATGGAAAAAGTTCTTGAGAAAACCTTCAAAATCATTGATGAACTCCTCAAATCGGATGGTCCTCGCGGCGTGACCGAACTTGCGGATGAACTGGGGCTGGTCAAAAGCAATGTGCATCGGCTGCTCAACTCGCTCATTGAGCTGGAACTGGTGCGTCAGGTTCCCGATGGGGAAAAATACGAATTGACACTCAAATTATGGCAGATGGGAAACAAGGTTCTCTCCAAAACCAATGTCCGCAATATTGCGGAATCATACATGGAGAGGCTGCGCGATCTTTCCCACGAGGACGTCTTTCTCTCCGCGCTGGAAGGAACCAGCGTACTTTATATCCACAAGATTGAAAGCAGCCGCGTGGTGCGCGCCACCTTCGGCCCTGTCAATCCCGCGTACTGTTCCGCCACGGGCAAGGCCATCCTGGCCTGGACCCCGGAAGAAAAGGCCCGCGAGTGTGTCCACGGCGCACAGCGCTTCACGGAAGACACAATTGTGGAAGAAGACGCCTTTCTCGAGGAGCTGAAACAGATCCGGGAGCGCGGCTATTCCATCAATAAGGGGGAATGGCGGCGCAGTGTCCGGGGCGTGGCTGCACCCATTTTCGATCATTGCGGCAGAGCTGTGGCGGCCATCGGCATATCCGGCCCGGCGCATCGCCTCAGCCTTGAACTGCTTGAAGAGCTGGCCCCCACCGTGAAAAGCGCAGCGGCCGAAATTTCCTCTCAACTGGGCTATCTGCCCGTCTGAGAGGTTGACCGACAGCGCCCTGCGCCGGGTTTCACACGTATCGCGGCATTCCGCCGTGTCCTGATCGATTGCGGTGCGGCTTCGGCAGGACGTTCCCGGTGGAACGCGCATACCATGTGAGCCATTTCCGCGTCCGCCCGGAAAACGGAGACGGCCTGACCTTCCGTCCCGAACTCTTCGCGTACGCTTTCTTCGGACTCGTTGAACCGGGGCACACCCCTGTCCGCCCGCTTTCGCGCGGGGTCTTTCCTTACGCATTCAGGACAGGAGGAATGGGACACTTGCAGCGAGGTAATCTGACAATGTTTCAATCCACAGCCGCCCCACATCCCGGCGACTGACTCCTCAGCCAACGGATAGTGGTCGTGCGGATTGCCCCGCCATGAAGGGATGGGGATCAAAAAGGACTTCATCGGCATCGCCGGATTGTCAAGTCCACTCTTCTCCTGAGAGGGAAGGGTTCAAACCATAAAGGAATTTTTGATGAAGAACAGTATTTTTGTGGAGCGGAGCTGGTGCAAGGGGTGCGGTCTGTGCGTGTCGTTCTGCGCGAAGGGCGTGCTGGAGGTGGACGGAGAGGGGAAGGCGGCAGCGGCGCATCCCGCGTTGTGCGTGGGCTGCGGGACATGCGAGAGGCTGTGCCCGGATCTGGCGATTGAGTTGAGTCGGATGGAGGAGGCGTCATGAGCGGGGAAGAATGTTTCGTGCAGGGGAACGAGGCCTGCGTGCGGGGCGCGCTGTACGCGGGGCTGAAGTTTTTTGCGGGGTATCCGATCACGCCGTCCACGGAGATGGCGGAACTTCTTTCGGAGCTGCTGCCGCGTCATGGCGGTCATTTTGTGCAGATGGAAGACGAGCTGGCGTCCATGTGCGCCGTCATCGGGGCTTCGGTGACGGGCGGCAAGAGCATGACGGCCACCAGCGGGCCGGGATTTTCCCTGATGCAGGAGGCGCTGGGCTACGCCGTGATGGCGGAGATTCCGTGCGTGGTGGCCAGCGTGCAGCGCGGCGGCCCCTCCACCGGGCTGGCCACCAGGGTGGCGCAGGGCGACGTCAATCAGGCGCGCTGGGGCACGCACGGGGAGCACTCGATCATCGCGCTCACGGCGTCGGGCATCCAGGACGTGTTTTCCATCACGGTGGAAGCCTTCAACATGGCCGAGACCTACCGCACGCCTGTGATACTTCTGTTCGACGAGGTTGTCGGGCACATGCGGGAAAGGCTTGTCCTCCCCGCGGAAGGGGAAATACCGGTGGTGAACCGCCTGCGGACCTCTGTGAAGCAGGGGGTGAACTACCATCCCTATCTGCCGCGGGAGGACGGCCGCCTGCCCATGTCGGACTTCGGCGGCGTGCACCGTTACAACGTGACCGGCCTGTACCATGACATCTGGGGCTTTCCGACGGAGAAGCCGGAAGAGGTGGAGAAGCTCTTGTACCATCTGGTGGAAAAGATCGAGACCAGGGCGGACGAGATTGCGCGCTGGCGGGAATACTTTCTGGACGACGCGAAGCTGGTGTTCATTTCTTACGGCAGTGCGGCGCGCAGCGCGCTGCATCTGGTGAGCACGCTGCGGGGCAAGGGCATCCGGGCGGGCCTGCTGGAACTGCAGACGCTGTGGCCCTTTCCGGCGAATCTGGTGCGTTCGCGCACGGAACAGGCGCGGCATGTGTACGTGGTGGAAATGAACATGGGTCAGGTATGCGCGCAGGTGCGTCAGGCCGTGCCGCGTCCGGATGACGTTTTTCTGATCAACCGCGTGGACGGCCAGTTGATCACCCCGACGGATATCGGGAACGTGATGCGCGTGGTCGAAGGGAGGGGATTCTGATGGCGGTTCGCGATTTTATCCGGGAACGCTTTTTCCCGCACATCTGGTGTCCGGGCTGCGGCCACGGGACGACACTCAACGCGCTGCTCCACGCCTTTGACGAGCTTGGCCTGGATCCGTGCTCGCTGGTGATGGTTTCCGGCATCGGCTGTTCGGCGCGCATTTCCGGTTATGTGAACGTGCACAGCATGCACACGCTGCACGGCCGCGCGCTGGCCTTTGCCACGGGCATCAAGCTGGCGCGCCCGGATCTGAACGTGGTGGTGCCCATGGGCGACGGCGACGCCACTGCCATCGGCGGAAACCACTTCATCCACGCGGCGCGCCGCAATATCAACCTGACCGCGATTCTGATGAACAACCGCATCTACGGCATGACGGGTGGGCAGTATTCTCCGATGTCCGGGGCGGGCACGCTGGCGACCACGGCCCCGTACGGGAACATCGACCGGGACTTTGACGCGGTGAAGCTGGCGGAAGGCGCGGGAGCGACCTTTGTGGCGCGGAGCACCACGTACCATGTGAAGGAACTGTGCTCTCTGCTGAAGAAGGCCATTCTGCACAAGGGCTTTTCCGTAGTGGAGGTCATGACCCAGTGCCCCACCTATTTCGGGCGCAAGAACAGGCTGGGCGACGCGGCGGACATGCTGCGCCACTACCGGGATCATACCGCGCCGCTGGATTCTCCCAGACTTGGTGAAAATCCCGGACTCATCCCCCGGGGAATTTTCGTGAACCGCGAGGAGCCGGAATACTGCGAATCCTATGAAGCGATCATCAGGCGGGTGAAGGAGTAGGACATGGAAAAATACCGTTTTCTTCTTTCCGGTTCGGGAGGCCAGGGGATCATCACCATGGCCATCCTGCTGGCCGAGGCCGCGGCGATATACGAGGGGCTGACGGCGGTGCAGTCGCAGGTGTACGGCCCGGAAGCCCGGGGCGGAGCGACGCGTTCGGACGTCATTGTCTCCGACAGCGCGATTCTCTTCCCCAAGGTGACGCAGCCCGGGGTGCTCGTGGCCCTGAACCAGAGTTCCTTCATGAAATACGGGAATCTGGTGCGCCCCGGCGGGCTGCTGCTGACGGACAGCCGCATGGTGCATCCGGGCGGGGGACTGGACGCGCGTCATGTGGCGCTGCCCCTGTATGAAACGGTCATGGCGGAGTTCGGCAAGGCCCAGGCGCTGAACATCTGCACGCTGGGCGCGCTGATCGGGCTGACGGGCGTGATCAGCCCGTCCTCGGCGGAAAAGGTGCTGGAACAGCGTTTCCCGCGGGCGGCGGAAAGCAACGCCAGGGCGCTGCGCCTGGGCCTGGAACTGGCGGCGGGGAGGGCGGCATGAACATTCACGAGTATCAGGCCAAGGAACTGTTCCGGTCATACGGCATTCCCGTTCCTGAAGGCCGGGTGGCGGAGCATGCTTCCGAAGCGGCCGCGGCGGCCCGCGAGCTGGGCCCGGACGTGGTGATCAAGGCGCAGATCCACGCCGGAGGCCGGGGCAGGGCCGGAGGCGTGAAACCCGCGTCCACGCCGGAAGAGGCGGAACGAATCGCCGCCTCCCTGCTGGGCCGCGCGCTGATCACCGGACAGACCGGGCCGGAAGGCCGCATGGTGCGCGCGGTGCTGGTGGAACGCGGGCAGAAGATCGCGCGCGAGCTGTACGCGGCGGTCACGCTGGATCGCGCCGCGGGCCGCCCTGTCCTGATGGCCAGCCCGGACGGAGGCATGGATATTGAAGCCGTGGCCGCAGACACGCCGGAGCGTCTCATCCGTGTCATGGCTGATCCGCTGTACGGCCTGACGGACTTCGAGGCGCGGCGGGCCGCGGCCTTTCTGGGATTCACGGGCAGAGACCTGCACGCCTGCGCCCGCCTGCTGAAGAATCTGTTCCGCCTGTATGCGGAAAAGGACGCTTCCCTGGCGGAAATCAATCCGCTCATTGTGACGGAAGACGGGGATATTCTGGCGCTGGACGCCAAGCTCAACTTCGAGGACAACGCCCTGTTCCGCCACCCGGAACTTGCCGGGCTGGCCGATGCCGGCGAACGGGACCCTCTGGAGCTGGAAGCGGAGCGGCACGGCCTGAACTACATCCGTCTGGACGGGAATGTCGGGGTCATGGTGAACGGCGCGGGGCTGGCCATGGCCACCATGGACCTGATCAAGCAGGCCGGCGGAGACCCCGCCAATTTCCTCGACGTGGGCGGCGGCGCTGGCGCGGCGAAAATCGCGGCGGGGTTCCGGATCATCCTGTCCGATCCCAGGGTCCGGGCCATTCTCGTCAACATCTTCGGCGGCATCCTGCGCTGCGACCTTCTGGCGGAGGGCGTGGTCGCGGCGGCGAAAGAGGCGGGCGTGAGCGTGCCGATCATCGTGCGCATGCAGGGCACAAATGCGGAGGCAGGCCGGCGCATTCTGGCGGCATCCGGCCTGGCCTTCACCGTGGCGGAAACTCTCGGGGACGCGGCGCGTCTGGTTGCGGAGGTCAGATGAGCATCTATGTCAATGCGGAAAGCCGCGTGCTGGTACAGGGCATCACCGGCTCGGAAGGCATGTTTCATACCGGGGAAATGCTGGCCTGCGGCACAAGGGTGGTCGCGGGCGTGACGCCGGGCAAGGGCGGCGGCACTGCGCACGGCCTGCCGGTCTACGATTCCGTGCGGGAAGCCCGGGAAAACACCGGGGCGAACGCCTCGATCATCTTTGTGCCCGCCGCCATGGCCGCCGACGCGGCGATGGAGGCCGCGGACGCGGGCATCCCGCTTATCGTGTGCATAACCGAGGGCATCCCCGTGCGGGACATGACCCGCGTCATCCCCTATGTGCGCTCGCGCGGCTCCCTGCTGATCGGCCCGAACTGTCCGGGCCTGATCAGCCCCGGGCAGGCCAAGCTGGGCATCATGCCCAACCGCATCCACAGGCCGGGACGCATCGGCGTGGTTTCCCGCAGCGGCACCCTGACCTATGAGGTCGTGGATCAGTTGACGCGCGAGGGGCTGGGCCAGTCCTCCTGCGTGGGCATCGGCGGCGACCCCGTCATCGGCCAGAGCTTTGCCGATGTCATGAAACGCTTCAACGACGACCCCGGAACCGACCTTGTGGTCATGATCGGGGAAATCGGCGGCAGTGCGGAACAGGAAGCCGCCGCCTTCGTGCGCGATCATTTCCGCAAGCCCGTGGTGAGCTTCATCGCGGGCCGCACCGCTCCCCCCGGCCGCCGCATGGGCCACGCCGGAGCCATCGTTTCCGGCCGCTCCGACACCACGGAGGAAAAACTCGCCTTCCTCCGGGCCTGCGGCATCACCTGCGTCGATGACCTCGCCGCCGTCGGCTCTGTTGTTAAAAAAATGGTTTGAGCGCTATGGGGGGAGGAAGCCCCTTTTGAAAAAGGGACTCCCTCCCCCATGCCCCCTCCCTCTCCAAAACTTTTTGGAATAATCAGCCCGCACGTCAGGCGGCGAAAAAATTGCGAATGACGACGGCGGAGGCAGCGACCCCGATGCTCAAAGCTGCTCTTATTCCTCCGGCTAGTCTTTTATCCTGGCCCCCGCAAAACCTTCATCCTGCCTCGTAATAAAAGTCTTGGGAAAGGAGGGGGTACCGGGGGAGGAAAACCTTTCTTCAGAAAGGTTTTCCTCCCCCGCCCCGAAACATGCCAATCGGAGGTCCCCATGCCCGTTCTGGAATCCTGGATGCTCGTACTGCCCCTGTGCACGGCGCTGGGCTGTCTTTTCGGTTCCTTCACCTTCCGCCATTTCGCCCTGGGCAGTTCCGCCATCCTCTTCGCGGGCATGGCGGCAGGCGCGGCGGGCGCGCAGATGCCTCCAGCCATCAGGGAGCTGGGGCTGGCCCTGTTCATCTACTCCGTGGGCTCGGAAACCGGCGGGGGATTCCTTGCCGTCCTCGCGCGCAGGGGGCCGAAACTGGCCGCTGTCTGCCTCGCCACCGTGACCGCCGGCTTTGCCGCGGCCCTGCTGTGCGGCCTGTGCTTCGGACTGCCCCCCGCCGGAATCGCAGGGCTGTTCGGAGGCGCGCTCACCTCCACCCCCGCTCTGGCCACGGCCATGGACGGTCTTGATCCCGCAGGGACCGTACTGCTGACCGCCTCCTACGGCCTGGCCTATCCCGCGGGGATCATCGGCGTCGTCGTCTTCGTCCGGATCGCGGCCAGACTGGAAGGCGTCGACGTGAAGGCGGAGGAGGACGCCCTGAACGCGCAGGACGCGGACCCGCTCCCCGCCCGGAAGGACGGCGGCGCAAACCCGCGCGGAACGCCCGCTCCCTCCGCGGGAACCAGTCCCCTCCCCGTGCTTCTGGTCATCGGCGCGGGATACGCCCTCGGGCAGCTTCCCCTGCCCCTGCCCGGACAGTCCTCCGTTTCACTCGGCAGCGCCGGGGGCATCCTGCTCTGCGCCATCCTTGCCGCCGGCAAGGGACACGCGGGAAAGCTCCCTCTCCTGCCTTCCCCCCAGATGCGCCTCTTCCTGCGCGATTTCGGACTCTATGCCTTCCTCGCCGGCGTCGGCGTCCAGACCGGCGCGCTCCTCGATGCCGAAACCCTGCGCAGCGGCATGCCTGTGCTGGCCGCAAGCCTGCTCACCGTCTCCCTGCCCATGCTCGTGTGCCGCATGCTCTGCCGCCGCGTGTTCCATATCGACTTCCTCACCATGCTCGGCATCGTCACCGGCAGCATGACCTCCACGCCGGGCCTGGCCGCCGCCTCCTCCGTCTCCCCCCACAGGGCCGTCGTGCAGGCATACGCCGCCGTCTACCCCCTCGCCCTCCTCTGCATGATCTTCATGATCAAAATCATGCACATCGTTATTGCTCCACTCATGGGGTAGAGCGGTAAACGGAAAACGTGAAGACACAGAAAAAATATTTTATGCTGTGCAATATATATTTTTATAATTATTTTACGTTATTATGCTTTACATTTCGAGCGGGATGTCATGAAGGGGAATATGCGGGATGCGGGAGTGATGGTAATATTTTTATGGAAAAACAGAGAGATAAGTTGACATGGGGCTGACGGATTTTTTATGTATTGGTATACAATATAAAGGAATGGTGTACCAAATGAGGCAAACGAATCTTTCCTCTCTTGCCTATGATCAGCTTCTGCAGAGCATTGTTTCCTTTGAACTGGTTCCGGGCACGGCGCTTCAGGAGCGGATTCTCGCGGATCAGCTCGAGATGAGCCGCACCCCCGTGCGCGAGGCGCTGCGCCGTCTGACCCATGAGGGATGGGTGCAGAACAGTCTGAAACGCAATGTCATGGAAGTGAAGCCGCTGACGCGGGAAGACATTGAGGAGCTGTTCGAGATGCGTGAACTGTTCGAGATGAGAGGGCTCGAAATCATTTTTGACAGGAAGCTCAACGGCGGAATGGAACGCGGGCTTCAGGCCCTGGTCGACGCCATGCGCCGGCAGAACAGCGAGGACGGATGTGACGAGATGGAATACATGGCCACGGATATCAGGTTTCATACGGAACTGATGTCGTTCAAGCCCCGATCCCGCCTGAGCCGCTTCTGGCGGCAGATAGATCTCGAATTTCTGCGCATGGGCATCATGGCGCTGAAGTCACGCAGCGGAGGAAGAGCGACGGTGGAAGACGAGCATGAGGCGATTATCCGCAGCATCCGCAGAAAAAAGAAGAAAGAGGCGCGCGAGGCCGTGCGCTACCACAATGAACAGACCAAGCTCCATATATTCAGGAGTCTTGGAAGCATACTGTAGAGCGACAAGGAGTGGACATGGAACTGAAGGTAAGGGCAGTGCGCGCGGACGGCACGGCGGAACAGGTGACGCTTTGTTTTGAATCCTGCGTGGCCATCGGTTACGCGGGCAGAAATCAGGAAAGCGTGCGCCGCCATGTGGAGGAACTGGAAAGGCTCGGCGTGCCCCGGCCGTCCTCGATTCCCTCCATGTACTGGGTTTCCCCGGAACAGGTGATGTGCGCGGAGCGCATTCAGGTGGTGGGGAACGAAACTTCCGCCGAGGTGGAATTCTTCATGGCGCCGGACGCGGAAGGAAAGCTTTATCTCACGGTGGTCAGCGATCATTCGGATCGCAGGCTGGAAAGCGTGTCCGTGTCCAAGGCCAAGCAGATATGTCCGAAGATCATCGGCTCCGAGTTCTGGGCGCTGGATGACGTGCGGGAGCACTGGGACGATCTGCGCCTGATCTGCCGCGCCCGGCAGGGAGACGTGACGCCGTACCAGGATGCTCCCGTAGGGAGCCTGCTGAACTGGAGCGAACTGCTGGAGCTTGCCCGCGCCGACGCGCCCTGCGCCGGGCCGGTGGCCTTCTGCAGCGGCACGGTGCCGGTGGAAGACGGGAACATCCGTTATGCCGACGCCTGGGATATCCGGCTGGAAGACCCGGTCATGGGACGCGCCATCGAGCATCGGTACGAGGTCATCCGCCTGGAAGACAGAAACTAGGCCGCTTCTGCGGCAAACATTCCGACATGCAAGGAGAGCGCCATGCGCGTATGCGTCATGCAGATGGATGTGGTGAAGGGCGGTAGGGAGACGAATTACGAGACGGTGCGCCGTCTGACGGAAGAGGCCATGCGGGCGGCCCGCCCGCCGGAGGTCATTGTCCTGCCGGAACTGTGGTCCACCGGGTACGCTCTGGAGTCTGCCGGAGAGCTGGCTTCTCCCATGGGGGAGGAGGAGGCCGCGTTTCTCGGGGAGCTGGCCGCGCGGCATCATGTCGCATTCGCGGGAGGTTCGGTTCTGTCGCTCCGTGACGGACGTGTCTACAACCGTGCGCAGATCATCGACCGCGAAGGCCGTTATGCCGCCGGGTATGACAAGATTCATCTGTTCCGGCTGATGGACGAGGACAGATACCTTGCGCAGGGGAAGGAGGCGCTGTGGTTTGAACTCGGAGGCATGCGCTGCGCGGCGGCCATCTGCTACGACATCCGTTTCTGCGAGTTGATCCGCAAGCTGGCCGTGGGCGGGGCGGAGGCGCTGTTCGTCAGCGCGGAATGGCCTCTGCCGCGCCGTGAACACTGGGTAACCCTGCTGCGCGCGCGGGCCATCGAAAACCAGATGTATGTGGTGGCCTGCAACCGCTGCGGCGTCACAGGACAGGAGGTGTTCGGCGGGAATTCCCTGATCGTCGCGCCTGACGGCACGGTGCTGGCACAGGCCGACGCCGAGGAAGACATCATCTGCGCGGATCTCGATCCGGACTTTGTACGGCAGACCAGGGACAGGATCCAGGTGTTCCGGGATCGCGTTCCTTCTCTTTACTGAGGGTATCCCTTTCACCTTTCATCGCAGGAGTCCGTTATGGCCAGAATCTTTCCGAGCGCGCTGCTCGCCGTCGTCAGCCTTTTGCTGCCCCCGAGCGGGCTTGCCGGGGAATGGAATCCGGACAAGTCCGTCAAGATCGTCGTGCCGTTCAATCCGGGGGGAGGCACGGATCAGCAGGCCCGTCTGGTGGAAAAGGAATTCATGGAAGAGTTCGGACAGCCTCTCAGCTTCGTGTACAAGCCCGGAGCGGATGGAGCCGTCGGAGCGACCGAACTGAAGGATTACCCGGCGGACGGCTACAATATTGCCGTGCACACCTTTCCGCTGATCATGATGAACACGCTGACCGGCAAGGGCCGTTACAGCATGGACGACTTCGACTATCTGGGCATTTCCAGCCTGGATGTGGCCGTGCTTGTGACCCGCAGGGAAAGCCCGCTCGATACGCTGGAAAAGTTTGTCGAAACGGCCAGATCCAGACCGGACAGGAAACTGACCGTGGGCGTCGTCGAAGTACTCGGCCCCTCGCACATCGCCGCGCTGAAACTTCAGCGGCTGGGCGTGCCCATGAACATCATTCCCATGGCCGGAGGCGCCAAGGGCATCGCCGCCGTGCTGGGCGGACATCTCGATGCGCTGATGAGCGTCAAGGGCGCGTCTCTGAACACGGTCTCCAAGCTGAACGTGCTGGCGGTGGCGTCGTCCGGAGCCGATCCCGATCTGTCCGGCGTGCCGACATTCACGGAAAGGGGCTTTCCGGTGGAAGCCGCGGCCGCCCGCATCTGGATTGCGCCCAGGGGACTGCCCGACGATGTGAAGGCCCGCTATGAGGAAGGTTTCCGCAGGATATACGGGAAAGACGATGTGAAGAGCCGCCTGGCCGGAGCGGGACAGCCCGTGACCTTTGAATCCGGACAGGAACTGGGCCGCATGGTTGAGGCGTTCGAGCAGGAAGCCGGAGAGCTTGTGGAGTATTATACGGCGACGAAAGGCAGATAATATGGCGAAATGGCCGGCTCCGGAGAGAGCGGGGCCGGCCCCTTTCCCGCGGGAGGGGAAGTTTCCCGGGGCCTGGCAGGGCTTCCGGGCAAGAATGGAGTAGCACAGTATGGAACTGTCGACAATGTTTTCCGCGCTGGCCGCGGGCAGTCTCAACCTGCTTGACCCCGTGAACCTTCTGGTCATGTTCGTCGGCGTGGCCATAGGCATCGTGGGCGGCATGCTTCCGGGCATTTCCGTGGTGACGACGCTGGCCCTGTTCATGCCGTTCACCTTCAGCATGCCCGCCACCACCGCGCTTATCGCGCTGGGCGCCGTATTCTGCGGGGCAACCTACGGCGGCGCGAACGCGGCCATTCTGATCAACACGCCGGGCCAGCCCGGCTCCATCGCCACGACCTTTGACGGCTACGCCATGACGCAGCAGGGCAGGGCGGAGGAAGGGCTGTACACCGCCCTGCTGGCCTCGGCCTTCGGCGGAGTGGTCGGCGCGCTGCTCCTGCTCCTGTTTTTCGAGCCGCTTTCCGGCATCGCGCTGAAATTCGGATCGGAAGCCTTTTTCTGGATGGCCATTTTCGGCCTGACCACGCTGGCCGCCATGTCGCCGGGCAATGTCATGAAGAGCCTGCTCGGGGGCTGCATCGGGCTTGGACTCAGCACCGTGGGGCTGGACCCGGCGGACGGTTTCCCCCGGTTCACCTTTGACTGCTACGATCTGGTACAGGGGCTGGATATGGTCGTTCTCATGACCAGCCTGTTCTCCTTCTCGCAGATGCTGTTTCTTCTGGAAAGCGGCGACGGCTACATCGCGGATCTCGTCCGCAGGCCGAAGGCGTTTCTCACAGCTCTCAAAGGCGTATGGGCCTGCAGGAAGCTGCTGACCCTCATGTCCTGCCTGGGCTGCTTCATCGGCGGACTGCCGGGAGCGGGGGGAAGCGTCGCATCCATCATCACCTACAACGAAGCCAGGCGCTGGGACAGGAATCCGGATCGCTGGGGCACGGGCGTCATTGAGGGGGTGGCCGTGCCCGAGGCGGCGAACAACGCCTGCGTGGGCGGTTCCCTCGTGCCGCTCATGGCGCTGGGCATCCCCGGCAGCGCCTCGGCCGCCATTCTCATGGGCGGCCTGCTCTCTCAGGGGCTGACCCCCGGCCCGCAGCTTCTGGAAAACAATGCGGATGTGGCGTACACGTTCATTTCCAGCCTGATTTTCGTGAATATCGTCATGGTGCTGGTGGGCTGGGTGCTGGTCAAGGTGTGTTCGCGCATTCTGGATGTGCCCAAGCTGGTGATCATCCCCACCGTGATCACGCTGTCCATTCTCGGCGCCTATTCCCTGCGCAACAGCATGTTTGACGTTCTTGTCCTGCTGCTGACGGGCGGGGGAGCCTACCTGTGCCTCAAGGCCCGCATCTCGCCCGCGTCCATCGCTCTGGGCGTGGTGCTCGGCCCGATTATCGAGGAGGCGCTTTCCACCACCATCATGCGTTCCTATTCCAGTTCACTGCCTGATCTGCTGGTGTTTTCCCCCATGTCCCTGCTGTTCATCACGCTCAGCGCCGTCTCCCTGCTGGTGCCGGTGTACCTGGCGCGCAGGAAGGGCGGCGCGGGAAGCGGCGGAAGCTGGAAGCCGTCCGCCCGCAATGTCCTGAGATATGACTTTCTGGCGGCGCTGGTCTGCACGCTGGCCGGAATGTTCTTTATCGGGGAGAGCCTTGAGCTGACGGGCGTGGCGGGAATTTTCCCGCTCGTGGTGTTCAGTTGCGTTGCCGCGCTCGGGCTGATCGTCCTCGCGCAGGAGCTGGGGAAGCGGGCCGTGAAGGCTGACCGCGTGAACTATGTCAACGTGGTGCTGTACTTCGCGTTCGCCATGCTGACATGGTTCCTTGTCGAGCCGCTGGGATTCTATACGGCGCTGTTCGTCTGCATGGTCATCATGCTGTGTTACGGCACCTTCGCGGTGCGCCGTCACGCGCTGACGGCGGGGAACGCGGCGCGCTGCCTCCTGCTTGGCGCGGGCATCACCTTTGCGGAGTATGCCTGTTTCGCCTGGCTGCTTCATGTGCCGACGCCCGTCGGCCTGTGGATATAGTCCGGCGGCCCGTGAATATCCCGTCGGCCGGAAATGTGAGCGCGCCCTGCCGCGGAAAATCAGGAACAGGTCGCGGCTTTGCCGCGCCGTACGTGAGTGATTTTCGTGCCTTTCCGTCAAGCCGCCTTGCGGCTTGACGGCGCAAACGCCGTGAAGCGGGGTTTGTCATCTGTCTGGCCCGTGTGGAACACGGACTGTCTTTGCGGCAACGGATGTTGCCGCCCGTGCCGTGGTAAAAATGCATGCCACGCACAACGCCAGCAGCACAATGTTGCAACAGAGCCTGTGAGTGGCTTCTTGCTTTTGCGGAGAGAAATCATGCTGATTATCGACAGAAACGTGCTTGCGGAACGCCGCCGCCTTGTGGAGGCGGATCTTGCGGAAAACGGTTTTGACGCGCTGGTGCTGTACGCGCAGGGAAGTTCCGTGGGGTCGGCCTCGAAATCCCATGGCTACATGAGCTTCCTGACCGATTGGGACAGCTACAATACGCCGGGGGTTCTCGTGCTGGCGCCCGGCAAGCCCCCCGTGCTTTTTGTGGCCAATATCTTTCTGAAATACATGACGGAACAGACATGGTGGCTGGATGACGTGCGTTTTGCCGCGCCGCCCGTTCTGGCGGCGGAGGTTGCGCGTGCGCTGGAGGAACGCTGCGGGGCCTGCCGGAAGATCGCCTATATCGGCCGGGGCGAAACGCCGGTGCCGTTCTGGGAGGGGCTGCGCGCGGCCACGGGCGCGGCCGAATATGCCGAATACGAGTCGCGCGTCGATCCGCTGCGGGTGGTGAAAGACCCCGTGCAGTACAGCATCCATTACCGGGGAGCGGAAATCTGCGACGCCATGTTCCAGGAACTGCGCCGGGAGATCCGGCAGGGGAAGCCGGTATATCAGCTTCAGAACGCCATGATCAGGCTGGCGCACGACAGCGGGGCGGAACACGCCCTGGTATGGCTGACCGTCGGCCCGGCTGCGGAATACTGTCATTTCCGCCGCGAGGAATGCCAGCGCGTGCCGCAGATCGGCGATCAGGTGCTTGTCGGCATCTATCTGCTTTACCACGGGCACTGGGCGCACGCGCTGCGCATGGGAACCTACGGCGCGCCTTCCCCCGCGCAGCAGCGGGCCTTTGACATCGTGCTTGAAATGGAAAATGCGGGACTGGAGGCGCTCAGGCCCGGCGGAAACCTGTATGATGTGCATCATGCCTTTGAAAGGGTGTACCGGAAGCATTTTTCCGAGCGGGACGACGCGGGGGTTTTCCGCTTCCGCGCGGCGCACGGGCTGGGCCATTCCTATGAGGACCCGATCACCAGCGCGCCGTTTCCCCAGCCCTATACGGCGCACAGGATCGAACCGGACGCGTTTCTGGAAATCAGGCCCGGCATGCTGTTCGAGTTCCACCCCAATTTCTTCCAAAAGGGCGTCGCGGGAGGAGCTGTCGGAGACATGATTCATGTGGGTGAGCACGGCAATGAGATCATGACCGCCTTTCCCCGGCAGAGCATCCGCTGGGACAGATAGGGCATTTCGCCATTGAAACGCTCTGCTTCAGTCGGCAGGGCGGGACTGAAGCCGCGACATCGGAGCAGCCGCAATTCACTTGCGGCGTCAAGCTCCGGCTTCAGGCGTGAAACCTGCGTACCGGAACACAGGGGGCTGGTCGGCAGATATTTTCGAGAGCGAAACGTTCCGGGCTTCCTTCGCGCCGCGGCCATGCCGGAGCTTCCGGTTTGCCGCGGCGCGTTTTTTTTCCTATAATCCGGGGCATCTCGCGTCGAGCAGGAGGTATGATCATGTCCACATTGGCGCTGATGTCCAAAGCCAGGGCCGCCGGCTGAGGGGCGAAGCTTGCTCCGGAGTTTCTGGAGCGTGTTCTCCAGTCCCTGCCGCCGTCGAAAGACCCGGAGGGCCGCCTGCTGTGCGGAACGGAAGGCAATGAAGATGCCGCCGTTGTGCGCATGCCGGAAGGCAGGGCGCTGGTGCAGACCGTGGATATCCTTTCCCCCATCGGGAACGATCCCTATATGTTCGGACAGATTGCCGCCGCCAATGCTCTTTCCGACGTGTACGCCATGGGCGGCGAACCGTGGTGCGCCATGAACATCGCGTTTTTTCCGGCCGGGCCTGACGCGGAGGCGGACGGGATGACGCTTGACGTGCTGGCGCAGATACTGCGCGGCGGCGCGGACAAGGCGCATGAGGCGGGCGCCGTGCTGGCCGGAGGCCATACCGTGGAGGATCGGGAACCCAAGTACGGACTGTCCGTCTCCGGCGTCATCGATCCCGCGCATGTGGCGTCCAACCGCGGCCTCTGCCCCGGCGACAGGCTGATTCTCACCAAGCCTCTCGGAACGGGGATTCTGTCCACGGTGGTCAAGGCGCGCTGGGACGGCTGGGAAGAGGCCGAGGCGGAATTCTGCCGCTGGGCCGTCCGCCTGAACAGGGGCGGCGGGCGGGTCATCCGCGAGCTGGGGCTTCGGGCCGCCACGGACATCACCGGTTTCGGCCTGGGCGGACACGCCATGGAAATGGCCCGCGCCTCCCGCGTGACCGTGCGCCTTGAGGCTGAGCGCATTCCGCTGATGAACCGGGTGCTGGATTATGCGGGCGACGGACTTGTGCCCGGCGGCAGCCTTGCCAACAAGCGTTTCTGCGCCTGCGGCTGCGATGCCGCCGACAATGTGCCGGATCTGCTGCTTTCCGCCGTGTTCGACGCCCAGACTTCGGGCGGGCTTCTGCTGGCCGTGCCGGAGGAAAGGCTGGAACAGGCGTTCGGGCTGCTGGCCGAACAGGACGAAGGCGCATGGCTGGTGGGTGAGGTTCTGCCCGAACGTCTGGACGGCAAGGCGCTGGAAATCCGCTGACGCCGCCGGCAGGCGGAGGGAGAGGACGATGTCCGGAAATATGTTCATCCATGCGGAGTGCCGCTGTTCCGTGGACGAAGCGGTGCGCGTTCTCAAGGCCCGCCTGAGCGGGAAGAACATTCCGTTGTTCGCGGAATTCGATCACAAGCTGAACGCCGAGAGCGTGGGGATGGACATGCCCGGCGCTACGGTGCTGGTGTTCGGCAATCCGGCGCTGGGAACAGGGCTGATGCTCAAGGCCCCCTCTCTGGCGCTGGATTTGCCATTGCGCATACTGGTTCGGGAAGAAGGCGGCGGCTGCCGCCTGTCCTGCCGGGATGCCTGCGCCCTGGCGCGGGAACATGGACTGGATGAGCATGACGAAACGGTCGGCAGACTGAATGCCCTGCTGCGGGAACTGCTCCAGGGTATTCAGTGAGTCTCGGGCGGGCCGCACAGCCTCGCGTCTTCCCCGGCGGTGAAGACAATGCGTTCCGGCGGCAGGCCCAGCGCCGCCCAGCGGGCGCGGAGCGCGCCCTTGTGGCCGTACATGTATCCCTGGCAGGCGCGGGGCAGATAAAGACGCCCGGGCGCTCCGCCGAGACGACGCAGCGCCCGTTCCGTCGTGCGGAGCAGCGCCTCGGCCCGAATGAGTCCGCCCAGGGCGGGATGGCGCGGCCCGGCCAGCAGCGCGGTGTCAAAGACAGGCTCCGGCGCGACGGCCAGACGGATAACCGGCACGCCGGCTTCCCATGCGCGGCGCAGCCCTTCGCCCAGCGCGGCGACGGTTTCCTCTTCCGTCCACGGAGCATAGTTTCCGGCGCGCCACATGCCGGCCAGTTCCGTACCTTCCGGCACAAGACAGGGGTAGAAGCGCAGACAGGCGGGGCGCAGTTCCAGCGCCCGATCCACATCGTGCAGAAAGACTTCCGGCGTCACGCCCGGCATGCCCGGCAGGAGCTGGATGCCGAGTTTCAGACCTGCCGCCGGCACGGCGCGGCAGCCCGCCTCCGCCCCTGTTCCGTCATAGCCCCGGCGGGCCAGATGCAGGGCCGTGTCGCTGAAGCTCTGCACGCCCAGTTCCACCAGATCCAGCCCCGCTTCCGCAAGCTCGCGCAGTACGGCGGAAGGGGTTCCCGCGCCCAGCGCGTCCGGCCGGGTGGAACAGCGTCCGCAATTCACTTTCCCGCTGCTGCGGTATCGCGTGTACAGGGCAAGGGCTTTCTTCCGCTGCTCTGCGGGCAGGGCGGTAAAGGTGCCGCCGTAGAAGGCCAGTTCGATACTCTGTTCCGGCCGGATTTCATCCAGAAGCGCCGCCGCCGCCCGCAGATTCCCGTCCACATCGCCCCCGCTTCCTGTCTGACGATCCTGCGCGCAGAACACGCAGCGCCCCGGACAGCCCGCAAAGGGGAGAAAAACGGGAAGTATGCGGTCCGCCCGGCGCAGACGGCTGCCGACCGGAAAAACGGCCTCGCGTGAAAAATGAGGCGCAAAAGGGGAAAAAAGCGGCATGACTGACATATTTTCCTGACGCAGAGGCAGATATTTGCGCAAAAAGCTCTTGCTGTTCTGTCTTGTTGTTTATACCATACAAACAGTCCCCCGTCAGCAGGGGAGGAATGTGTTTCAAGGGAGAGAATCAGCATGGCTGAAAGTGAATGCATTTTCTGTCGTATCGTGAACGGTGACATTCCATGCGCCAGGGTGTACGAAGATGATGCGGTTCTTGCATTTCTGGATCTGGGGCCAATGACGAGGGGACACACTCTTGTCGTGCCCAGGAAACATTGTGAGAGTCTTCTGGATTTTCCGGCGGAGGAGGCTCCGGCGCTCATATCCGCGCTGCAGAAAGTCGGCTCCGCCGTCATGCGGGCTGTCGGCGCGCAGGGGTTCCATGTGCTGCAGAACAATTTTCCCGCTGCCGGGCAGACGGTGTTCCATCTGCACTGGCATGTGATCCCCCGTACGGAGGGGGACGGAATGGCGCTGTGGCCTCAGGGGAGCTACAGGGAAGGGGAAATGGCGGAACTGGCCGCCGCCGTTGCGGCCCGGATGTGAGACCCCGGTGGCCCGGCTTTTGCGGAAGGCAGGCCGCCCGGCGCTGAATGCCGCCGCGGATCGGCGGCGCGAAGCTCCATCAGGTGCAAAGGCTGCGGGCCGGAAGAGAGGGTCCTGATCATGTATAATCTGAAACGCCAGTCAGCTCTATTGCGGAAGAAGGTATTCGGGAGGAGCACCCAGTCATGAACAGGGCATTGACCAAGATTGACATTGTGGAGGCCGTGTACGGGCAAAGCGACCGTAACCGGGCGGAAGTGAAGAATATCGTGGAAAATCTGCTGCATCTCATGAAGCAGGCGATCAAGAAGGATCATGCGCTGCTTATCAGCGGATTCGGCAAGTTTGAAGCCTACGACAAGAGCGCCCGCATGGGGCGCAACCCGCAGACGGAAGAGGCCATTACCCTGCCGCCGCGCAAGGTGGTGGTGTTCCGGCTGTCCCGCAAGTTCCGCGAGGAACTGAACGGCGAAGAGGCGTAACGCCCCCTCCCGCGGACGTCAGAGCCCCCCCATTCCCATGGAA
>ENA-UEOJ01001233-UEOJ01001233.1-human-gut-metagenome-genome-assembly--contig:-NODE-1233-length-18559-cov-3.570609_pt1 | contig 18559 bp, 11 predicted proteins | sample MGYA00242885_ERZ507886 | MGnify/ENA primary metagenome ERZ507886 (study PRJEB26167, sample SAMN06115505) | human gut metagenome | host: Homo sapiens | place: China:Anhui | collected 2015-08-07... | reverse complement strand
AAACATATAAAAGCTATTATCAACAAGAATTGCATCAATGAAGCTATCTTATACAATCCGCGAAATTGTTACCAAAATTATAATGTAGCGACCAACACCACCGATCAGATCAAATATACCTACATGGGTACGCTGCTTCCTAAGATGAGGAATGCCTCTTACAGTTCTGCCGGTGAGCTATCGCCCTTGCTTAACGATCCGGAATGCCGGACCATCGGGTTGGGAACTCATATTTTCCTTTGCGGTACAGACGGTTATGTCACCTGGAACGGCACTCAGTTCAACACTTCCAAAGCGGTAAATGAACACGATATTCCCACTAGTAATGCCCGTACGATAGCTGTTGTGGGTGACTTGAAAAACATGAGCACCCAATACCTCCGGGGGGCCTATATCGAAAAATACGGTATCACCTTATATGTCGGAATCGGAATTCCTATCCCTATTCTGGACGAGGATCTGGCGAAAAGGGTGTCTATCCGGAATGAACAAATCGAAACGACTGTCGTCGATTATGGGAATGGCAATCAAATTCTGGGAAAAACGAATTATGCCGCTCTACAAAGTGGTGCTATCGAAATCAATGGCCATAAAGTAAGAACAGCGCCCCTTTCCAGTCTGGCCAAAGCCCGGGAAATCGCAGATTTACTGAAAAGCTGGATTCAGAAAGGTGAATTTTTACTCACCGAACCGGTACGGCCAATGCCTGTACAAGCCAGCCTGAACGGATTGAAAGCCATTGAAGATTAAAATTTAAAACCTTGTCAATTAGAAACATCATGATAAAGAAAGTTGTATTATCCTTCCCGGTAGATGCTACCGACAGATCGCTGACCTATGACCTGGTCAAATTATACGATATCCGGATCAATATACTGAAAGCCGAAATACAAGCCGGGAAATCCGGTAATCTATTAGTCGAACTCGAAGCCGATACCGACAAACTGGACCAGGGTATCGCCTATTTAATCGAAAACGGAGTTACGGTAAGTCCGGTATCCAGTAAAGTATCGTATGACGCGAGCCTCTGTATCGATTGTGGCAACTGTGTATCGGCCTGCTTTTCCCACGCGTTGACCATAGGGGCTCCGGATTGGAAACTGCATTTCAATCCGGAAAAATGTATTGCCTGCAAATTATGTTTGAAAGCTTGTCCTCTCAAACTATTCCGGATCGAATTTGCCGAAGCCTGAATTTACCCTATGCCGTATGGAATATATCGATCGCACCTATCGCAAGCATTTCCGCCAGGATCGCTGGAGCTATTTTACCATAGCTTATAAAGAAACCGATCTGTGTATCGGCGTGGACCGGGGTTCCTGGCAACCGGAAATACCGGTCTGTGCAGAACGATTTGTCCGGGAATTACGGACGGATATGGACCGCTGGATCGGTTCACACCCGGATTATGCCCAGGCTTTAACCCCCTTTCAGGCAAGCGGGGATGCTCCCGGCATATTCAAAGAGATGTCGCGGGCAGCACAAACAAGCGGTATCGGCCCGATGAGTGCCGTAGCCGGCGCCGTCGCTCTGAAAGTAGGGGAAAACCTGAAAAAACGATTCGGTATAAAAGAAGTGATCGTCGAAAACGGAGGGGATATTTATGCCGACCTCTGTCAGGATATGGATATTTCGGTATTTGCCGGTTCTTCCCCCTTGTCTGAAAAGGTCGGTTTGCATATCGAGGCAGCCTATGCCCCCCTCGGGATTTGTACCTCTTCCGGAACCGTCGGTCCGTCACTCAGCTTCGGTAAAGCCGATGCAGTGATGATTGTCTGTTCAGACGTAATGCTGGCCGACACTTATGCAACCGCTTTCGCCAACACGATTCAGACAGCGGAGGATGTTCAGACCTGCATCGAAAAAATCAGGGAGCAGGAAGACATACTGGCCGCCATTGCGATCAAAGACGATAAATTAGGTATATGCGGTAATTTTGAACTCAAACTTTTTTGAATTGAACGAACGTACAACTATGATACAAGACGAAATCAAGAAGCGGATTCTGATCCTCGACGGAGCCATGGGAACAGCTATCCAGCAATACGGTCTGACAGAAGCCGATTTTCGCGGTAGTGAATTTATCTCCCATCCGGTAAACCTGAAAGGCAACAACGATATCCTGAACCTGACCTGTCCCGAAGTGATCCGGCAGATTCATCGGTCGTATATCGAAGCAGGAGCCGATATTATCGAAACCAATACTTTCAACTCGAACGCCATCTCACAAGCCGAATATCGGGGAGAAAAGCTCGTATACCGCTTAAACTACGCGGGGGCGAAATTAGCTGTAACGGAAGCCCGTGCAGCTTCACACCAGGTATATGTAGCCGGCAGTATGGGACCGACTTCCAAGACATTATCACTATCACCGGATGTCAACCGGCCGGAATTCCGTCCAGTGGACTTCGATACCCTGGTCTCGACTTATGCAGAGCAGGTAAGCGGATTAATCGACGGCGGAGTAGATCTCTTGTTAGTGGAAACCGTTTTCGACGGTCTGAATGCAAAAGCAGCCCTTTATGCCATTACCCAGGTACAGGAAGAAAAAAGGACTTCACTCCCTGTCATGTTATCGGCCACCATCAACGACAGAAGTGGGCGGACGCTCACCGGACAGAGCCTGGAAGCACTTTACACCACCGTATCCCATTACCCGCTGTTCAGTTTCGGATTGAATTGTTCGTTCGGGGCCACCGACTTATTGCCGTTTATCGAACGCTTATCCAAGACGCTGCCTTGTCCGTTGAGTATTTATCCTAATGCAGGTCTTCCCAACGAAATGGGAGAATATGATGAAAGCCCGGAGCTAACGGCTTCCTGCCTGAAACAGATGGCCACAGCAGGTTTACTCAATATCGCGGGAGGGTGTTGCGGTACTACTCCGGAGCACATCCGGGCCATACGTGAAGCCCTTCAAGCCATTTCTCCCCGACAGATTCCGGTTATCCCGGCCCAGCTTGTGGTAAGTGGTCTGGACAAGGTCGTAGTCGATAAAGCCCAAAATAACTTCATCAATGTCGGTGAACGGACCAATGTTGCCGGTTCCGCTAAATTTGCCAAACTCATCCACGCCAAAGCTTATGAAGAAGCTGCCCGGATCGCCCGGAAACAAATCGAGGACGGGGCATCGGTTATCGATATCAACATGGACGATGCCATGCTCGACAGTGCTCTCGAAATGTCCACTTTCGTCCGTTATATCAGCAATGACCCCGATATTGCCCGGGCAGCCCTGATGATCGATTCTTCGGATTGGAATACCATTTTAGCAGGACTCAAAAATGCCCAGGGGAAATGTATCGTCAATTCGATCAGCCTGAAAGAAGGAGAGGATCTGTTTCTGGCAAAAGCCCGGGAAATACATCATTTGGGAGCTGCTGTCGTCGTTATGGCTTTCGACGAACAGGGACAAGCCGTCACTTATGAACGTAAAATCGAAATCTGTGAGCGGGCTTACCGGCTCTTAACCCGGCAAGCCGGTTTCCGTGCGGAAGACATCATTTTCGACGTCAATATTCTGGCTATCGGAACAGGCCTGGAAGAGCACAATAATTACGCCGTCGATTTCATCCGGGCAATAGCCTGGATCAAGGCCAACCTGCCGGGATGCCGTACTTCCGGCGGAATCTCCAATCTCTCGTTTTCTTTCCGGGGAAATAACCCGGTACGCGAAGCCATGCACTCCGTATTTCTCTACCATGCGATCGAGGCAGGCATGGATATGGGCATCGTCAATCCGGCCATGTTACAGGTATACGATGAGATAGAACCTCAATTACTGGAAGCAGTAGAAGAGGTGGTATTGAACAAACACCCGGAAGCCACGGAACGCCTGATCGAACTGGCCGAACAAATCAAGGGACAGAAAACCGCAGACGGAAAGGCTATAAAAAATGAAGAATGGCGCACCCGTACGTTATCCGAACGCCTGAATTTCGCTCTGATCAAAGGTAATACGGAATATCTGGAAGCCGATCTGGCCGAAGCGCTGACCGTTTATGCCTCCCCCGTCGAAATCATCGAAGGTCCCCTGATGCAGGGGATGGATAAAGTGGGGACACTATTCGGTGAAGGAAAAATGTTTTTACCCCAAGTGGTAAAATCGGCGAAAGCGATGAAAGCAGCTGTCGCAATTTTACAACCGGAGATCGAAAAACACAACGCCGGTACGGGAGAAAATATTCAGCGCCCTAAAGTTGTCCTTGCGACTGCCAAAGGAGATGTACACGATATCGGTAAAAACATCGTCAGTATCGTATTGACCTGCAACAATTTCGATGTCATCGACCTGGGGGTGATGGTCGATAACCAAAAAATCGTTGCCGCAGCCAAAGCCCATCAGGCAGACCTGATCGGAGTCAGCGGACTCATCACTCCTTCCTTGAGCGAAATGGAAGCTTTGTGTGAGTTACTACAGAAAGAGCAGCTCCGGATTCCGCTTATCGTAGGCGGAGCGACCACTTCAACCGTACATACCGCTGTAAAACTGGCCCCCCGATACGATTATGGCGTCATCCAGGGGGGAGATGCCTCCCGGACTGCAGGGATCATGAAACGGCTACTATCCGACCGGTCGTCCTACCTCGCACAAGTGAAAGCAGAACAGGAAAAAATACGCGGGCAATATTATCACAAACAGGACCGTTTGCTTCCCTATACAGAAGCTCAGGCCCTGGCTCCTGCCTTTGACCGGGAAAGCTACCGGTTGCCTGCCAGTTTCGGGGAACACAATCTGTTGGGAAAAAATATGGACTTGCAGGACCTGATCGCTAAAATCGATTGGACTCCATTTTTCCATTTCTGGGGATTCAAAGGTAAATTCCCGGAAATCATTCATCAGCATGAAGAAGCCGACCGTACTTACCAGGCCGCACTGGAAATGTTGGGCACCGTTATTGCCGGCAATGAATTCGAAGCTTCGATCGTGGTCAACTTCTTCGATGCCTATGCAGAAGATGACGAAATCGTATTGGATAACGGTCACCGTCTCCCCATGTTGCGTCAACAAAAAGCGGGGCAAGAATGCCTGAGTTTATCCGATTATATCTGTCCCAAGGCTTACGGAACTTCCACCATCGGGTTATTTGCTCTGAAAGTCGCCGACAAACAGGGCGGTTGTGACTGCCACGACTTCAGCCATCTGCTGCGTGAAAGCTTATGTGCCCGGTTAACCGAAGCTTTGGCCGAATGGATGCAGGAACAATTGAGTGAAGGTTTGTCCCTGATCCGCCCGGCCTTCGGCTATTCGGCCTGTCCGGATCATTCACTGAAAAAAGATGTCTTCGACCTATTGGATGCACCGTCTAAAATCGGGGTTTCCCTGACCACGTCTTATGCGATCTATCCGACGACAAGTCTTTGTGGTATGCTCATCGCACATCCGGCTGCCCGTTATTTCAGCATTGGAAAAATCGGCGCAGACCAGTTGACGGACTATTGCACAAAGCGGGCGATCACCCTGGAAGAAGGAAAAAGATTATTAGGATTATAAAACCGGGCAAGCCTATGCCCATAACCAGTACATCATGACTAAAGTAATCGATATTATCAATCAGAAAAAGGGCCATTTCACTTCGCTCGAGCTGGTGCCTCCATTGAAAGGAAGCGATATCAACAAACTATACGGAGCCATAGAACCTCTGATGGAATTCGCCCCTCCCTTCATCAATATCACCTTTCACCGGGATGAAGTGGAATTCCGCCAAACGGCCGACGGTACCTTTGAAAAAGTGACCATCACCAAACGGCCGGGATCGGTAGCCATTGCAGCAGCGATAATGAAACGGTTTCCTGTAGAAGTCGTCCCCCATCTGATCTGCGGAGGAGCCAGTAAACATCAGATCGAGAACGACCTGATCGACCTGAACTTCCTGGATATTCAGAATGTAGTCGCTTTACGCGGAGATGCTATCCCCGGCCAAAAATATTTCGTTCCCGAACCCGACGGCCACCGTTACAGTTGCGAACTGGTGGAACAAATCCACAATATGAACCGGGGAATTTACCTGGACGAATGTCTGAAAAATGCCGTACCTACTAATTTTTGTATCGGTGTCGCCGCTTATCCCGAAAAACATTATGAAGCCCCGAATATAGACATCGATATCGAAAATCTGAAACGCAAAGTAGATGCAGGAGCCGATTATATCGTTACTCAAATGTTTTTCGACAATACCCGGTTTTATGAATTTGCAGCCAAATGCCGGGCCGCCGGTATTACTGTTCCGATCATCCCCGGCCTGAAACCCATCTCGACGCAAACCCACATCGAAATGCTCCCCCGGGCTTTCAGTATCGACCTGCCCCAGGAACTGATGAACGAAGTCCGGAAATGTAAAGACAATAAAGCCATCTATCAGGTAGGCATCGAATGGTGTACAGCCCAAAGCAAGGATTTATTAGCCCACGGTGCCCCGGCTATCCACTATTATACCATGGGAAAAGCCGACAACATCCGGGAGATTTTAAAACGTACATTCTAAAAGAAATACAAATGACAGATCGATTCGCCAGATAACAAATTCAGCCAATCCATCCGTCATTTGTATAAAAATCTGTATCCAGATCATCTGACCCTCTTCAACAACCCGTTACGGTCGTAGTAGTCCCTATAGCTCTTATTATTGAGCCAATCAAGACTGATCGGTCGGTTATAGCGTTGCTTTTACGGTTGTCGTTACAGGGAGTTTGCATTCCGAGTGGTCGCATGCCTGATAACGGATTTTCGCGCCAATCTCACCCTTCCCGTTGCCTTTAAGCGGCTGACGGAATTCTACCGTGTCGACGTAATACGACGTTGCGTTCGATGTCGGTTGGAACGGAGGCATGATCATGTCACCGTCGGCTTCGACGCCTGCAGGATATTCCATTTCGATTGTCGTCAAGATATACGGATCTGCCGGATCGAGCCTGGCATAGGTATGATAGCCGGGGTGAATCTTCATGGTCAGTACATATTCCTTTTTACCGTCAGCACGGGTGTCGATACGTGCGGTAAGCACAACGGGATTATCCTTATCGGTTGTAAGATTGTCGTTGTTCACTGGAACCGGAGCTACAGCTTGCGCCGAAACAGCTTCAGCGGCGAGAACAGAATAGTCATTGGCGTCTTTTTCGTTCACGAGCCAAAGATAACCACCGGCTTCGGTAAAGAACATTCTCGGGCGATGGATGTTAAGCCAGTTATGCCACTCGGCAGGGGTCGCGAAACGCTTGAGAGTGTAACGTTCAAGGATAGTCTTGCCGTCGGGATTACCTTGTTCCATCAGTTCGATCGCTTTGTCGAGCAAACGGATATCGTTATTGGGAATTCCGAGCGCCTGCACTTCCGGATCTATGACAAGTTCGTAACCGCGCAAGTCGGGGCGCATATATGGAGCGTTTTTCTCGTAATAGTCCGCATAGGCAGCTTCGTCGGTTCCGAATACTTCATAGAGTTTCGGATTACGCTCCTTCAGATATTGTCCGAAAGATTTCTTTACGACCGGAGGCATCTGCGGCATATCAAGATATATGGCTTCAAATCTCGAGAGCTCCTCACCTTTGTTTTTTTTCTCTACGGCAACAGCATGAACACTATCTATCATTTGGCGGAACGTCAGATTTGTTTCGTTGATATAGTCGTTCGCCTTACGTGTACAAGCCCATTTTGTCATCGGCAGATGATCGCGTGTGACGATTCCTTCGTTCATTTTGCGCGCAATGAGTTTCTGTCCGTTGAACTTCGACGCATAAACAATGGAATTGAGCAGAATCGCCCGTCCGGCGGGAGTGAGGCGCTCGGGATCGGCGGCAAAACCGAAGTGAAACAGATTCCCGTGGCGACCGATGGCAACGGCATCGATACTCTTTCCACAAAGACCGCCCGAGATTACTTCCGTGTCGGGAGAGTCGAGATAACCGCCGGGACGGCTTACCATGCCGATGCGGCAGTTGCCTGAAGCATTCTCTTCTTCCGTCCAGTTGGGATGCATGAGCAGCATAGGCATTTCTTTCGGAAGCGATTCGCCCATCATTTCGGCAACTTCAAGAGCAGGAGCGGCTGTAGGGCGCATCTCTGTTGTCATGTCCACTTTGAACGGACCGTTGAAAACCGGGTGCTCGTTCTTCATGCCGAGAGCATAGTTATCGAGACAAAGGCAATACCAGTCGTTTTTATTTCCGAGACTGCGGCCGAGATCTTCGCTCATATGACCGATCATGACTGCGGCGCGGTCGAACGATTCGGGCAGATAGCTGTCGCGCTCGCCTCTCATGCGGTCGCCTTTCATGAAGGGAACAGGCCTGCCATCGAAAACCGTAACGTCATAGGCGGCCGACATTTCCGGAGTGTAGTCCTTCCCTTCTATCGATTTCACATTAGTGAAGTTCTTTTTAAGGAATTTGGTAAAGTGAGCCATACGCTCTTTGACCGAAGCCGCAAGTGCTACGGAATCGACAGATCCAGGGGACATGAGTATGGGATCCATATTGGCTGTGCCGCCAACGTAAAGAACGCTCAGTTTTACTTTTGCCGACAATCCCGAAACGGCCAGCATGCCGACAAGAATCAGTGAAAAAAGTCTTTTCATTACATTTGATTTTATTGGTTTAAAAATTCTTCCTACCGGTCGGAAGATTAAATTATTCTGCAAAAATTTCGGCAAGGGTTGAATCAAGCTGCTCGTCGTTCCCGATCTTACCAATGATTGTTCCATCGGCAGCGATCAGATATTTCGTAGGTAAATAGTGGACAGCATACTTGTCACTTTGGTCGTTCGATCTGTCGAAACCAACGAATTCGCCGTTCTCATCCGTGAGCGTTTTAAGTCCGCGCAAAATGTGGTGATAGTTCTGCATGCCTACTTTGCTCCCAGCGATGAAGTTTTTCCATTCGTCTTCAGAAGAATCGTTATCGGCCACACAGAAAACTTCAAATCCTTTGTCATGGTATTTGTTGTAGAGTTCCTGAATGTGGGGAAGCGAGGCAACGCATGGTCCGCACCAGGTGGCCCAGAAATCAACCAGAACAACCTTGCCTTTCAGATCGCTCAGCTTTATTTCCTTGCCTTCGGGATTTTTATTGATCAGGTCGGGAGCCGGTTTCCCGGGCAGCACGGCCTCGAGGGCTTCGAGTTCTTTTTTAGTCCCGGCAGCTTCGGGCTGAACCTCGGGAGCAAGAGCGTCATAGAGTTCTTTCATCGTCGGGTAGTCGAGGTTTCCCTGAATCTGCATAAGAACCCAAGGAGCAACGAACGACTTGCCATTGTTACGAATAAAGTCAATGCTCGTTTGCTGCATACTTTCCCGGAGGGTTTCGAGCGAATCACGCAGGGCAGCATTGTCCGGATCGACTTTTATCGACTCATGAAGACGGGTCATCTGTTCCGTGAACGGTTGGAGTGAGTTTTCATATGCTTTTTGTTCGTCGGTCGTCGGCGAACCGGTTATGGCGACATTGGAGAAGTCCGAAACCATAAGCCCTGAAACGACGATTTCACCCGGTTCCACAAAAAGACCCACGCGAGTTTTGTTCTCCCAGTTCCGTGGGTCGCCCATCATAAGGGTCGCCCCGATTGGAGTTTCCTGAATGCCTTCGAAAATAAAACGTCCGTTCCCGATCACGGCTGTATCGACCGTTGCAGTCGAACGGTTGGCTGAAATTCTGTAAAGATAGATTTCCCGGCCGTCGGCATCGGAAATTTTGCCGCTTACGCAGAAATGGCCGGCCGGCTTTGAGTTGCAGGCACAGAACAAGGCCGTTACACCTGCAAGAAGAATGATTTTTTGTGCTTTCATTTGATTTAATTGATTTTCCGGGGGTGTGTCAAAAACTGGCACAACCCCGATATTCTGTCAGACACGGTTGTGGGTCCTATAGATCCGAACCGATCGATCATCAGTTCTGGGTAACCGGATAATTGTGTTCGAAATTACCGTTCTTTTCCATCAGATTCTTCGGGAACGGGAACACCCAGATGGTTGATTCCGGCTTCAGGGTGTAGGTTGTGCCCGAGTATGTCCAACTGATATCCTCTTTGTAGTCATCGAGCAGTGTCCAGCGTTTAAGAGTAATAAAGTCATAAATGTTGAACACATTCTCGCCATGGGCAACTTTCCTGAGCATCCCGATGGCTTCGGTTTTTGTCGTCACCGAGCCTTTCAGCGCATGATAGTCTTCCGGGAAGAAGCGGCCCACGCGGATTTTGTCGAGATAGTCCATTGCGTCGTCGATCAGGTTGTTGTCGATGGCATTCTCGGCGAGAATCAGATACATCTGCGGCACGCTCAGATTTATTCGTCCGACGCGGCCATTTCCTTGTACTCCGTAGCTCATGGAACCTTCGGTAACCCCAAACATACTTTCCAACGCCCCCTTTACCACCTGAGAGGTCGTCTCCCAGCTACCCATCCACATCACGGTGTGATAGGTGGCAAACCAGTCTTTCTGAATGTTCTTCTGTTCATAACGTTCGTAGTAGCGCGGTGTAAGCCACGAGAAAAATTCGACATCGGTATCAGTAAAATAGTCTTGGGCAAGTGCCAGTTGGGGCGTCTCGAATGTTTTTACCAGAATTCCCGCACTGCTCGGTGCCTCGGTGCAGTAGTGGGCATAGTCTGATACCGAGCTGTTAACCGCAAGCGCTTTCTGTGCCTCTTTTGCAGCTTCGCCGGGCTGCTGCATATACATCAGCACATGAGCTTTGATCGCATGCGGACATGCGGCGTTGAAGCGCATTCGGTTTACTGCCGACTGCGGAAGCGCGTTCAGCTCGATCGCAGCATCGAGGTCAGCGAGAATGTATTCGTAGACCTCTTTCTGAGTAAGCTGTTCGATAGGTTGTTTGATATCCTGTGTTTCCAGAACATATGCGATAGATTTCTCGGAGTCAGCCGTAGCCGGATCATAGGCTTTGGTAAACTTCACGGCAGCGAGCCAGTGGAAATAGGCGCGGATCGTCAGAGCTTCGGCTTTTAGTGCCGTTTTCTTTTCTTCGGAACCTGTCGCGGCATCCACAAGACTCAGAATAGGATTGGCAACTGTTCCGATATAGTTGTAGCAATTTGCATAATAACTGTCGCTCGAAGTCAGGTCTACCTGTTCCAAAGCATGCCCCGCCTCGTCGTATTTCAGAAGGATCTGGGTTGTTGTCTTAACCGGATTGGCAAGAACAGTCCCTACGTTGCCGGGATAATACTGTACCGAACCGCATACACGCTGAATATCGGCAATTCTGATATTATACTCCTGGTTGAGAAGCATCTCGAGCTGGTCAGTGGTGGAGAGAAGGTTCATTCCTTTCTGGTCGATTTCTGTGAAATCGGAACAGGAACTAAGCACCGAAGCTCCCACCAGAAAAAGACCTACGATATATCTTGTTTTCATTGTCATGTCAAAATTAAATATTACTAAATGTTAGAGACTCAGGTTCACGCCGAACATATACGATGCCTGTTTACGGATTCCGAGTGTCTCGGGGTCGATTCCGGCGTTGTTCTTAATCCAGAGGGCTTTCGGGTCGTTGATCTGAAAACGGAGTGAAATCTTACTGATACCGACTTTTTCCGTTAGGTGCTCAGGAAGATCATAACCGATAGTTATATTACGGATTTTCAGGAAATCAGCGTCATAGAGACAGTTTGTCGCCGTACGACATTCACTGCCCAGTGACGTAGAGGCATATTCGCCGATACCCGGAACATCGGAATGGTTTTCGGGAGTCCAGGAATTGAGATAGACAATGTTCAGCGGACTGTCCCATGACGATTCGAACACTTCCGATTTGGGCTGGGCGAACATTTTGTGGCCACCGTAGTAGACAAGGAGAAATCCGAGACTCAAGCCATTCCAGCGCAGCTGATTATCCATTCCGACGATCGCTTTCGGATCGGACTGACCACCGAATTCAAGAACGTCGACGCTAGCACTACTTGCGTTGTGCGATGTGTTGCCATTCTCAACGTAATACATCGACTGGCCCACCAGACCCGGCCGGTCATCGATCCCAGCGAAACGATAAGCCCATAGCGCATTTACGGGATAACCGGTCTTATAAGGTAAGCTGACGAGATCATAGGCGCGAGTGGCAGGATTCTCCACTTCGAGAACCTTGTTCTTATTGTAGGTTACGGTGAGGTTGGTTGTCCAGCTGAATCCACGGCGGTTTCCGGGAACAAACCAGTCATAGCCGATGGCAAGCTCAATACCATTGTTCCGGATTGAGGCCACGTTGGCAACCATCGATGAGAAACCGGTTGTCGGGTCAAGAGTGATCGGGGCAAAAATATCCTTACCGGTCTTCACGTAATAGTCGAGCGATCCACGCAAACGATAGCTCATAAAACCGTAGTCGAGACCGACGTTGGTCGTCCGGTTCTGCTCCCAGCGCAAGTCAGGATTGGCGGGCGATGAAATGGAGGCGACAGGCAGATTGGTCGTTGAATTTATGTCACCCGACGATGCCGTCATGTGAGAGGTAGCACCTTGATAGATATTACCGGTAACACCGTAGGAGAAACGGAGTTTCAGGAAATCCATCCAGGACAGGTCGCGGAGGAAACTCTCGTTGTGGGCGTTCCAGCCTATACCTACCGACCACAGGGGTCTGCCACGGAACTTGGCGTCGAGACCGTAGATGTCGGCATAGTCTTTTCGAAACGAACCGAAAATGTTATATTTGTTATCATAGGTGTAGGTTGCGTTGAAATAACCCGAACCATAGCGATGGCGAACTTCTTTCACGATTCCCATTCCGTTTTCAAGATAGGGTGTGAACGCGAACTGGTTGCACGGGAAAGGAGAGCCGTTCATTTGAAAGTAAGGCGAATTGCTCATCTGCGATAAAGTTCCGAAATCAACAGTATGGGTAGCACTGCTTTGAAGCTGTTCGTCATATCCGAGAACAAGCGATTTGTCACCACTGGTTTTCGTCTCCCGGAATTCCAGACCAGCGATAGCCGAAATCTCGTGCTTGCCGAAAGTGTTGGTGTAGTTCAGCTGGCCACGGGCAGTCCAAAAGTTTCCGCTGGTATGAGTAGTCTGAAGAAATCCACCGGTTTCGGGAGTCATATAAACGAGCTTGTGGCTCTCTGTATCCATTTTGGCGTACGCATTCTTGATTGTGCGTGCGGCGTGACTCTCCTGTGTCGCATGTTGCTGGACGTTCTGAGAGTTGACTTCATATACGAACTGGGTCTGAGCCGTAAGTCCGGGGATAATCTTAAAGAGAAGATCGCCATGGTAGCGCATTTCCTGACGGCGCGTCTTTGTCTGGTTATCCCTAAGCTCGTCAACGAGGTTGAATCCGAGATCTTCCATGCCTTCCTGAAGGGGCATGTATTCATTGCCGCAGTACCATGAATAGAGTTTCTTAACGGAGCCGTCGGCATTATAGAACGACTGATACTGGGCATAGGAGAACGGGTCGAGATTAACGTTGTAATCGTTGCCATACTGCTTTATATTGGCGTATACGCCGTTTACCGAGAATGTGGCCACGAGCCATTTTGCAAGGTCGCAACTACCTTTGTAGTAAACGTTGAGCCAGTTGCTCTTATGCTCTATGATGCCCATGTTGTCAGTGCGATAGTTTATCACTAAGTTGTTGCGGAACTTGTCGGAACTACCACGGAGCGAGAGGTTATACTGCTGCATGACCTGGCGACGATAGATGTTGTCGGCGAAATCCTGTGCGAAGTTGTTTTTCGACAAATCAGCGAGAATGTTGTCGAGTTCGGAGCGACCGATATTGCCCGCCGCGTGCTGATACCAGGCATAGGCCACGGGGTTTATCTGAGCGCCGTCGGTAATGTTCTTTCCGAAATTCTCTATGACTTTGTCCCGGGTCATACTCGGATCGTCGGCGTACTTGCGGTTGAAATAATAGTCATAGTATTCGCTGGCGCGTTCCACCTGTTCTTCGGCGTTCATCAGGAAGTTATCATGATAATCGACATTCTTGTTTTCATACAAGGTGATGTTTGCCTGGAAGTCAATGTCGATCTTGCCTTTGTTACGGGCATTCTTGGTTGTTACAACAATGATTCCGTTTGCGGCGCGCGCACCGTAGATAGCCGACGCTGCAGCGTCTTTCAGAACGTTCACCGAAGCGATGTCATAGGGATTGAGGTCTTCGATAGAGCCTTCGACCGGAAGACCGTCCACAACGAGCAACGGAGCCGATTCGCCATAGAGCGTACCCGTTCCGCGGATAATCGGTTTGCCGCCGTAGGTCGACAGACCGGCAACGCGAGCCTCAAGATTCTGGATAAGATTCGGAGTGTAACGGTCACTAAGTTTTTCGGAGGAGATGGTGGTTACCGCCCCGGTCATTTTCTCTTTCTTGACTTCCTGGTAACCGGTAACGATAACTTCTTCCATTTGAGACACATCTTCCAGCATGACAATATGTAACACTTGCTGACCGCTTAAGACTACTTCTTGCGTTTTCATCCCCACAAACGAAAATACAAGCGTCAGTCCCGATTCCTCCGGCACTGTCAGAGTGAAATTTCCATCCACATCACTCACCACTCCCACGGCAGAACCTTTCAGCAGAATGGTTACTCCCGGCAACGGACGTCCCTCTTTGTCTTTTACATTCCCGGTAAGGGTGATTTTTTTCTGAGGAACATCAGGTTGCCTGAATTTCGGAGAAATCACAATGATATTGTCTTCCAACCGATACCATAAACCTGTATTTTTCAGGCATACAGCCATAATCTGTCCAAGATCACAATCTTGCATATCTACACTTACCTTTCCGGTCCGTTGTAACATTTCATTACTGTACACAAAATGATACCCCGTCTGTTCAGTCAGTTTTTCAAACACTTCCTGCAAGGAAACCTCGTTTACCGAAATACTGATTTTTACTTGTGAAAAAGCATTGCCATAGACAGTAGAAAATCCTATCAGAAGGAAACAAAACAGCAATTTCATAGTCAACCACATTTTCCAAACTACACCGGAAGCTTTTCCGACATCGGATTCTTGATTTTTTTTCATAGATTTGTCGTGTTTTAATTAAGTGAATAATGACCCTTCGCCAAAAGGGCGTTATTTATTATCGACAGGAAAGTGTTAGCGCGCTTTCCTGTTTTTCTTGAGTCAATCCCGTCTCACCACAACCGTCCGGCCTTTTACTTCAAATTTCACACAAGCCGCATATTCAATGATTTCCAACACCTTATCCATATTTTCGTATTTCGGTAAATTAGCTGTCAAATGTAAATTCCGGATTTCATCGTGCATGACAAACACTTCGACATCATACCAACGTTCCAGGTCTTCCAATACCTCCCCTAATAATTTATTTTCATATACAAAACGGTGCTCCTTCCAACCGACATAATTCATGACATTCACAGAAGCCACCCGCAGTCCTTCATCAGTTTCGACGGCCTGTTGGCCGGGCCTGATGACAACCTGCTGCCGATGCCAATTGACAGCCACCTGCCCTTCTATCAAAGTCGTCTGACGCTTAACGCCGGGGTAAGCCGACACATTAAACGAGGTACCCAGCACCTTTACTTCCATATCCCCCAAAACGACTGAAAAAGGTCGCTTCACATCTTTCGTCACTTCGAAGTAAGCTTCCCCCTTTAACACCACTTTCCGCTGATCTGCTGAAAAATGGTCCGGATACATCAATTCCGATGCAGCATTCAACCACACCCGGGTACCGTCGGCCAAAACCAATTTGTATTCTCCTCCACGGGGTACCGACAAAGTATGCCATTGTATCCTTTTACCGTTTTCCTGTTCATGATAAACCAGTTGTTTTCCATCATTTACAAAATTCTCGCCTTTCAATTGCTGGCATCCCCTATCCACTTCTAAATCCACGCGACGTCCATCCGGTAAGACCAACTGCGCTTTTGAACTACCTGGACGAATAGTTTCACCCATCGAGACAGGCTGCTCAGATTTTCCGGTATTTTTATATTTTATCATCCAGGCAAGCCCTATCGTTATCAGTACCAATGCAGCATACGGCAATAAATACCGGAAAGGAACACGCTTCCTCCGTTTCATCGCTACTTTCACCCGTTTCCAATCTTTCCGGGAGTCGTATTTCATATATTCTTGCCATTCTGTTCCTTGATATGAACGGGCCCCGAGGCTTTCATAAAACGAGCGGTTGTCTGCACTCTCTTCCAACCATTCTTCCAGTTCGGTCATTTGCTGTTTATCTGCTTCTCCGTGCCAACAAAGCAAAATCAAACGGGCAATTTCCTGAGGAGTATATTTTTTAGAGGTCATCTTTTCTTCATTTTCTATTAAAACCGGTGAAAGAAGCAAAAGGATGACAAAAGATGAAAAAATAATCAAAATATTCCGAAAAGTTTTAGAGCGACCATTACTAATGCAAGCAATAAAATATAACGTATGTACTTCGCTCCCCATTTCACACTCAACCGGGTCCCGATCCAGGCCCCCGCCATGTTACCGCAAGCCAGAATCAAACCGGTACGCCAATCTACCAAATCATACCAGACAAAAATAACGAGTGCCCCGAAAGTATAGATCAAGATAAGCAATACTTTCAAAGCATTTGCCTTGAGCAAATCGTAGCCACATCCCAATACCAAACCACCCAGCATAAAAAAACCGACACCGATTTGTATAAAACCGCCATAGAAGCCGATCCCCAAAAATATCAAAAAACGTACCCAGGGATGCCGGGCTTTTGCTTTTTCAATATTAGATTTCACCCAGGTATTGGGATCCAGCAAAATCATAAAAAACATCACCACCAATAATCCCCCGATCATTTTTTGTAAAACGGCAGCCTGGATGTCGACAGCCGTAAAAGCTCCCAAAATACTTCCCAAGGTAGTGGGGAGCAGTAAAGGATAATTCAATATTTTCTTCTGTCGAAAAGTAGCTGTCGAAACGATATTTTGCAGAAGAATAGCCACTCGGTTGGTTGCGTTAGCCACATGGGGTGGCAAACCGAGAAAAATCAAAAACGGAACCACCAACATCGAGCCACCTCCGGCGAACATATTGATAAACCCGGAAGCAAAACCCAATAAAACGAGATATAACATGCTGTTATCATTCATGGAATTCAAAATTAATGGTTTTATTAGAGAAAATTCTAAGATAAAGTCATAAATTTGATCGTCGAATTATCAGAGCCAGACATGAATCCGGAGATCACAGATCAAACGCTCGTTTTACAACGACTCAAAGAGGGCGATGAAAAAACTTTCGAATTGTTATTTCATCGTTATTAAGCCGCATTATGCTTTTTTGCCAATAAAATATTAAAAGATGAAGAAGCAGCAAGAGATGTCGTTCAGGAAGTGTTTATTCGTTTCTATGAGAAAAGCTATGATTTCCCAAACCTGATCGCTCTGAAATCATTCTTGTACAGCTGTGTACAATCCAAAGCCCTGAATGCTTTGGAGAAGCAAAATACCCGGACATTTTTAAAACAACGTCTGGACACTCCCAAATATGAAGAAGCCACCTATTTCCGCCACCAGATCGAAGCGGAGATATTCGAAGAAATTTTTGCTGCCATTGAAGAATTGCCTTCCGAATGCCGGCGGATTTTCAAAATGAGCTACCTGGAGCACATGGACATCCGGGAAATTACAGAAAAATTACAAATTGCCGAATCTACTGTAAAAACACAACGCCAACGGGCAAAACAATATCTCCGCAAACGCTTAAAAAACTTGTACACTTTAGTTATTTTCCTATTTTTCGAATAAAAGATCAGCCTACCGAACGCAAAATATCGATCACGATCGGTTTTAGCCCGCTAAAGAAAAATTCGACAGCAATCACCATCACGATCAGCCCCATCAACCGCATCATCACGTTATTGCCGGTTTCGCCGAGTATCTTGATAATCCGGGAGGAACTTCTTAAAATAAGATATACCAAAGTAATCACCACAGCTACGGCGATGACCATAATCATTTTGGTTTCCCAATCGGTAGCTTTGTTCCACATAACGATTGCGTTGGTAATCGCACCAGGGCCACATAACATCGGAATAGATAAAGGCGTGATCGAGATATCGTTGACATAACTCTTCACTTCCGATTCTTTCACCTTGGTTTTCACCAAACGGGCCTGCAACATATCCATCCCCATAATCAAGAAGATGATTCCTCCGACAATCCGCAGACTATCGATGGAAATACCGAAAAAACGGAATAACAAATCGCCTGAAATAGCAAAAAACATCATGATGAGAAAAGAGACCAAAGAAGCCCGGCGGGCCACTTTTCTACGTTCTTTTTCATCCAGCTCCATCGTCATGGTCATAAAAACCGGCATCGCTCCTAACGGATTGATCAACGTAAAAAACGAGGTAAAACAAAGTAATCCAAATGTAAACATCTCTATTCTATTTTATCGTGAAGAGCCGTATCCGTCTTCTTCTTTCAGTGCGACAAGATAACGTTTTTTATTGTTTTTTATAAATATAAGGTAGAATTATTTTGTTACTTATTCGTCTTCGGTGTTCGTGTTTGGAGACCCGGTCGCTTCTGTCGGTCGTCTACCTTTTTCTTTCACTGACCGGCGGAACTCCTCACTACGTTCGTCAGACAC